>Ga0272441_10013966_pt1 | contig 11474 bp, 9 predicted proteins | sample SSMProp6N_FD_193582 | JGI IMG/M metagenome (GOLD analysis project Ga0272441, IMG submission 193582) | Marine sediment archaeal communities from Little Sippewissett salt marsh, Falmouth, MA, United States - SSM-Prop-6N | ecosystem: Environmental > Aquatic > Marine > Wetlands > Sediment ... | reverse complement strand
TCCATCTAATTTATCGTTTATGTATGCATGCCAATCAGCAAGAAGTACCGTGAAATCAAATCCACTTTTTAAAAAATCTTTTATCTTGTTTGTACAAATCTTCCACCCAAGATGAACTGTTCCACTTGGTTCAAAACCAATATATGCACGTTTTTTATTTTGTGTTAATACTTTTTTTAATTCACTTGGTGTGACTATTTCTTCTGTATTTTTTGTGAGTATTACTTCATCGTTCATAATAAAAAAGAGAATGTAGATGTTATTAATGGTTATTTCGATGATTTTTACCCAATTTTCTTGACTATTTTATCTATTATATCATAAGTTGAACCAAGGTAGTTTTTAGGATCAAGAGCATAATCAATTTCTTTTTTTGATAAAAGGTTTAGTTTTTTATTTTCTTTTAAAAAAATTTCTTTTAAAGTTTTATCGTCTTTAGATGCCTTAAGAGCTGTTTTTCTCATAAGTTCATGTGCTTCACCGCGTCCCATACCTTTTTTTATAAGCATGGTCATAAGTGATTCAGCCATAGGAAGACCTTTTGAAATTTCTAAGTTCTTTTTCATATTCTCGGGAAAGACTTTGAGATTTTTAAATACATCATCCATTTTGAAAATTATCCAATCTGTTAGAATTATACTATGGGTAAGAATAAATCTTTCACCAGATGAGTTACATAGATCTCTTTCATGCCATTGTACAGAATTTTCATATGTTGGAATTAAAAAACCACGCACAAGTCGGGCAAGACCACAGATCTGTTCACATGTAATAGGGTTTTTCTTGTGGGGCATAGTAGAGGATCCAACCTGTTTTTTTGCTTCAAATGCTTCAGCTACCTCTTTTATTTCATCTCTTTGAAGGTTACGTATTTCTGTTGCAAATTTTTCAAGTGTTGTAGCAATATTTGCTAGAACTGCAATAAATTCATTGTATCTATCTCTACACACAATTTGCGTGGATACATCTTCTATTCCGAGTTTTAATTCTTTCAACATTTCTTCTTGTATTTTAAGTGCTTTTGGACCTAATGCTGCACCTGTACCAACAGCACCTGAAAGTTTTCCGATAAGAAGTCTGCTTTTACACTCATGCATGCGTTCTAAATGACGGTCTATCTCCATTGCATATCCAGCTAATTTCAGACCAAACGTTATAGGTATAGTATGTTGCCCATGTGTTCTACCGACCATTATTGTTTTTTTATGTTTCTTTGCAAGATTAATAAGAGTTTTTCTAAGATCTTTCAATCCTTTTGAAATAAACTTTGTAGAATCAGAAAACTGTAAAGCATTTGCGGTATCTACAATATCGTAGCTTGTAGCACCAAGATGGATATATTTTCCTGCATCACCTTTGCATTGTTCTGAAAGAGCCCGGGTTACAGCCATTATATCGTGTTTTGTTTCTTTTTCTATCTCTTTTACTCTTTCTAATTTAACATATTTTGTATCTGCTTTTTTTGTGATTTCCTCTGCATCTTTTTTTTGTATATTTCCTACTTTTGCATGTGCTCTGGCTAGAGCTGCTTCTACATCTAAAAGATATTGTAGTTTATTTTTTTCACTAAAAATTTCTTTTAATTCCTTTCTTCCGTATCTGTAATCTAATGGGCATACAGGATCCATAATTAATTCACTTGGAAAACTGAAAACAGTTACTAGTTAATTTTATTTTTCCTATAAAAGAATAATTTTTATTAAAAATCAAAATCTTCAGATAAAACTCTTTCAATTTTGTCCTGTAATTCTTTAATTTTAAAGGGTTTTCTAACACAATACGTATTAGTTTCAATGCCTTTTTTTATTGTCTCTTCGTCATCTTTTGCTGTTATAAAAATTACAGGGATTTCAGACCATTCTTTATTTTTTTGGAGGATATTATATACTTGCCATCCATCTAAATCAGGCATTATAACATCAAGTAAGATAATATCTGGTTTTCCACCTTCTTTAAGTATTTCTATGCATTCTTTACCACTATTTACTCCTACTACTTTATATCTGTCTGTTAGCATATCAAATCCTTGTTTTATAGTTGTTATAACTGCTGGCTCGTCATCTACAACCATAATATTTACCATTTTTGTGTGCCCACCTTAGATATATTTAATTCCTCTCTAAGTCGGTATCTAGCATGTAGCTAAAAAGGTTTTCTAATAATTTATTTTATAATATTATATTCTCTTTATTGTTTTATTAAAAAGTCGAACAAATCGAAAGTTTTTTATAGAAGAACATATACATAAATATAATAAAAAATGGTGAAAAGGAGGTAAAGAAATATGGTAATTAAACGAAATAAGAAAAATAAGTTAGAAGCAAAAGACACAAGCAAAAAAAATACAGACATAGCTCCAAGAACACCATTTGCCCTATGGACAGATATGGACAGACTATTTGACCAGTTTAGATCAAACTTTGATGACCTATTCTGGAACCCAACAACAGCAATAACAGAAAGAACTCCTGTTACTGATGTAGCAGATCTTGGAGATAAATATGAAATGCGCTTGGAGATGCCAGGTATTCCAAAGGAAGATATCGATATAGAAGTTGATTCCAACTGCGTTGAAATTTCAGCACAACACGATGAATCTAAAGAAGAAAAAGATAAAAACTGGCTTAGAAGAGAAAGAAGCATGATGAGCTTTTATAGATCATTTGAACTTCCAGAAGAGCTAAAAACAGACAAAGTAGATGCAGAATTAAAAGACGGCGTACTAATGCTAACAATCCCAAAACTAGAACCAAAACCAAAAAGGGAATCAAAAAAAGTAAAAATAAAATAATCTTTAATTCAACTATTTTCTATCTTTTTATTTATTTTTTTTAAAGCATTCTACAATATTTAGCGCACGCTTTGTTTCTTTTACATCATGCACACGGATTATATCAGCACCATTAATAGAAGATATTACAGCTGCAGCAATACTACCTTCCATTCTATCTTCAGGAGGCAAAGGTTTTTTACCAGAAATATTTCCAATAAACGTCTTTCTAGAAGAGCCAATTAAAACAGGAAAACCTAATTTTTTAAATTCTTTAATATTTGCAATAATATTACAGTTATCCTCAATTCCTAAACCAGTTCTTTTACCAAAACCGATACCTGGATCAATAATTATATTATCTTTTTTTATACCCTTTCTAATTGCATAATCTGTCCTTTCCTTCAAAAAATCCTTTATCTCACTAATAACATCATTATAATAAGGATTTTTCTGCATATTTTTAGGTGATCCCTTCCTATGCATCATACAAATATGAACATCATATTTTTTTATGATATCAACAAGTTTCTTATCTCCTCTAAAAGATGTAATATCATTTATCATGGATGCCCCTTTTTCAAGACATACTTTTGCCACATCTGATTTATAAGTATCAATAGAAATAGGTTTATCTACTATTTCTACAACTTTTTCTAAAACAGGTAGAACACGTTTAATTTCTTCATCTGCTGAAATGGACTTAGAACCTGGTCTAGTTGATTCTCCACCTATATCAATTATATCTGCGCCCTCATAACACATCTTTTTAGCATGTTTTACCGCTGAACTAATTGTATTAAATTTTCCTCCATCTGAAAAAGAATCGGGAGTTACATTTAAAATGCCCATAATAAGAGTTTTTTCTTCTAAATCGTAATCAAACAATTTCATTTAAAGTCCTTCAGGATAGTATCAAGTTCTGTAGCAATTTTTTTTATACGAGGATAATGTCTTTTAAGTTTTTTTACAAGTCTTATATGCTGGGAAATTGTTCCAATTACTAGAATATCTGCTTTTTCTTTATTTAAAGCAAAAGTATCTCTTGGAACAGCTACCTCTCCACCGATTGAGAGCATATCCTGTTTAATTATGATTGCATCTTGAAGAAGAACATTTTGTAATTTAATTGTTTTAGAAACAGCTTTTGGGGCCATAATGTTGATACTTTTTTTATCACTACCAATATTTTTGATTTCTTTTTTTGCGTCATCTAGTGTTTTTATATCTATTATTTTAGGGTTATATTCTGTCACAAGAATAGTGAATATGCTTATTCTATTTCAAATATTTGCAGAATAAGTATTATTTTTTTTTTGGATTATCTTTATATCTATTTTAATTCAAAAAATCCAATTTCACTCTTATTTTTATACTATTAATCTACCAGTACAATTTAAGTATAAGTACTGTATTACCGAAAAAACTAATCTAATAATAAATAATTAAGTGATAGTTATGGCAAAAGCAAGAAGTCGTACGGCTGCAAGAAAAATAAAAGATAGATGGAAAGCAAAAAAATGGTTCAATGTACTTGCTCCTGCATCCTTTGAAAATGTAACTATAGCACAAACTTTAGCAAACGATCCAGATCTTATCATAGGTAGAGTAACAGGTATTTCAATGCAGGATCTAACAAATGATTTCAGAAGATCACATATCCTTCTTTATTTTAAAATACATGAAGTTGAAGATTCAAATGCACATACTCATTTTGTAGGCCACTCTCTTACTTCAGATTATTTGAGAAGAATGATTAGACGTAGACGATCCAAAATAGAGGGAGTATACGATGTAACAACAAGAGATGGTGCAAAACTTAGGGTAAAACCTTTTGCTACAACAGATAAAAGAATCCAAAATTCACAAAAAAGAGTTATAAGGGAATCCATGAAAAGTACTATGACAAAACAGGCAAAATCAAATACTCTATCTGAGTTCATAAGAGATATTATTGATGGTAAAATGGGGCGTGACATTTATAAAAATTGTAAAAAGTTATATCCTGTAAAAAGAGTAGAAATATATAAAACAGAATTAATATCAGGCCCTACCATAGAAATAAAGGATGAAAAACCAAAAAAAGAACCCGAAGAAAAGAAAGAAAAGAAAACTGATGAGAAAAAAGAAGAAAAGACAACCGAAGAAAAAATCAAAGAAGAAAAAAAAGTAGAAGAACCGAAACCAGAGAAAAAAGAAGAACCAGAAGAGAAAAACAAATCAGAAAAAAAAGAAACAAAAACTAAAAAAACAAAAGAAAAAAAGAAAGAAAAGCCAAAAAAGAAAAAAACAACGAAGGAAAAAGTAACTAAAAAGAAAACTAAAGCTACAAAGAAGAAAGCATAAATCTTTTTTTCAATATTCTAATTTTTTATTTTGTTCTCAATTCTCAAAATAAAAAAATCTTGTTAAAAATATTTATATAATTTTTATTTAATACAATAATTGTTGATGAGAACAATTATTAGATTAAAAATATTAACGATCCTATTAATTTCAATATTTGTAATCTTATCTAATAATGTTCAGGGATGCAAGGATATTATTGCATGTAATAATGCTACAAAAGGTGATTACAATCTACTTTTAAAAGTAAGGGATCCCAGTAGACCAGATTTTCAAGTTTTAACAATTGTTCCAAAGGGATATCAATATACATATCACCATCCATGGAATGGTAAAGCAATGAATTTTAAAATAAAACATAAAATAATTGGTGTTGTATCTAAAGGTGATAGTATTCCTAATATTGTAAAACCAGGAATGTGTTTTACTGATGCGGGGCTTGCTTTCGGAGACGCCGACACTCTTTCAAACTGGAAAAACCCTACAAAATATGGATGGGATGATTTTGATTGGATACGCTATTCTTGTCAATCAGCAGAAAACGAACAAGAAGCAGTAAGATTATTAACTGAAGATGTTGTGGATAAATATCATGCTCCAAAAGTTCCAGAGAATCTGTTTCTAGTGGGACCAGATGATTGCTATGTCATAGAAGCAGATGCAATACATTATAATACAAAAAAAGTAGATGATTTTGTTGTAATGACAAACTATGCAAAGGAACTATGGAGAAAAAGTTTAGTATATCTTATAAAAGCAAAATCTTTTGATACAACATTTGAAGGATTAGTTAGAAAAGGCCGATCTATACGTCTAGGTTTATTTCAACCTCTTGGTATTAGAATCACAGATATAGGTTCGAATTATATTGAAGTAAAACAATTGCCTTTTAAAATAACCCGTGGAAACATAATCGGCTTAAATGTTGATTTATTCAGTAGAACCAAAATTAATTTAGGTGAGGGGAAAACTGTTGGATATTTCTGGGTAAAACTAAAAGAAATAAATGGAAACCAGGCAAAAATATTTGTATCTTATAAATACAAAGCCTGGGAAGACAAAATGAACGATATAATAAAAGAAAAAGTTGGTTCAATTTGTGTTACTGATATGATGAACTGGTCAAGAATCCATAGCGATGATCTAGAAGGACTTAGGAGCATGTGTGCTGAAAACCAAGCATACAAATATGAAGGCTCTATGATTTATAAAATTCCAAACAAAAACTATCAAGAATTAAGTTCAGGATGGTTTTCCCCAAATCATGCCTGTTCGTCGGTGTATGTACCAGTTCATATTTGTGTAAATGATATTTATGATCCATATGAAACAGGCGAGGCGGCAGAGGATTCCTTAAATTTACTTGAATGCTATGGTCATAATTATTTATCTGATAATTTTTCAAAAACTGAAAATGTGTTTTTAACCGAGATGAAATATCTTGAGGATATTTTTTTAAATAGATTGAAAAACAAGACAAATGCAACTACTCTTTTTACAATAAACGATCTTTCTATGCAAAAACAAGGTTTTTTAACCCAAAAAATCTGGCTAAAAGCAGATGAAACTTATAACAAAGATTTAATCATACATGTACTCTCAAATATATGGCAGGATAATTATTATAACTCAATTGAACAGATGAAAAATGCAGTTATTTTATTAAATAAAATTGAGGATGGAGAGTATTTTTATGAAAAAATAATTGAAATTGTGCTTAGTATTGTAAAAACAAGGATAGATATTTTAGAATTACTTGGGAAAGATACCACACAAATAACTGTTAATTATAAATCCGGAAAAAATCATTTAGGAAAAAAAGAGTATGAAAAAGGATTTGACACACTCAAAGAAACGTTTTCAGATTGTAATAATTTATTTGAAGGAAAAACAATTAAAGATGAACATAAAATTTTAAAAAATAAACAAATCCCGTGTTACTATTTAACTTGGATTGTTTTTTCATTTGTGATAATTATTATTTTTTATAAAAAAAATAAAAAGGAATAACGTTGATATTAATCGCTTAATCCTTCCATTCTTTTAGCTGGTTTTTGGAAAAAGGTTAGATCAATTCTAGACCAATCATTTACATCATTTTCACCATGACTACCATCTGAATAGTCAAAGTATCTAAGATAGAAATAGTCATAGTTCATAGCACTGATATAATCAAACCAGGGATAATCTGAGCCACTGTTTCCTTCTCTAAGTGAAGTGTTGTCTATTCCAGGATTATTAGCACGGTTCATACCTAATGAATGACCTAGTTCATGAAGAACTTGGACTGCCTGCCCTATTCTCTTTGTCCTATCTGTTAGAGCATAACCAATTGCGTTTATGTAGAATTTTCTATTGTGTGGGACGGCAATGCAATCATAGAAATGATTTGAATCTTGAGGGTGACACCAGCCACCGCCATATAATACCATTACATATCTAAAACTACCTTTTCTTTCATCTGCAAAATTATTATTATAGAAACCTGCGACTACACCTTTTTCTTGAGTAAATACGCCTGTTCCTTTGTCAAATGGTAATAGATCACCGCCTTCACCCATACGTCCATCATCTATATGTACAGTTATACCATGTTCATTAAATCGCTCTATGATCATCTGCTGTGATTCCTCATAAAATTCATGTTCCCATCCATCAAAACCATCACGATTAAATAGTTTTTTAGGGGTTTTCTCCATATAGTCTGCTTCTATATAAATCTCCTGATGATATGGATTTGCTAGCCATTCTGTTAAAAAATATTCTTCATCGTTTTGAAGTCCATCTTGATCAGGATCAAGATCACTATGGTTATCAAATGTATTTGGGTCATATCCCCATTTCCACTCCCATTCAGTTGGAATGCCGTCTTCATCTGGATCAAGTTTTGAATCATCAACAGTCGGGTCTGTTCCTAAAACATTAACTTCGACCCACCATGGGATATCATCCCTATCTGCTGAGGTTTGATGAAGAGTAAACCATATTTCATAATTCGATCCGTTATAGTGTCCGTATCCATCGCTATCATTAAAATAGTCATCACCCTTCCATCTTCCAGTTCTAAAATCATAAATTACTTTAAAACTTTCCATTTCTTTTTTAGTCGTACTACTGCCGATAATTTTTTTAACAACTTTATTTTCTATAATCTTGAGTTCAACCTCTGTTGTCTCTTGTTCCTCTTGGACTTTTCTAAATATTTGCTGGTTAATATAACCTGTGTCCCATTTTTTATATGTCTGTCTACTTTCAAATTCAAATCCGTCAATTACAGCAAAATACTTGTATGATGGCTTTTGATCCCATCCTTTACCAGGTCTAAGCCCTTCTAAGGCTTGAATTGCACTAAGTTTTGTATAATCCTTTGCGGAATCTATTTTAATATCTTTGGGTGTTAAAAGATTTACAAAAAAATCTGAACCAGATTTCATCATGACATCTATTATGCCTTTTTTTCTAACTCTATGTATCTCTAGAAATACTGCCTGGGTGGTTAATGGGCTAATTTTATCAATTATTTCTTTTTCTTTCTCTTCTTCTTTTTTCTCTGGTTCTGTAGGTAGAGTAACAGCTAGATAGTATAAACCTGAGATAACTATTATGGCTGCAACAATAACAGCTATTATCATTTTATTTTGAGATTTTTTTGCATTCATTTTTTTCACCAAATATTTTTTTATCAAATTAAATAGTCAATATACAAATATCAACTACCAAATATATAAATTTATTGGAATATAAATAATATTATATTTAATTTTTTTCAATAGATCAAAGCTCCCCAATAAATTCTCACTAACATTATCTTTGGTACAAAATAAAATAGATGTAGTATAAAATACTATCCTTTACAAACTTATAATATTTGAAATTAAAAAATCTCTAGTTAAAACCACTAATAAAATGAAAAAAATTAAAATCTATATTACAATATTTACCTCTTTTAACATCTTATTTATGATATAACTTGGAAATTCAACAAGTAAATCCCTATAAGAAGAATCAGGTAAAATTTTTGATTTACTCATCTCTTCAGCCTTTTTTATATGTTTCTTAATTTCATCAATATAAAACTGTTTAATTTTTGTTTTGTTTTTTTCTATTTTTCTCTTGATGATATCCATTTTTATTGAATTATTATCAAATGAGCTATTAGTTAACTGAACCATTAAAGGAAGAATAACACTATTTATCATTTCTCCTTTTTCTAGATCAACTAAATCATCTGCAAGTTGATAGGCAAGCCCAATTTCTGTACCATAATCAGCAAGTAATTTCAAAATACTGCCGTTTACTCCTGCTTCTAACCCACCTGCTTTGCAGGCTGCAGAAAAGAGAGAGGCTGTCTTTTTATTGATTATATCCTGATATTTTTTAATTAATTTTGATTTATTTAAAGTCACATTTTGATCAGATTCACTTTCAACTTCTTTTTTATTAAACGTAACTTCCTCTAATTGTCCATTCAAGCACTCTTTCCATGTTTCAATATACAGATCAAAAATCTTTTCTCCATGACTTTTAGCAATTTCAATTCCTTTATTAATCATCTTATGTCCAATTAGAAGTGCATTGGGGATACCCTTTTTTATATGAAGTGCTTTTCTCCCTCTCCTGTTCATATCGTTATCAATTATATCATCATGTACTAAAGATGCGGTATGAGCTAGTTCTATACTTACTGCTCCTTCTAGTGCTCTTTGGTATTTCTGTGGTGTTTCTTTACCATAATTACAAACTTTAAATGCAAGAATTGATAGTAACGGGCGCAGACGTTTACCACCATTTACTATTGTGACTATTTGTTTATTAGAAATATCTGATTTAATTTTCATTTCCAAATCTTTTCTTGAAGAAATAAGGAATTTCTCAAGGTTTTTTGATTTCTCAATTGTTATCGTTTCCATGTTCTCATCACCTAACACTTTTTTATGTATTTTATTTTTGATACTTCTAATATTTATATCTTATTGTTTGTTTATTACCTAATTAGATCAAATTTGTTAGAAAAAATTAATTCAAATAAAATTTAATAATGATATAATAAGAAAAACAGTTCTATTTACACAACTAATATTTAAGTATATCAGATATAATTAAGATAATATACTTTTGAATTTAAAATGAAAAACATTAAAAAAACAACTCTAATAGACTAAAAGGGGAACTTATTTGAATGAAGATGAAAATATTATAATAATCGGTTGCGGAGCTGGTGGGGGTACCGCTGCACAATTTGCAAGAAAAACAAATAGAAAAGCAAATATCACTGTTTTTGAGAAAGACAAATATCCTCAATATTCAAAATGTGGACTTCCGTATGTAATATCAGAGGAAATACCTGATTTTATGGAGCTAATCGAATTCTCAGAAGAATGGTTTAAGAAAAATAAAATTGATCTGTTTTTAGAAGCTACTGTCACAGAAATCGACATCAAAAATCAAAAAATAATTGCAGAAAAAAATGCTAAAAAAATAGAAAAAAAATACTCCTCTTTAATATTCTGTACAGGTGCAAAACCATATATACCCCCAATAAAAAATATAAGAAAAAATAATAAGTTAGCAGATAGAGTACACGTAATAAGAACTATTTCAGATGTTAAGAAAATAAAATCTGAAATAAAAAAGAATACAAAGGTTACAATTGTCGGAGCGGGATTAATCGGCCTTGAAATGGCAGATAATCTTTACAAAAAAGACACAAATATTACTATTATTGAAGCATTACCAAATATTCTTGCAAGTATCTGTGATTCAGATACAGCTGAAATTGTAAGAGAAAATATTCCAAAAGATGTCAAGATATACACTAATAATATAGTAACAGAATTCGAGAACGAAAAGAATGAAACAAAGAAAATTGTAATAAAAGACAGAGAAACAAAAAAAGAACAAAGGATAGATACTGACCTACTAATTTTATGTGTCGGTATAAGACCAGAAACAAAACTTGCGGAGACCATAGGTTGTAAAATAGGGATAAAAGGCGGTATAATAGTTGACAGAAAATCAGAGACAAATATAAAAAATATTTATGCCGTTGGAGATTGTACTGAATACAAGGATTTTATCACTAAAAAACCAATTGGTATAGGCCTTGGGAGTATTGTAGTTAGACAGGGAATAGCTGCAGGAATAAATGCAGCCGGAAAAACACATACTCTTCCTCCTGGTTTTTTACAGACCTCTGCATCTCATTTTTTTAATGTGGAGGTAGCTACTGTTGGACTAAACAGTAAATGTTTAGAAAAAAAATCTTTTGTTTCAGCAAGATACAGTGGTAAATCACTACCAGATTATTACCCTGGAGGAAAACCTATATTCATAAAGGTTTTAGCAGATAAAAAAACAG
>Ga0272441_10013964_pt1 | contig 11474 bp, 12 predicted proteins | sample SSMProp6N_FD_193582 | JGI IMG/M metagenome (GOLD analysis project Ga0272441, IMG submission 193582) | Marine sediment archaeal communities from Little Sippewissett salt marsh, Falmouth, MA, United States - SSM-Prop-6N | ecosystem: Environmental > Aquatic > Marine > Wetlands > Sediment ... | reverse complement strand
AGCAGATTCTGATGGCGCTTGCGCAATATCGGGCGCTTCACTACGAGTAGCTCAACCGATCGAAATCACAGACCTTTCAGGTAGTGATAATTCCCCAGAACGACCCGAAGAAGTTGCGGAATGTAAGGCCAAGGCGCTCAAGAAGGCCCAAACTGAGTACCAGCAGCTTCAAGAGGGTGTCTTGAAGCTGGTCACCAAGGACGAAGTCGACGAGTTTGCGTGGGAGACGGGCTTCTACCAGCGCCAACCGGAGGATCGGATTCCTGCGTTCGAGTTCGCGCTCTGCTGTACGCTCGCGGCCCTGATCGAACACAAGCGCGGTTCTGCCTCGGTCTGGCGAACACTGGCTGCCATCGCCGGAATAGACGTCGCCCGCAGCGCGGTCACCCAACGCTTTGCAGAAGGTTCCGCAGCACTGCTCGAAGCGCTGTTCCGCCGCTCCACCACACGAATTCCAACGGCGGGAGACTCCATCCTCCGCTCGAAGTTGAACCAGTTCCACGAGGTGCTGGCCCAGGACGGCACGGTGCTCAAGCTCTCGCCGCTGCTGGCGAAGCTGTTTCCGGCTACGCGTACCAACGTGGTGAATGCGGCAGCCAAGGCCCATGTCACCGCAGACCTACGCGGACGGCATCAGAGGGGAAATCGTGGACGTCAACCAACTCAGGCTCGCCCTGCGGTTGCCACTCGCGTCCCCCGTTTTTGAAGTTGCCGACCAGTTGAGCACTGCAAGGTATCTGAGGCATCATTTCCTCGGGAAGGGAAGAGGAGGACGGAGTTAGCTTTCTAACTTGTTTCTTTCTCGAGCTTGCTGGTTTGTTCTGAAATGAGGATCCCTATTTCATCCGGAGCAAGAGGCGTTGGAGTCAGAGTCTAGGCTGGCTAGCAGATGGAGCGATGCGACAGTTACTGACGCGGGTTGTGGTGATACTGTGGGGGCTCTTGAGCACGGTGATCGTCGGAAGTTGCAAGGAACGAATATGACGCGGGATAGCAGGCGTGGCTCGAAGTCGAAGGGTTCTGATGGCGGTGGTGGGTCGGAGAGGGGCGCGGGTGGCTCCGTGCGGGGCTCCGCGGGCGGGGCGCGGCGGGTGGCTCCGCGAGGGGCTCCGCGAGGGGCTCCGCGGGCGGGGGGCCGCGGCAGTTCAATGGATTCTCGGAGCTGACTAGCTTTATTTGGTCGTTGGCACACATTGGCGACATCATCGGGCCGCGCGCCCGCCCGAGCCTCGTCCCGCCCCTTGCGCACCGTGCTGATCGCCAGGCCGGTCGCGCGCGCTACTGCCGCTACGCCACCGTACCCCATGACGTCGGCTTCCGAACCGGCCCACAGCCGTCGCGATCGCTCATCCATTGTCGCCCTCAACAGGCGCCACTTCCGACGAACTTGCTCTTCCGCGTCCATGACAATGGTAGATCATGTCTGCGCGATCCTGTCGATCCCCAAATTGCGTTTTCCGCCCGAGACTCGATCGACTTGGCTATTCGCGGCCCCTTAGCCCATCAGCAAACCACATCGATGATAATACTCGTTTTTGATATTTTGCTTGACTTTGATTTGTTTTCACTGTTATCGTATGGCGATCGTAAAATACTTGTGTTTATCGAGACGTGTAACTTGCACTACGACTGAGGGATGCAAGCACAGGCCGGTGAGGTGGAGGGGGGTGGATGTGTGTGCCTGCAAATGCATAGGGGAGACTCAATTCGGCATGACTCCAACCCTTATCACCGAGGCTGGCTTCCCAGCGGCGGACCGCTCCGTGGACAACGTCACCGGTGAAAGTGCACGCCGCGACACGTCTCCCGAATCCGCGCGCACGGGGACAGATAACTCGGGGTCGCTGTGGGTCGCCAATCCCTCAGCGCGCTTCTCTTTCATGCACAAGACCTCGCCGGTTGATCGCGGCGCAAAGGAGGTTTGCCATGACGCGACTTCACCTGACAGCTCTTCTTACGCTTTTCATCCTGCTGACGCCACGAGTTGCGTACGCTGGCGACCCTTCTGAGTCGATGGCCGAAGCGATTCTCGATGAGAATCGGCGCGATGAAACGGTTATCGCAGGCCTGCTGCTGAATTGGATCGAAAAGGACGATGCCACTTTTCGGCTGGGCAGGTGGTCTGAGCTGGAACAGGGGATAGGACAGGATAAAGAAATAGAACATGGGGATGCCTCCAAGTTGGTAGCGAAGATCGGTGCCGTTCTGTGGGCTTTACAACGGCAACATCCAACCTTAACCCAACGCAACTACGAAATATTCCAAAGCAACTATCCAGATATTTACGACGTTTTTCACAACGACTTCCAGTCAATCTTGTACAACGTTCAAGATTTCATCAATACTATCCATGTTATTTCCTCCCTAGGAAGTGGTGACGACTTCGATATCCCACTACTCCACCTTCTGTATATCCTCTACACGTTCAAAGATGATGCCGAAATTCTAACACATAAGAACGTTTTCAACTTGCTTTGCCTTCACGCTTGTGAAGAACCGATTGACGACCAGGTAGACGTCAGTGAGTCAGATGGCAGAGGTGGATATTTTACTTTTCATCTATCTGACAATCACTTCACGACAATACACGGGAACACCACAATCCGCCGGTCCGAGACTGAGAACCACGTTGCCGCGATCTATGCCTGGAACTATCTCGCGACCAACTTCGTCCTTTGGCTGAATGCTCTTCCAACATCTAATCCTAACCACCCGCGCGCCGATCAATCTGATCCGGATTTGTGGGATATCCGTGAATGGGTAACCAACTACGGCGAAGACGTATTTGGAGAACCCGCTAATGCGGCAAGTGTCATGGATTTCAATGACAAAGTTCTGCAAGTTGTCGCTCGTCCTCTCCACATCGGTTTCGCCGAAACCAACTCGCGCCCTTACCAGGTGTACACAATGCGAGCGATTTTCGCTCTGGCAATGTTCGGCAATGTGTTCACTCCGGCCGCCAGTCATTTCTATCAAGTGAATATAGTGAGTGAAGCGGAGAAGGTAAAACAGGGGGCAATCAACACGCTGAACTACGCAGCGGCCAAGTTTGCGTTTCAGTCGCTAAGGTCAAAGCGTTCAGCGCCTTTCCGCAGAAAGTTCAAGTACAGGAATAAAATTGACTTTTACGATTTTAACGATATTGCAGCCTTCTTTGGATTCCTATCAGGTGCATATGAGTATAATGACTGCGTGGAAGACAATGCTAGCAGCCCAGAATGTCACAATTTTCAATATACCAGTCAGCTCCTCAGGCTAACTCAGATTGGACTGCCTGTGATCGCCCGATACGTTCTCAGGAACAATCCTCCGAATCCAGTGATTGAGCCATATAATCTGCCAGAAATCATTCATGGCTTCATGTTCGACAAGAGGCGCTATTATCATGCGATCATGCAAGATTACATTACTCTCGACATGTATCCCATGTGGGACAATAACAACAAGTATTTCTCTTCGCCAACAACGGTCGCTAAAACTACGGGCGATTTCCGAGGGTCACCCGAGCTTTACTATGGCACCGGCGACATATTGCTTGCGGCAGGCGGACATTACGAGCAGTACTACAAAACGACAGTCCATGCCGATTTCGTGAGGGAAAAATCAGCATTGAGCAATCTATATGAATATCATATGTGGTCTCGACCGACTATGCTGACTTATCGCGGCGACTACGGACATGACAAAAACGCGGGGAATTTGTGGGTCGATGATACGCCGTCGATATGGCTAAGTTCTGTCGATGTGGCCCAGGATACAATGATCATGAAGGGTAACGGGTGGTATACCGAGAGCGAGTGCAACGTTTGGGTCTACAAGAACGTCGTGTATGGGTACGAGAGGCATACCTACGTAGATCAAGACTACCACAATGGTTGGGCGCAGCGGTATCCGGATTGGTGGAATGACCCCCAATATCTAATCGAAACATGGAAGCACTCAGATCGCACCTATTTTAAATTTTTCCACTTCTATCCCGGCGAGCTTGCGTACAAAGACGGAGATCCAAACAGACAATATCCTCGAGGTGAGCATGTAGGAGAATACTATGTGATCATGGTTCGTATGCAGAAAGAAGCTGCGCGATGGCCGCATGAGGCCAACTTCTATAAGTATAGGCGAGGAATTTTTGAAATAGTGCCGGCGTACCTCGTTCCTTCCGAGGAGGAGTTCGTGCGGGTAGTCAAGGAGTGGAATAGTCCAGATTACGACGGCTTCCCAAACAATGACTCCAATGCAAAATACAAGTACGTGATGTACTCATCGAAAGAGCGGCTTACGCTTGATCCAAGAATGGGCGTTGACCTTAGGCATGGCAAGCGTAAAGGAGAGGGTTGTGTCGATGGAATATCGAAAATTGAGAAGCAGAGCTTGGATATACTGGATCCATCATTGGTCGATGTGCCCAGTGCGTGGAATGAGGTGAATCGTGAGGAGGTGTTCATTCCAACCGACTTGACGGACCACGACGCACTGAAGGGTATCCCGCTGATCACGGTGTGGGAGCTAGACAAGCGACACCGCCACACCGGTAGGAAGTACGTTGAGGCTGAGGAAACTGGCAAGATTGTAATAAGGAGACCTTTTACCAAGGAGACGATATCTCCACTTACGCACGACGTCGTTAGGGAGGAGGCGTGGCAGTGTCTCATTTTGAACTCGTTCGACTACACAAATCCGTCATCAAGCACGTTGGAAACACTTGATTACACCGATTGCGATGCAGATTACGTACGACCGCCTGCAGTGTCTATCGCTAATGGTATGGAGCACACTTGTGCGGCATTGGGCGACAAAGCGTATTGCTGGGGAGGGAATAACTATCGGCAGATTGGCAACAGCCAGATCCCCGTTGGAGGCAACGCTCTACATCCGATGCCCGTAATGAAGAGGGTAGTCGACCAGGGAGTGACGGTCGTTGAGAGCCTCAAGGATGTGAAGCAGGTCGCCGCTGGTGCCAACCACACCTGCGCTGTGCTTTTCGACAGAACCGTTTGGTGCTGGGGCAGCAACATTTACGGGCAGCTCGGCGACGGCTTGGTTTTGGACAGTACTGATCATCCAGTGCAAGTGCGATTGTATTCTCCAGATGCCACGAACCCGAGCCAAATGGTCCCTCTTACCGGGATCGACGAGATCGCCCTGGGCACCCTTCATAGTTGTGGCCGGACTTGGGACGGCTTCGTGTATTGCTGGGGTCGCAATGACCATTACCAGCTCGGGAGGCCTGATACGCCATTTCCTGCTGCGAGCCAGGTGGATATGCTGGAAACGGATATCCGGCAGATCAGTGCAGGTGGCCGACATACTTGCGCTCGTCGTGAGAACAACGAGCTATACTGCTGGGGAGACAATAGCGAAGGTCAGTTAGGCGACGGCACGACAATGATGAGCGAATTTCCTGTGAATGTGTTGATGAGCTCAGCAAAATATGTAAGCGCCGGTAACTCGCATACTTGCGCTTTGGATGCAAAATACCGACCCTTGTGCTGGGGGGCGAATCAACAAGGACAGCTGGGCAACGGCAATTATTATTCCAGCACGGTTCCGGTAAATGTCCTGTTACCCGAAGGAGTTACACCCGGCCCAGGCTACGAGGAGGAACGATATCTCACTATCGACGCCGGTGCATTCTTCACGTGTGCGCAATCTCAACACTTCAAGAGACCAGTTTGCTGGGGCAGCAACTTTACTGGTCAAATTGGCACGGGAGATCTGGCACCCAGTGATTATCCAGTTCCACAGCTAATGACCAACGCGCCCTACATCATGGCGCTGAGCGCAGGTCGTTTTCACAACTGCGTAATCGATCTTGAGGGCAACGTTTCGTGCTGGGGGGCAAACTGGAACGGACAAATTGGAAATGACACAATGGGGGGAATCGTGCTCACACCTACGGAGCCACAATGGTGATTTGTACATCCTCGTGTTATGGGGCAGGCTTGATGACGTCCCCAGTGTAGTTCCTGCGCAGGTTGCGTGATCCTCAGCGCTCATCTTCGGCGCTCCGAGCCTGCTCCGTTTCTTCTCTTCTTCCCCCGCAAAGAAATTGGAAATCGCGCCCAGCGTACTGCTCACCCGAGAGTTTGCGGCTTGGACAGGTGCGTGTTGATCGCGGGCGCCGTGCCAGAGTAGGTCTTTGGGCCTTGGAGGCGGAGCGCAGGGACCGTGAAGGCTAGGATGAGATAGGTGGCGAGGAGAGTGATACCAGCACCCTCCCCGCCGTGCTCCGAAGGATATGGTGCATCCAAAGTGGAGCTCTGACCGGATCATCCATTCTGGTCTCGACGTCAAGCATTGGTTTGAACGGCCACCGTCGGTGGCGGCTGCGCGCCCTGGCATCTGCCCCATCTGCGGAGCTGCTGGTGCACCCCTTGGACTGCGGATTGTGCTGCATGGGCACGGCACCCGCGGGCGCCTGGTGCGTGGTCCACTGCGTCCTGACGGCATGCCCGAGGAGGTCGAGATCGTCGGGCGTCGTTACCGCTGCCAGCGGTGCGGGGCGGTGCTGTTGGTAGTGCCCCGGGGCGTGCTGCGGTCGCGACTGTTTTCCGTGGGCGCGATTGCCCTGGCGCTGGCGCTGTGGGCGTTGCACCGGATGTCGGCCCGCGAGGTACGGCGACGCGTGAGTCCCTGGAGCGTCGTGGGGGACACCGCGGCGGCGGGCTGGGCATCGCTGCGGCGCTGGGTACGGCAGGCGCCGCGGCTCTTCCCCGGGGTGCGCGCGAGTCCCGACCACTGGACCGACCGCCAGCGCGCCGAGCGGATCGCCACCACGCTCGCTGCCTGTGCACCGGCGACCGACGATTCGCTCATCGAGCACGTCTTCGCCGGCGCGGCGCAGGCTGGGTGATCCGCGAGGTCGTCGAGATGGCAGCGGTTTTAGCCCACCAGCGAGCGTACCTGCCCAGGCCCCGGCCTCCGTGAGAGGCCTGGACTCGCGCCACAAAACTCGGCGCGAGAGGAGGATTTCTCATGGCAGACGAGTTGAAACCCAAGGACCACGCCGAGGCGACGGCCATCTTCCGTGCCCAGCTTTTGGGCCCGGTGCTGTGCCGCGACCTGGTGCGTGGAGAGCTGTATCCCGAGCTCAAGGAGCTGAGCCGGGTGCGCGTCCGGCCGCCGGGTGCGCCACGGACCCGGCGCTACGCGGTGCCCACGCTCAAGCGCTGGTACTACGCCTACCGCCGCCGGGGACTCGAAGGACTCAAGCCCCGGCCGCGCAAGGACCGCGGCCACGGACGCGAGCTCACCAAGAAACAGCGCGAGCTCCTGTGCGACATCCGACGCAAGTTTCCGCGGGCCTCGGCCAAGCTGATCCTGCGCACCGTGGTGGCCGAGGGCCACATCGAAAAGGACGCCGTGAAGCCGGCCACCGTCAACCGGCTCTACCGAGAGATGGGGCTGGATCGTCAGACGCTCGGCGTGGAGCGGCAGCGGCGGCGCTGGCAGGCCGAGCACCCCAACGCGCTGTGGCACGCCGACGTGTGTCACGGGCCGCCGCTGGTCATCGGCGACCAGAAGTTTCCGCTGCGCATCCACGCCATCCTCGATGACTACTCGCGCCACATTGTCGCCATCGAGGCGTTTCACACCGAGCGGGAGGCCGACATGCTCAAGCTGCTGATCAAGGCGCTACGCCGCCATGGCGCTCCAGACTGCCTTTACCTGGACAATGGCAGCACCTATCGCGGCGAGACCCTGGAGATCGCCTGCGCCCGGCTGGGCAGCACGCTCAAGCACGCCCAGCCCTACGACCCTCAGGCCCGGGGAAAGATGGAGCGCTTCTGGCGCACGTTGCGCGAGGGGTGCGTGGACTACCTGGGCGACCTGTCGAGCCTGCACGACGTGCAGCTACGCCTACTGGCCTTCGTGGATCAGCACTACCACGTCGCGCCCCACGCCGTCCTGATGGGGCGCACCCCGGCCTCGGCCTACGCAGACGACCGCGTCACACACCAGGCCGATGACCTCAACGAGAAGAAACTCCGCGAAGCGCTCACCGTCCGCGTCAACCGCACCGTCCGCAAAGACGGCACCATCCCGGTGGGCGGCGTCGACTGGGAGGTGGAGCAGGGTTTCCTCGCCGGCCGCAAGGTCACTCTGGCCCGCACGCTGGTCGACGACGCCCCGCCCTGGCTCGAGCTGCAGGGGCGCCGCCTCGAGCTCGGGCTGCTCGACCCGGTAAAAAACGCCCGCCGCCGGCGCAAGCATCCACCGCTCAAGTCCAAGACCGGCATCGACATCCCATTTGATCCGCCCAAGACCCTGCTTGACCAGCTCTTGCGCCGCCCCAAAGGAGGTGACCGATGAAGACGCCACAGTGGCTTTCTGCCTTCGGGCTTTCACGCCCGCCCTTTGCCAAGGACCTTCCCGACAGCGACCTCTGGCTCCCCAAGGCCAGGCAGGCGCTCATCGACGACCTCGTCATCGGCTGCGCCGACAACGACCACGTCCTGCTCGTCGGTGAACCCGGCGTCGGCAAGACCTGCGTGCTGCGAGCCCTGCGCCATCGCCTGCCAGAGGCCGGCTTCCGGCTCACTTACTGCCACAACGCCACCCTCGGTCGCCGCGACTTCTATCGCCAGCTCTGCCTCGCCCTCGGGCTCACGCCCAAGGCCACCGCCGCCTCGCTCTTCTACGCCGTTTCCTCCCACGTCGAGGATCTCGGCCGCGAGCACATCCACCCGGTCTTTTTGCTCGACGAGGCCCACCTGCTCCACCAGGACGTACTCGACCACCTGCACATCCTCGCCAACTACCAGTGGGACCAAAAACCCCTGCTGTCCATCGTACTGGTCGGCCTCCCCGAGCTCGCAGACCGCCTCCAGCTCCGCAAGAACCGCGCTTTCTGGTCGCGCATCTACACCCGACTCTCCCTTGGTGACGCCCTACCCGAAGACACCGCCGAGTACCTCGACCACCGACTCACACAGGCCGGATGCAAGCGTGACGTCTTCTCCGAAAACGCCATCGCCATGGTCCACGAGGCCGCCCTCGGGCGATTGCGTGACATCGACCGCATCGCCACCGCCGCCCTTAAGACCGCCGCACGACGGAAACGAAAACTCGTAGACCGCGCTGTGATCGCCGACGTGCTCGACCAGCAGAGCATGAACCCAAACCACCTGTAAGCCGAGGAGAGAAAAGATGCGACCTGAACCCCGTCACGAAGTCCCGCTCCACTGGAACGCAGACTACGCCCTCGCCTTGGTCGGCTTCCTCGAAGGCATCATCGGCGCCATCTGGGAACGCCACGGCCCCGAGATGTACACACTCATCGAGCAGCACGCCAACGACATTACCTACGTGCCCAGCGATGCCGACGAATTCTTCGATGAAATCGACGCCGAAATGCCCTTCTGAGAGCCCGGCGTCCGCTACGCGGCCACCGGGCTCACCCCCACCGCACGTCGAGTATCAATCAGGCTGATCCACATGGGATCATCCAGGGTGATCCGTAACACCTCGCCAAACCTCCCCGTGAATACGAGCTTGCTCCGGTAAGCTGGGCAAGGACTTTCAAGCGGGAGCAGGAGCGGCTGGACGACAACCCCGAACGCAAGGCCATCTCACTCCTCGAACGGAAAATACGTACCTACTTGGGGACCTTCATCAGGTAGCAGCCCCCATCAGTGCAGCGGTTCGTCCAGTACACATGGGTCGAGTCGACCGCGAGAGCGTAGGGCCTGTATTCCCCGGTTGCGAGCACGGTCGTTGAGCCACCGTCCAACGGCACTTTTGACACGGCTCCGACCAGGGCAACACCATAACCGGTCCAGTAGACGTGGGTGTCGTCGATCACGAGACGATGAAGCGTCCCCCAGCTCGAAGAGTCTAGGTTCGTAAACGCGCTTTCAGCAAGCACGATGGACGCACCACCGGATAGCGGAGCGCTCTTGACCACCGAGCCGTTCCCGCCGATCCAATACGCACGAGACGAGTCGACCGCGAGAAGGAAGGGGTTGATATCTCCAGAGACGATTTCCTCTGTGGCGCCGCCGTCTAGGGGCACCTTGATGACGGAACCGGAGTAACGACAAATCAAGTAGGCGTGGGTCGCGTCGATGGCGAGGCCCAGGATCGAGTCCGCCACTTCGAGGACGACGGTCGGGACGCCGCCGTCCAGTGGAGCCCTCAGCAAGAAGTCAGAGTCGCTGCTAGGATTCTGGATCCAATACACATGGGTCGTGTCGAGCGCGATCGGAAACTCGAACTGGGGATACCCCGACGCGACCTCGATCGCGGCGCCGCCGACCTTCGGGCTCTTCATCACCACGCCTCCGCTGGGGTCGACCCAGTATACGTGGGTCGAGTCGAGCACAATGCCCTCAGGCCTGAGCTCACCGTTGTACAGCAGAGTGGAGGTGCCCCCGGCCAGCGGCACCTTCTTCAGCTCGCCCACTCTGGTGGACCAGTACACATGAGTAGAATCGACCGCGAGAAACCACACTTGATACGGCTCGTTCGCAAGCAATACAGGCTCGCCCGAGCAGCCCACGGTGCAGCCGTCGTTGCCGACAGCACCGTCGTCGCTAACGACGGCGCTGTCGGCGCTGCTATCGGTACTGTTGTCGCCTCCCAAGGCTCGACCGCCGCAGGACACCTGCGTGATCGCCACAAGCACCAGTAGCACGCGCATCTTGCCTACAAGTCGCATCCCAATCCTCTTGCTCGCCATTATACAACTTTTGTACGAACGTAGCGAGCGAGTTGTGGGCTAGCACTCTTTGGCGGCGGTGCCAGCGCTTCCGGGAGCGTCTCGTGCAGCTCCACGTGAGTGAGGTCACGACCCGCTCCCGACACGACGCCTCTCCTCGTTGTGTGTCAGGTCGTTCCGCGAGGTTGCGCATTTCATTCCGAAGAACCTGCCCATCATCATCGAGAGCGTCCTCGAAGAGGGGACGACACTCTTGGCTTGTGCTATCATGCCTAAAGGGACACCATACTCCATTGAGTCGGAGGGCTAATACGATGAAGCTTGCAAAGTACGTGCTCCTGGCGCTGCTTGCCACGCTGAGCGTGGCGGTTCTTGGTGCTTGTGAAACAAGGGACGACAATTACTGGATCGAGGATGGATGTATTAAGCACCAGACATGTAATCCGGAGGACTTCGCAGACTCGTTCTCATCCCTAGACGACTGTATAGGGGATTTGCAGGAGAATGTGGAATTTTATAGTTATGATGCCAATTGCTACGCCGCTGCTCGAGCCATAATCGAGTGCCGTATCAAAGAGGTCTGCGGTGAAATTGACAGCTGCGATTCAGTAGTGGAAGCTGCTCAAGAGAGGTGCCCTTAGGGGTCGCGAATAGCTAAGTCGATCGAGTCACGACTGGAAAACACAAATTGCCCGTAGCGGCATTTGCCTACAGGTCCCTGAGGAGCAGGGATCATGGGCGGCAATCGCGGTGCTCGGCACCGGTGCAAGGAGCTTTTGTACAGTCTGGAGCAAGAGCTCCGGTCTGACTACGG
>Ga0272441_10013962_pt1 | contig 11475 bp, 9 predicted proteins | sample SSMProp6N_FD_193582 | JGI IMG/M metagenome (GOLD analysis project Ga0272441, IMG submission 193582) | Marine sediment archaeal communities from Little Sippewissett salt marsh, Falmouth, MA, United States - SSM-Prop-6N | ecosystem: Environmental > Aquatic > Marine > Wetlands > Sediment ... | reverse complement strand
CATGCTCGGCTCGTCCAGCATCAGCAGTCTTGGCCTCGACATCAGCCCACGCGCGATGGCCACCATCTGCTGTTCGCCACCCGAAAGGGTGCCCGCCAACTGCCCCGAGCGCTCCACCAGGATGGGGAATAGCTCCCTGACGTACTCCAGATCCTGCTGTACCGCACTGCGCAACGACCGGCTTCGACGGTAGTACGCCCCGAGACGGATGTTCTCCTCCACCGTCAGGGTCGCGAACAACGCCCGCCCCTCCGGCACCAGCGACACCCCCTCTCGCACCAGTTGCCAGGGCGAGAGATTGCTCAGGTTCCGCTGCGAAAACAGCACCTCGCCGGCCTGCGCCGCGATCAACCCCGCCAGAGTATTCAACAGCGTCGTCTTGCCCGCACCGTTGGCGCCGATCAGTGCGACGATCTCGCCCTCGCGCACGTGAAAACTCGCCCCCCGCACCGCCTGAAGGCTCCCGTAGCCGCTCCAGAGATTGCGTACGATAAGCATCAGGCCGCCGGCCGTCCCAGGTATACCTTCACCACCGACGGGTCCGACCGTACCTGGGTGGGCGGACCCTCCGCAATCTTGCGCCCTTGATCGAGCACCGTCACGCGATCAGCCAGATCCATCACCAACGACATGTTGTGCTCGACCAGCAGAATCGTCACCCCCAGCTCGTCGCGAATCCGGCGGATCATCGCGTCGATCAACTCCACCTCCGCCAGGTTCATCCCCGACGCCGGCTCATCCAGCAATAGCAACTTCGGCTCGGTAGCCAACGCCCGGGCAAACTCCACCAGCCGCCGCTGCCCAAACGCCAGCGACCCCGGCGCCGCGCGGTCTCGACCGGGCAGACCCACGAAGTCCAGCCACTGACGCGCCGCACGGGCAATCGCACGCTCCTCCAGGATCGACCACGGCGCCGAAAACGCCCCGCCGAAAAAACCCACGTGCGTGCGGACGTGACGACCCACCATCACGTTCTCCAGCACCGTCATGTTCTCGAAAAGGCGCACCGTCTGAAACGTCCGCGACATGCCCAACGCCGCTATCTGATGAGGCCCCCGGCGCGTGACGTCATGCCCCGCCAGCGAAACCCGCCCCGCATCCGACGCCAACTCGCCGGCCATCACGTTGAACATCGTGGTCTTGCCCGCGCCGTTCGGACCGATCAGCGCCCGAATCTCGCCCCGCTCGACCGACATGCTTACGCCGTTCACCGCGCGCAGTCCACCGAACGACTTGGCCAGGCTGTCCACTTCCAGCAACACAGACGCCACCTCGAACTCCCGTCAGCCCAACGCGTCGGCCTCGGCGGTCGACCACGACCCGGCTTCGACATGCCGGTCACGGCGTCGGCTCAGCCTCCGCTGCAACCACCGCCACCCTTGCCGCATAGCCCCGGGCACCCCGTCCCGCATCGACATCATCACCACGACCAGGATCACGCCGAACACGAACTCGGTGTACTCACCGAAATAACCCGAAAGAAACAACATCCTCAGCACGAGAGCCGCAACCAACCCGCCCCACAGGTTCGCCATGCCGCCCACCGCCACGAACGTCACCAGCCAGATCGATTCGCTCACCCCCGCCACCTCCGGACCGACATAGCTGAACTTGTGCGCGTACAAGCTGCCGGCAAAGGCCGCCAACATCGCACTGAGAACAAAAACGATCAGCTTCAGACGCACCGTATCCACCCCCATCGCCCGGGCCGCCTCCTCGCCGCCGTGAATGCTGCGAAGCGCTCGACCCACTCGGCTGTGCGTCGTGTTGAGCATCAGAATCATCGTCACGATCACCACAGCCCAGATCGCCACGTGCCAGCGACCGTCGTCCATGCCCAGCCACGACATCTCGGGAATGGCCTGAATCCCCGCCGTCCCGCCCGTCAGCGAAACGAAGTTCACCGCCAGGTTGTAGATGATAAACCCGAACCCCAGCGTGGCCATGGCCATGTAATGACCGCGAAGACGCAACGTCGCCAGACCCAACAGCAGCGCGGCTCCCGCCGCCAGCACCATCGCCAATGGGGCAGCAGCCCACGGCGCGAACCGAACGAACGGCTCGCCCATAAAGTCCTGGCCCTGGCGCAACACCTGCCACGCCAGCCCCAGCCGAATCGGCCAAGCTTCCTGCCATCCGGTCAGGTTGGCATGCGCCGTCAGAATGGCCGACGCATACGCTCCCAGGGCAAAGAACCCTGCGTGCCCCAGCGACAACTGGCCCGCATACCCCATCAACAGCACCAGCCCCAGACACACCAGCACCGTCAGGCCCGACAGGTTCAACTGCACCAGCATGTACTCCGCGTCCAGCGCGGATAACACGCGCGGTGCAGCCCACACTGCAAGCACCAATGCGCCGATGCCGATCCAGTTGCGCCACCCCAACTCTAAAACTCCCGCAGCCGGGCACGCGCCCGCGAGCCCAGAATGCCCGTAGGTCGAACCGCCAGCAGAACCAGCAGCAACACAAACACCAGCCCCGTTCGGTAGTCCGGCGGCAGCATGCCGTCGGCCACCTTCAGCATCACCCCGATCAGCAACCCGCCCGCGATCGCCCCAGCCGCACTGCCCAACCCGCCGATCACCATCGCCAGGAACCCCCAGATCGCCAGCTCGGTGCCCACGTTGTAGGCAATCTGCGTATCGGGCGTCACCACCACCCCCGCCAGTCCGCCCAGACCTGCCGCCACCACGAACGACAGTAGTACCATCCGCTTGGGGGCGATCCCCACCAGTGCCGCCGCATCTCGCTGATCGGCCACCGCACGCATGGCCTGACCGGTAATCGTCAAACGGAAAAACGCTTCCAGCGCGATCACCGACACCACCAGCGCCCCGATGATCCAGAACGCCTGAGGCTTGAAGAACGCCCCCATGAACTCGTAGCTGCTTATTTCGTCTCCCACGAAAGGCGGCATCGCCCGCATCTGCTCGTCCCAGACGTGCAAGGCCGCCTCGCGCAGGATGATCGCCACGCCGATCGTGATCACGATCATCCGCAGCACCGATGGGCTCCGTAGCGGCTCGATGAAGATCAACTCCACCACCGCCCCCACGCCCGCCGTTACCACCACCGCCACCGGCAGCGCCAGCCACACCGGGACCCCCGCCGTCTGTGTCAGCGTCACCGCCAGCATCCCCCCGATCATCACAAACTCGCCCTGCGCGAAGTTGATGATCCCCGTCGTGTTGTAGATGACGTTGAAGCCCAACGCCACCATCGCATAGATGCTACCGGCCGCGATCCCGGCAAAAACAAGCTGAAGCAGATACGCAAACGTCAACGCACGACCCTATGAAAGGGCGGGTCGGCCCCCGTCGGCACCGACCCGCCTGACTCCTACGCCGTGAAAGCTACTCCGCCTTCGCAACCTTTGAAAGCAGCGTGAACTTGCTGTCCTTGACCGTCAGCCACTCCAGAGCATCCATGCCCAACCCATTATGATCCTTCGGGCTCATATTGAATACACCGCCCGTACCGGCAAACCCCTTGGTGGCCTCGATGGCGTCACGCACCTTCGCACGATCGGGACCAGCCTTCTCGATCGCCTTGACCACGATCATGACCGCGTCGTACGCGTGCCCGCCGAACGTGCTGACCGGCTCCTTGAACCGCGCCTCGTAGTCCTGCTTATACTTCAAACACGGAGCCTTCTGAGGATGATCGTCCGGCAGGTCCTCCACCGCCAGAATACGACCGGCCGGGAACATGATCCCGTCACCCGCAGCCCCGCACGCCTCGGCAAACTTGACGTTGCCAAAGCCATGGCTCTGGAAGAACGGCATATCCATTTTCAACTGCTTCATGTTCTTCGGAACGATTGCCTGCGCCGGCACGATCGACCAGTTGATCACCGCTTCGGCGCCCGAAGCCTTGATCTTCGTCAACTGCGCCGTCATGTCCGTCGCCGTGGGTGGGTAGGTCTCATCGGCAACGATCTCGATGCCCATCTCGGGCGCCAGCTTGAGCAGTTGCGCGCGGCCCGCACCACCGAAGCCCGTCGTGCCGGTGATGATGCCCGCCTTGCTCAGGCCCATGTCTTTCATCTTCATATAGATGTGACGAATGACCTGGCTGTCCTTTTGCGGGGTCTTGAACACCCACTTGCGCTGCTCCACCGGCGAGATGATGGTTTCCGCCGCCGCGCACGAAACCAATGGTACCTCGTGCTTCGTGACAACCGGGATGACCGCCATGCTGCTGCCGCTGCGCGACGGACCCACAATCGCCACCACTTTGTCCTTGATGATCAGTTCCGTCGCCAGTGCAACCGTCTTCTGCGGGTCGCCGCCGGTATCTCGAACCAGAATCTCCACCTTCCGGCCGTTGATACCCCCGGCCTCGTTGATCTGATCCGCAAGCATCTCAGCCGTGTTTGCCTCGGGTACACCCAAGAACGATGCCGGACCCGTCACCGCAAACAGTGCTCCCACCTTGATCGGCTCGGCCTCCTGGGCGGCCAAGCCCGTACAGAACATCGCCACACACAGCGCCATCAAACCGCACGTCCTCATGATCAACTCCTTCCTTTATTGCCGACCCGACATGGGGAAGGCTCCCCACACGCGAACCGCGTCTGTGACACGTCCAAACAAGCTATTCTGCTGATCACCTCCGAACTCGTCAACCCCACGCACACACGCCGGGGCCGCTGCCCCGCCTGCGAAAGGCTTGCCCTCGCAGCCTGCCGTCATGGCAGTCAACCACCGCAGATGTTCGGCAACGAGGCGCCGCCAGACCGCCTACCCCGAATCGTAACGTTCTTTTAAATAGTCACTTAGATGTTGATATGCGACCCAGCTGGAACGCCTGCCTGTTCGGCTCCAGCAACCTCTCAGACAGACGGGCCGACAACGCCCCAAGCCACGTGCGCTCGGGGATGTCCAGGTGCGTCGAAAGCACCCCCAGCAGAGCCACGTTGAGGCTCCGCCGGCTCGGCAGCGAGTCGGCTTCCACCCGATCGGGCGCAATCACCACACCGTCAGGCTTGAGGTAGCGCCGGTTCGGCTCGAGCTGCGTCGGCTCGAGCACCAACAGGTAGTCGGCCTCGCCCACCGGCACCATCGGACTGTACACCCGCCGGCCGAACCGAACGTCGCTGGTCACCGACCCGCCACGCTGGCTCATCCCGTGCACCTCGGCCTTCTTGACGTCGTATCCGCCGCGGAATGCCGCATCCGCCAAAATGTCCGAAGCCGTCAAGACGCCCTGCCCCCCCAGGCCCGCCACAACGATGTTGACCACCCGATCATCCACCAACGCTACCCTCCGCCGCCCGACGTATCAGAGGCTTCGGCATACTTACGGATCCGCCCTGCCGCCAGAATGCACGTCCGTCGCACGACGATCAGACACAACTCGCCACTGGCCAGATACTCGCGCAGCGTGTTCGTCAGGGCCTCGGCATCCTTGATCGGGTCGATCACCGCTACCTTCTGGACACCCATCGACCGGGCCAACTCCTCGAACACCACCTGACCCGTGGCCTGGTGAGCCAGCGACCGTCCCGTCCCCGGGTGCTCCTGAAAACCGGTCATGGCTGTCGTACCGTTGTCCAGGATCATCACGACGTGTCCCGTCGGCGGCGGGTTGTACACCATCTCCACCAGCCCGGTGATGCCGCTATGCACGAACGTGCTGTCGCCGATCACGCTGACCACGCGGCGCGCCTCTTCGTCGGGCAATACATGTCGCAGGCCCAACCCCACACCGATGGCCGCACCCATGCACACGCAACTGTCCATCGCCTCGAACGGCGGCAACACTCCCAACGTATAGCAGCCGATGTCGCCCGCGACGATGCAGTCCATCTCGTGCAGCAGGCCGAACACCGTCCGGTGTGGACAGCCCTGGCACAACGCCGGGGGCTTGCCACGCGGCGGAACCGGCTCGGCGCTGTCGTCGCCCGCCAGAATTCGGCGCACCCGACCCACCGTCAACTCGCCGAAGCGATACATCGCCGGCTTGTCCTCGACCGCCACACCGGCTGCGCGAATCGCTTCGACCAGATACGGATCGCCCTCCTCCACCACAACGCAGCGATCGACCACGTCGACGAACGTCCGGATCATCTCAATCGGCAGCGGATGGGTCATGCCCAGCTTCAGCACCGAAGCATCCCCAGCCGCCTCTCGCGCATGCTGGTACGAGATGCCCGACGTGATGATGCCCAACGCACCACTGCCGTCCTCCACCCGGTTCGGGCCTTCCTGCTCGTTCCACGCCTGAATCTCGACGAGCTTCTGCCGAAGCCGCACGTGCGCCGGTCGGGCATAGGCGGGAATCATCACACGCCCTTGAATATCGCGCTCGAAATGCGGCGGCTGCTTCGGACCGGGCTGTTGGCGGGCCTGCACGATCGACTTCGAGTGCGACACGCGAGTGCTCAGCCGCAGCAGCACCGGAATGCGCCACCGCTCCGACACCTCGATCGCCTTCGCCACAAAGTCGTACGCCTCCTGGCTGTCCGACGGCTCGAACATGGGCAGGCCCGCAGCCACCGCGTAGCGACGGCTGTCCTGCTCGTTCTGGCTCGACGCCATCCCCGGATCGTCGGCCACCACCACGATCAGCGCGCCGCTCACCCCCGTATAGGCAGCCGTGAATAGAGGGTCGGCCGCCACGTTCAGGCCCACGTGCTTCATCGTCACGATCGCACGCGCACCGCCGAACGCCGCCCCCAGCGCCACTTCCAACGCCACTTTCTCGTTGGGCGACCACTGCGCCCTGCCGCCCAACATCGAGAACGTCTCGAGGACCTCCGTCGACGGCGTGCCTGGATAGCCCGCCCCCAACGCCACCCCCGCATCCCACGCAGCCTTGGCCACCGCTTCGTTACCGCTTGCCAGTCGTCGTTCGCTTGCGCCCATTCTGCTACCGCTGCCCAGAACCAACAGAAAAAGGCCCCGCACCGTCACCCGGCCGGGCCGTTAGCGCCCTCAGGCACGCACTCTAAAGCAAGAATATCTGTGCGCCCAGGACAATCCACCCGGACCGCCATGGCGCACGTGCCCTCCGGCACGTCTGCACGCCCCGCTCTTCAGCGACCGGACAAGCCGCACATCTCCGTCTCAGTTCGGCTAGCCGGGCAGTGCCGACGGAGAACTTACGCGACGGCAACCAACTGAATGTCGAACGTCAGATCCTTTCCGGCCAATGGATGATTGGCGTCCAGCGTCACCTGCGACTCGCCCACGCCGGTGACCACAACGGTGATCTCATGGCCGTCCTTCTCGCGAACCCTGAAGTGCTGGCCGACCTCCGGATCGGCGTCCTCGGCAAATTCACCCCGGTCCACGTCCATCACAAGATCATCGCGCCGTGGGCCATAGGCATCATCTGCCGGTATGGTCACCGTCTTCGATTCATTCACGTCCATCCCCTCCACCGCTTGCTCGAAACCCGGAATCACCTCCCCCTCGCCCAGCTTAAACTCCAACGGATCGCGACCGGTGGACGAATCAAACTCCGTCCCGTCCTCCAATCGGCCGGTGTAATGGACCTTTACGGTGTCGCCCGTCTTTGCTGCGGCCATTCCAGGCCTCCTTTCTCGGTCGTCCGCCCCGGCAGGCCCCACGCCCTTGCCATGCGCACCACGCAGTCTGAAGGGCCGGCCCAAACCGTGGACGCCTGGGGCATCCTATCAGCACCTGTTGCGGAAAGCTTGGGAAAAACCGCAGAGAATTCTGATTTCGCCTGTGTAGGCGGCGTGGGCACCCGCCAGGGCAGCCCATACGACAACGAGGTCGCGTGGTAGACACCGGTTGAACAATGTGCCCCCCCTGCTAAGGTAGTGACGTCCGTCGCTCCAAACGGGACAGCTGGCCTGCGTGCGGTGTTGCGGGGCCGTCGGTTTTTCAGGAGTTTGACTATGGGAATCAGTCTGGGTCTTGTCGGGCTCGGCGCGTTCGGATCGTCCTTTGCCGAGCTGTTTCGCAGCCATCCGCTGGTCGACCGCGTCGCCCTCTGCGACCGTGAACCCGAGCGGATCAGGGAATTTGCCGACCGCGAGAGCTTCAAGACAAAGTTCAAACCCTCAGACGCCTATTCTTCACTCGGCGAAATCTGCCAGGCCGACCTCGACGCACTGGTGATCATCACCCAGCCCTGGCTGCACGCCGCCCAATGCATCCAGGCGATGGAGGCGGGCAAGCACGTCTACAGCGCCGTGCCCATCGTCAGCCTGCCCGACGGCGACGAAATCCTCGAATGGTGCAGCAAACTCGTCGACACCTGCCGACAAACCGGGCAACACTACATGCTCGGTGAAACCACCTACTACCGCCCTCAGGCAATGTACTGCCGACGACGCGAAGCCGAGGGCGCATTCGGCCAATTCGTCCACGCTGAAGCACAGTACTTTCACGACGTCGACTTGCCCTCGTGCAACCTGCGCGACGTGCAGCGCCATCGGCTTAACAGCCGAGCCGGGCGCGAATGGAAGGCGCTGTCGAAACAGTACAAGGACAGAGGCATCGTCGGCGGACCCATGCACTACCCCACCCACTCCGTCAGCGGACCGATCTGCGTCATGAACGCCCACGCCGTCAAGGTCAGCGCCTTCGGTCAGTCCGGACCGCCCGACGACGACTTCTTCGGCGACAGCTTTGCCAACGAGACCGCCCTGTTCCGCTTGAGCAACGGCGCGACCATGCGAATCTGCGAATCACGCATGATCGGGCACACCGGCGAGGAGATGTTCCGCATCTTCGGCACCGAAGGATCGTTCCGCGAGGAGCAGTGGGTCACGAAGGAACAGTGGACCGCCCTCACCGTCGAGGACATGCGCGACCCGCTGCCGCCCGAGGTGCTCAAGGCGTTTCAGTCGATAGGCGGCAAGGACGTCTACGGCGGGCACGGCGGGTCGCACGCCTACCTCGTCCATGAGTTCGTCTCCGCCATCGCCGAGGATCGACACCCAGCCATCAACGTATGGCAGGCCGTCCGCTACATGGCGCCGGGAGTGATGGCCCACAAGTCGGCCCAGAAGGACGGTGAGCTGCTCGACGTGCCCGATTGGGGCAACCCGCCCGGTCAGCCGTGAGCTCGACACACGTCCCTCACTCGACAGACCCGGGACGCGGCAGTATAGACGTTCGAGCTTTGAACGAACCTGCAAGTCGTCACACACGACGCCACCGGAGATGAGACCTTGAGTACCACCCAGCCCATCGCACTGATCACCGACGAATGCTCGCACGATCCGTTCACCGCCATCGAGCTTGGCAAACGGTGGGGCATCGAGCATTACGAGATCCGCTACGCCTACCGCTGGCGTGTGCCCAACGGCCCGCCATTCACAGCCGACCTGGTAGCCGGCGCGGTCAAGGCCTACGGCGTGACCGTCAGCGCCATTTCCCCCGGCCTGTTCAAGCCGGTCATGAAGTTCGACGGCTCGCAGACGCCGATCAACACCGACACGCGCGACGAGATCGACCGACACATCGACGAGTTGCTGCCCCGCTATTTTGATTTCGCCGACCGGCTGGGCACACGGAATGTCATCGTGTTTGCCCTGCCTCGTGCGAAGAACGCCTCCGGCGACGCACCCCCCGCGATCGTCATCGACTCATTGGCCCGAGCCGCCCGGAAGGCAGCCGACGCCGGGTTCCAACTGCTCCTGGAGAACGGCGGCGGCTCCTGGGCCGACAGCGGCCACGCCACCAAGGCGGTCCTCGACGCAGTCGGCTCTGCCGCGCTTCGGCTCACCTGGGACCCCGCCAATGTCGTTCAGGCCGGCCTGTCTGAAGACCCCGTGGCAGAGGGTTACCCCGCAATCCGCTCCTATGTGGGCAACGTCCACGTCAAAGACGCCGTCTACGCCGACGGCAAAGGTCTGTGGACCATGCTGGGCGACGGTAAGCTCGACTGGCAAGAGCAGTTCGCCGAGCTTCGCCGAGACGGGTACGAGGGGATGCTCACCATCGAGCCGCACTTGCAGTATCAGTCGCCCGTCGAGCTGGTCGCCAAAACCGAGTTGTTCGTCTCGAAACTCCGAGCAATCCTCAAGTAGCCCGCGCTGCCTTGCGCGACATAATCCGCACCGCGTCAGCCCTTCGCCAGAGCTGTAAGTGTAATATTTATAGGAGCTTAGTGCATCCAGCAGCACGCCACACCCGCCCCGGCCCGCTAGACACTCCCCCACATAACCGTTAACATTAATAAGATAGGTGGCTGTACGTCGCCTATGGCTCGGGAGGGGAAGGTGAATTCTTGGCATCTACGCTGGGAGTGTACCGACTTTGCACGCCCGAACCGCGCGCACGCCAGCGACGCCCCTGTCGTTTTGAGATTGTACCTACTCAACCACTTGGACCTTTGCGGAGAATAGCCATGCGCAATGGCCGCAGTCTATGTCACCGGGCAACGATGCTGATCGCCTCATTCGTGCTGACCGCTGCAAGCACAGTGTCTCTTGCCGGCGTGGTCGGCAGCACCAACGTCGTACTCGACGCGACGCTGGTCACCAAGCCGAACGCGGTTTCCGGACACGTCGACGTCAGTACGTCGCAAAGCGGCGAGCTTGAGGTCTTTATCGAGTGGCGCGACAACTACGGTCGCCTCGCCGATCACCAGGTTACCGTCATCACCGTCCCCGCTCAGACGTCGGTCGAGTTCTCGTTCGCCACCGACGTCGGCCTGACGATGGTCAATAGCATCACCGCCGATGCTGAGTTCACCGTCACCGGCGATACGCTCAGCGCATCCACGCGCTCGTGGGAGCTCATCCCCGACCCCATCGACCACGAAGACTACCACGCCAACGTCTGGGGCAACGGCAGCACCACCAGTCCCAACTACTTCAACGCCATCGAGCAGGCCAACGTCGACCTGGGACACATCTTCCGCCAGAACAGCTACTACGGAAACGACTACAACACGCGCCCGAACCACGACTTCATCGAGGACAAGCGATGGTTCGAGATGACCGACGACATGCACAATCCCAACTACAACCTCTATGAGGACGCCCTCACACAATACTACGACTACAACACACCCGCCAAGCGGGCCGCCCTGGTCCGACCTCAAAGCCTCAGCACCGCCAGCAGCCTCAACCTGCTCATCGACACCATCACGCCGCGCATGCAGGCGACGGCCAAGTGGCGCCCCATGCAGTGGAACATCGCAGACGAATACGGCATCGCCCGTCGCGCCAACCCGTTCGATTACGACCTCGACGCAACCTGCATCAGCCAGTTCATCACCTGGCTGCAAAGTCAGTACGCCTCTCTGGGCGAACTCAACACCCAGTGGGGTACCAGCTTCAGCTCGTGGAGCGACCTGTCCGATCCGATCAACGCCCCGCCCGGTGGCGACGCCGCACGCATCACCTGCCAGGAAATCCGCGACCGTGAGTTCCCCCTCTTCTATAGCACCACCGGCGCCAAAAACTTCTCGCCCTGGTCCGACTTCCGCCGGCACATGGAGCTCACCATGGCCAACGCCATGCAGCTCTGCGTCGACGCCGGC
>Ga0272441_10013960_pt1 | contig 11476 bp, 12 predicted proteins | sample SSMProp6N_FD_193582 | JGI IMG/M metagenome (GOLD analysis project Ga0272441, IMG submission 193582) | Marine sediment archaeal communities from Little Sippewissett salt marsh, Falmouth, MA, United States - SSM-Prop-6N | ecosystem: Environmental > Aquatic > Marine > Wetlands > Sediment ... | reverse complement strand
AAGGCCGAGTACATGGAGCTGATCGCCACCGGTGAGGTGTTGCACCTCGGCACCTACAACGGCAACCCGCTCGTGATGGCCGCTGCAAAGGCGACGCTCACCGAGGCGTGCACGCCCGAGGCGATCGACCACGCGATCGCACTCAACCACCGCCTGGTCGAGGCGTGCCAGAAGATCATCGACGATGCCGGGTTGCCGGCACACACCGTCGAGTTCGGCGCCAAGGGATGCATCACGTGGTCGGTCGACCCGGTGCGCAACTACCGCGACTACAAGGCCACCGACTTCGACCTGGCCTTCGCCCAGTGGATGCACGGCATCAACCGCGGCATCCTGCTGCCACCGGGCCTCGACGAGCAGTGGCTCATCTCGGTGATGCACACCGAGGCCGATGCGATGCGATACGCCGACGTGTTCGCCGAATTCGTCGCCGAACTCACCGCCTGACGCGCGCTGGGACGATACGCGCCCCGATCGATCTCTCTGAGGATGACAACTGGGACATCACGGGTCTGACCCGTGTTGTCCGTGGTGTCATCCTGTGGCGTGGCACTGTTCTGCACCGACACGTTCCTCGACGCGAACGCCGCTCGAATCGCCGTGGCCGCTCCCGATCTCGAGATCGTGGCGATGCGACGCGGCGAGGAGGTGCCGGCAGAGGACATCGAGCGCATCACGGTCGCGTTCTTCTCGAACGACGTCTGGCCCGAACGGGCGGCACCGTTCATGAGGGTCGCACTCGATGCGCCGAACCTGCAGTGGCTGCACTCGATGTCGGCCGGGGTCGACAGCCCGGTCTTCTCGATGTTCCTCGACCGTGGCGTCCGTCTCACCACGTCGTCGGGAGCGAGCGCATCTCCGATCGCCGGCACGGTGATGCTGTATCTGCTGGCGCTCAGTCGTGGGCTGCCGGCGTGGTTGCGGGCGCAGGCGAACCACGAATGGTCGCCGACACCGTTCCGCGAGCTCGACGGCCAGCGGGTGGTGGTCGTCGGCTACGGCCCGATCGGCCAGGAAGTCGTCCGGCTCGCCGAGGCGTTCCGCATGGACCCGGTCGTGGTGCGGCGCTCGGCCGATGGCGACGAGCCGTGTCCGGTCCGGCCGCTCGCCGAACTCACGGAGGTGGTCCGAGATGCCGATGCCGTGGTGGTCGCACTCCCCCTCACGCCCGACACCCGTGGACTGTTCGGTGCGGAGGTGATCGCCGCGATGCCGCCGCACGCAGTGTTCGTCAACGTCGGACGCGGTGAGCTCGTCGATCAGGTGGCACTCACCGATGCCCTGGCGTCGGGGCGGCTCGGCGGGGCAGGTCTCGACGTCTTCGATCCCGAACCGTTGCCGGCCGACGACCCGCTCTGGGATCTGCACAACGTGATCATCTCCCCGCACAATTCGGCGTCGAGCGACGGCACGGCGGCGCGTGTTGCTGAGATCTTCCTCGACAACCTCAGTCGATTCGTGCGAGACCAGCCACTGCGCAACGAGGTACCGGGCCGCTGAGCGCCGCCGGTTCGTGCCCGCCGTGTGTGATCACGCCGGCGCTCCGATCACGTGAGCGTCGATGCCGAGCGCTCGTGCCGCCTCGACGTTGCGGCGCGAGTCGTCGAAGTAGGCCAGCGACGGTTGATCCACCAGATCAGCGAACGCGAGTGCGGATGGCTTCGCGGCGCCCAGCGCGTCGGACACCAGTATCCGCTCGAAGCGGTCGGCCACACCGAAGCGTTCGAGACGCGGCAACAGCCAGCCGCTTCGATGGTTGGACAGCAGCCAGAGGGGCCCGTCGTGGGTGACCGCCCAGTCGAACCACGGGCCAGGCCGGTAGCGCTGCTCGAGGTCGGCGCGCAGGCACGGCGCGTCGAGATCGGGGGCGATACCCGCCCACATCTCGGCCTCGGTGATCCGACCCTCCCAGAACGGGATCCGCCACGTCGACCGCCACTGTCGCTTGAACCGGTTGGCGCCGACGCCGGTGCGGTCGCCGAGTTCGGCGAGGAAGTACGGCAAGGGGTTGTTCAAGACGACGCCATGCACGTCGAGCACGATCAGCTCATGACCCTCGATCACCGACGACGGCGGGGCCTCCGGAATCATGCGGACCCGGCCGACTCGTCGAGGTGCTGCACGATCGCGTCGACGATCTCCTGCGTCGGATCGCCCGCCTCACCGGCGTCCATCGCCGTGATGCCGGCCCGGTCGGCCTGTTCCATCAGTTGGTCCTGAATCAGTCGGATGTGCTCTTGCCCGTGCCGGTGAACCGCCGAGCACGATGCCGCGCGAGAACGGCAGACGGTCCCTGCGGTCCTGGACGATGATCGTCTCGTCGACGTCGGGGTCGGATTCCTGCGAAGGGCGCGACACCGACGCGATCGGCGGTCGTCTGCGGGCGACGGGTCACGCGACCGATCAGGCGGCGATCAGGCGGCGATCGGCGCGGCGTGAGTGCGCAGCTTGGCGATCGCCCGCTCGACTCGACGGCGAACGGCCTGTGGCGTCACGCCGAGTTCGTCGGCGATCACCGCAAAGGTGGCGGGCTCGTGACCCCGGAGCCCGAACCGGGCGGCGACCGCGAACCGGCTCGTCTCGTCGAGGTGGTCGAGGAGGGCGTCGATCTGTTCGCCTTGCACGTTGCGCTCGGCGGTCTCGTCGGGCCGATCGTTGTCGCAGGGGACCATGGCGCCGAGCGTTTCGGGGCCGTCGCCGAGTGGCCGATCCATCGACTCGAGTTGGCTGAGCATGTCGATCATGGCGAGTTCGTCGGGCAGCCGGGCGCCCGTCGCAGTCGCGGTGATGGCGGCTCGCAGCTCGCGGCTGCGGTGGCCGGGGATGCGGATCGTCGTGGCCGACGCCTCGAGGCCGCGCTGGATCGACTGGCGGATCCACCACGTTGCATAGGTGGAGAACTTGTAGCCGCGACGCCAGTCGAACTTCTCGACCGCCTTCTCCAGGCCGATCATGCCGTCCTGCACGATGTCGTCACGGTCGAGGTGGACAGGCACGCTGAACTTGTTGGCGATGCTCTGCACGAGCCGGACGTTCGCCTCGATGAAGTGGAGCCGTGACTCGGCGGCCTCGGCCACCAGTTCCTCGTCGCCGGGAGCCGGCGCACCGGCTGCGATGCGTTCCGCTGCCTGCCGTCCCGCTTCGATCGACTTGGCGAGCACTCGCTCGTCGTGAGCGGTCAGCAGCGCTCGGCGGTCGGGACGTCGGCGCTGCGCTCGGTTCATGGAGTCGGTGGAAGGCATGAACAGATCTTAAAATACCTTTTTGAAAAGGTCAATGTTGGAGTGCAGATAATTCGACCTCTATCCTGCGGGTCTGTTGATCTGGTTCCTGCTCTCGCTGTTCGTCGTCGCCAGCGCGACGACTGCCGTCTTCGGGGCACGCCTGGGACGAAACGCACTGTGGGTCGCAGCGATTCCGATGGCCGCCACGGCGCTGTGGTCGCTGACATTCGTCGGCTCCGACGACGTGGTCGAGTCAGGGTTCGCCTGGGTGCCCGGGCTCGACGTGTCGGTGCTGTTCCGGATCGATGCGCTGAGCGCGCTGCTCTCGCTCCTCGTCGCCGGCATCGGTGCGCTCGTGTGTGTGTACGCCGTCGGCTACTTCTCGGCCAGTGCAGCCGGCATGGGGCGGTTCGCCTCCACGCTCACCGCATTCTCCGGGGCGATGGTGGGCCTGGTCTGGGCCGACTCGGTGTGGACGCTGTTCATGTTCTGGGAGCTGACGTCGATCACGTCGTTCCTGCTCGTCGGGTTCAAGAACACCGATCCTGTCGCCCGCACCGCCGCTCGGCGAGCGCTCGTCATCACCGCCGCCGGCGGGCTGACGTTGCTCGCCGGTTTCGTCCTCTTCGTCGACGCTTCCGGCACCGCCGTCCTCAGCGAGATCACCCCGATCACCGGTTCCACCGCGACGGCCGCTGCGGTGCTGATCCTGATCGCCGCCGCCACGAAGTCCGCGCAGGTGCCGTTCCACGTGTGGTTGCCCGGCGCGATGGCCGCGCCCACACCGGTGAGCGCATACCTCCACTCCGCCACCATGGTGAAGGCGGGCGTGATCCTCGTCGCAGTGATCGCCCCCGCGTTCCAGGAGACCGAGGTCTGGAAGCCGCTCGGCCTCACGTTCGGCCTGGCCACGATGATCTGGGGCTCGATCGGCGCGCTGCGTCACGTCGATGCCAAGCTGATCCTCGCCTGGGGCACCGTGTCGCAGCTCGGGTTGTTGATCGCGCTGCTGGCGATCGGCACGCCGAAGGCAACGTTCGCCGCCATGTCGATCCTGGTCGCCCACGCGGTGTTCAAAGCGGCCCTCTTCATGGTGGTCGGAGAGGTCGACGTCCGTACCGGCACCCGCAACATCAACGAGCTGTCCGGCCTGCGTCGTTCGATGCCGGTCACGTTCGCGGTGGCGCTCGTGTGCGGTGTCTCGATGGCCGGCATCCCGCCGACGCTCGGCTTTCCCGCGAAGGAGGCGGCCATCGAAGCGGTGCAGGGTCTCGCCGGCGCCGAACTGTGGCTGGTCGGTGGCCTCGTGATCGGCGGCTCCGTCCTGACCGTCGCCTACACCACACGATTGCTGCTCGGCATGTTCGGTTCGTCCGAGCCGATGCCCGATCGGCCGGTGTCACCGGTCCGCCCGGCGATGACGACGCCGGAAGTCGTGCTCGGTCTGGCGACCGTCGGCGGGTTCGTCGCCCTGGGTTGGGTGACCGACGTCGTGCGGACGGCGACCGTGGTGGTGTCCCCGAAGGCCGAGGTCTACTCGCTCTACCGGTGGCCGGGCTTCACCGATGCCTTCATCACGTCGATGCTCGTCGTGGCAGGCGGGCTGGTCCTCGGCGCCCTCCTCGCCCGGCGCGTCGTCCTGTCGGGCCCCGCTGCCCGCGGCGCCTCGATCGCCGACGCATTGATCGACGGGCTCGGACGGGTCGCCCGTCGCATCGCCCGGCGTGTGCAGCACGGCTCGCTCCCGCTGTACCTCGCCACCACCGTCGTCGTCCTCGGTACCGCCGCGGTGCCGTTCGTCGGCGAGATCGACACCGACCAGCTCTACTGGTGGGACAATCGCGCCGAGGCGGTGCTCGTCCTGATGATCGTTTCGGCCGCGATCGCCGCCACCACGGTCGGCTCACGCCTGGGGGCCGCACTCGTCCTCGGAGCGGTCGGGTTCAGCGTCGCCGGTCTGTTCGTCGCCATCGGTGCGCCCGATCTCGTGTTGACCCAGCTCCTGGTCGAGACGGTCATCGTCGTCGGCTTCGTGCTGGGGCTCGGCCGGCTCGCCACACGGTTCCCGACCGCCACCCGTCTGTGGTTCGTCGGTCGCGTCGCTGTCTCGCTGTTGATCGGCGCCGCGGTGGCCGTCGCGCTCGCCGGTGCGGCATCGAGTCCGTCGGGTGAACCACCGATTCTCGATCTCGCCGAGTCGGCCGTGGACGAGGGTGGAGGCAACAACGTCGTCAACGTGATCCTCACCGACACCCGCGCCCTCGACACGCTCGGTGAGGTGATCGTGCTGATGACCGTTGCAGTCGGGATCCTCACGTTGACGAGGAAGCGCCGCACGAGAGCGAACGCCACTGACGCAGGAGGCGGCGACACCCGCGTCCCCGAGGCGGAGGCGGTCGGATGATCGCACGGACCTCCCCGATCGTTCGTCTCGCCGTGCGGGCGATCACGCCGATCGCTCTCCTGATCGCTGCCTTCGTGCTGTTCGCAGGGCACAACCAGCCCGGCGGTGGGTTCGCCGCGGGGCTGTTGCTCGGCGCGGTCATCGTGCTGCGCACCATCGCCGGACTCCAGCAGCCACGCCACGCGGTGCTGTTCCTCGCCGTCGGGGGGATCATCGTCGGGTTCGAAGCGATCGCCCCGATGTTGTGGGGTGAGCCACTGCTCGACCAGGTCGTGCTCAGCTGGGAGGTCCCGGTGCTCGGCAAGGTCAAGACCGGCTCGGCGCTCGTCTTCGACCTCGGCGTGGTCGCCGTGGTCGTCGGTCTGGTCGTGGCGCTGCTCGACGGTTTCGACGCCTCCTCGCTCGTCGATCGAGGCCGCCACCCGGTCGATGTCGACCGCACCGATCACGACGCAGGGCGGCCGGCATGAGCGTCGCCATGATCATCGCCGTTGCCGGCCTCGCTGCAACCGGCACGTTCCTCGTGACCTCGCGCTCGCTGAGTCGGATCGTGCTCGGATTCGCGCTGCTCGGCCACGCTGCGGTGCTCGCCCTCCTGGCATCGGGCGGACGGGCCGGCGATCCTCCGATCGTCGACGGGGCGGTCCGGCCCGACACCGCCAATCCGCTGCCCCAGGCGCTGTCGCTCACCGCGATCGTGATCTCGTTCGGGCTCACGCTGTACGTGCTCGCCCTCGCCCGGCGCCAACAGATCCTGACCGGCGACGATCTCGTGGAGGACGACGTCGAGGACCGCCGCATCGCCGCCTACGCCGAACTGCGGGCGGCAGCGAGCGACGAGACACGGGCGATCGAGGAGCAACACGAAGACGGCTCCGGCGGTGACGCCGGAGACGACCGCAACGATCGCGGGCACGACCCCGACCCTTCGCCCGACGGGACGCTGCCATGACCGTGGTCGTCGGGCTCGTCGTCGTGCTGCCGTTGCTGGCTGCCGCCGTGGTGTTGGGGTTCCGCCACCGTTCGGCGGTTCGGGACGTACTCACCCTGTCGACGATGGCCGCCACCACCGGGCTGGCCGCAGCGCTCCTGGTGGCCGTCGATCGTGATGGCACGGTGGTGCTGCGCGTGGGTGGCTGGGCACCCGAGTTGGGCATCGTGCTCGTCGCCGACCTCTTCGCCGCGCTCATCCTGTTGGTGGCATTCGCGACGATCCTCGTCGTCGAGCTGTTCGCGATCGGTCAGCGCCGAACGCCGGCGGGCGCCGATCCGGCGGTCGTGTCACCGATCCTGCTCGTGCTGGCCGGCGGCGTCGGCCTGTCGATCCTCACCGGCGACCTGTTCACACTGTTCGTCGCCTTCGAGTTGATCCTCGTGGCCAGCTACGTGCTGCTCACCCATCAGGGTCGAGAAGCACAGATCCGGTCGGGCATGACGTACGTCGTCATCAACCTGTTCGCATCGACGTTGTTCCTGTTCGGCGTGGCGATCGTGTACGCCGCCACCGGCACGGTCAACATGGCGCTGCTCGCCGAGCGCATCCCGGAGCTGCCGGCCGCCACGCAGGTCGGTATCGGGCTCTGGTTCCTCGTGGTGTTCGGCACCAAGGCGGCGATCTTCCCGCTGTTCTCGTGGCTCCCCGACAGCTATCCGACGGCGCCGACCACGATCACAGCGGTGTTCGCCGGGCTGCTCACGAAGATCGGCGTCTACGTGCTCATCCGGTTCTTCACGTTGATGGAGCTCGACCAACTCGGACCGTTGTTGCTCGTGATCGCCGGCTTGACGATGGTGATCGGCGTCGCCGGAGCGCTGGCGCAGGACGACGTGAAGCGCATCTTGTCGTTCCACGTCGTCAGCCAGATCGGCTACATGATCATGGGGCTCGGCATCTTCACGGTCGCCGGTGTGGCCGGCGCCGTCCTGTTCCTCGTCCACCAGATCCCGGTCAAGACGGTGATGTTCCTCGCCGGTGGTCTGATCGAGGACGATCAGGGCACGTCCGCGCTCAACAAGGTCGGCGGCCTCGCCACGAGCAGGCCCGTGATCGCGGTGTTGTTCGCACTGCCGGCCCTCAGCCTGGCGGGCCTTCCTCCGTTCTCCGGCTTCGTCGCGAAGCTGGCGCTGGTGGACGCCGGGGTGGCGGCCGGTGACTACGTGATCGTGGTGGTGTCGCTGGTGGCGAGCATCCTGACGCTGCTGTCGATGACCAAGATCTGGGTCGGTGCGTTCTGGGGTGAGGTGACACCGGCGGCCGTGCCCGCATCGAGTCGGCGGTCGGTCGGGGTCATGCAGACCGCGGCGGGGATCGCTGTCCTCGGCACGATCGCCGTGGCCGTGCTCGCCGGCGTGTTGTGGCCGATGTGTGAGGAGATCGCGGCCGACCTGTTGGCACGGACCCCGTATGTGACGGCGGTGCTCGGATGAGTTTCACTGCGACCCTTCGCGAACTGGTGATGCCGCGTCGCCTCGTGACGCTTGCCCTGCTCGTGGCCGCGTGGTGTGCGCTGTGGGGCGGCATCTCGGTGGCCAACGTGCTCGCCGGGACGGTGGTGGCGGTCGCCGTGACCCTCGCGGCCGGCGTCCAGCCCGGCCATGGCCGGATCCGGGTGGTGCCGTTGGTCCACTTCGTGTGGTTGGTGACGCTCGACCTCGTGTCGTCGATGGTGTCGGTCGCCTGGGAGATCCTCACGCCGACCGACTACACCGACGAGGCGATCATCGCGGTCGACACGCAGGTGGAGAGCCGCTCACACCTGCTGATGCTGGTGGTTGCGATCACGGTCACGCCCGGCACCGCCGTGGTCGACACCGACACCGACAACGGGCGCTTCTACCTCCATCTGTTGCACGCCGACAAGGCCGACGCGATCGTCACCCACGTCCAGCGGCTCGCCGACCTCGCCTGCCGGTCGCTGCCCGTCGACACCGACGGCGGAGTGGAGGTGCCGACGTGATCGCCGACATCGCCGTTGCGATCTTCCTCCTCGCCGGCATCCTCGCCGGTGTCCGCCTGGTGCGCGGACCGAGCCTCGCCGACCGGGTGATCTCGCTCGATGCAGGGCTCGTTGCGCTGATGGGGGCGATCGGCACCCGCGTCGCGGAAACCGGCGACACGCTCTACATCGGCATCCTCGTGGTGATCGCGATCGTGGCCTTCACCGCCACGGTCGTGCTGAGCCGCTTCATCGTGACGACGGGGCGGCGATGAACGCGGTGTCCGCGGTGTTCGTCGTGCTCGGAGCGCTGGTCGCCCTGCTCGCCTCGATCGGGCTGTTGACGTTCCGGACGCCGTACGCCCGCTTCCACGCGGCCGGCAAGGCGAGCCCGATTGCCTTCCTGCTGGTGGCGATCGGCGCGGCGATCGAGGTCGGTGCGGCCGGTGCAGCGGAGCTGACGATCGTGGCCGTCGCACTGCTGTTGACGCTGCCGGCCAGTACCCACCTGCTCTTCCGAGCGACCCATCGGACCACGTCATCGACCCATTTGAGCCGCGACGATCTGCAGGAGGCCGAAGCCGAACTCGCATCGAGCGAGGAGACCGAGGCGGAGGGCCAGTGACGGTGGCGCACGAAAATGTACCCGGGCAACATGTGTCTTCGAATACGTATGATGATCTGGTGACGCTGATCGAACCGAAACCGGACCTGCCGTCGTGGACCTTCCTGACCAACCACGCGCACGTCATGGTGGCGCTCAGCCGCGATCCGGATCTCCGCCAACGCGATCTCAGCTACGTCGTCGGCATCACGCCGGGCGCCGTCCAGCGGATCCTCGACGATCTCGAACGCGGTGGCTATCTGCGGCGCGAGAAGGTCGGCCGCCGGAACCACTACGAGATCATCGATCGCACACCGCTTCGGCATCCGCTCGAAGGGCAGCACACCGTCGGCGAACTGCTCGACATGCTGCACGACTGATCGCGCCGGCGGACCGTCCCGCTCGGCCCTGGCGACGGCCGCTGGTCAGGAGGGAGACGCCCGAGCGACGGTGTCGTGGCCGAGCACGATCGTGGTGCGGTCGGCGAACCGCTCGCGCAACGTCGCCAGCACGCGCTCAGCGGTGTTCGCATCGAGATTCGCCGTCGGTTCGTCGAGTACCACCACCCGGTGATCCGCGAGCAGCACCCGGGCGAGCGCGAGCCGTTGGACCTCGCCGCCGCTCATCCCTGAGCCGCCGCGTCCGATCCGCGAGTCGAGCCCGTGGGGCAGGTGCCCGAGCCAGGCGTCGAGCCGAACGGCTTCGAGCGCGGCACGCAACGCCTCTTCGGATGCGGACGGGTCGGCGATCCTCAGGTTCTCGCGCACGGTCGTGTCCGCGAGCCAGGGGAGCTGCTGCACCCACGTCACGCGCTCGCGAACGTTCGCACCACCGATCGTGTCCACGTCGTCGCCATCGATCCGATAGCTGCCGGCGTGCGGCGGGAGGAACCCCACGAGCACGGAGGCGAAGGTCGACTTGCCGCTGCCGCTCGGGCCCGTGATCGTGGTGTGTGAGCCCGAGGGCAGGTCGATCGAGACCGGGCCGAGTGCATCGTGTGTCGCCGCGGGCCAGCGGGCCGTGAGTTCGTCGACGGTCAGATCCGGCGCGTCGCCGACGGGTCGCGGGTCCGAGGGTGAAGGAAGCGCATCGGGTGTGTCGAGCACGGAGATCACCCGATGGGCCGATCCGGCCACGTTCGGCGCCGTGGAGGCGGTGTCGTTCACGGTGCCGACCAGCTCGAGGGTGGCGAGCGGCCAGAGCACCAGCACGCCGAGCACGGGGCCGGCGATCGACGCGGCCGATGGTCCGATCACGGCCAGCGTTGCGATCGTGGTGGCGAGCGGTGCGGCGGCGACAACAGCGCTGCCACCCATGCGGAGGCGGGTGCGCCGCGCTGTCAGTCGGTCGAGATCGTGACCGGCGCGGTCGATGTCGCGTCGAGCGGAGCGCTCGACGCGATGGGCGATCAGCGCATCGAGTGATTCCGTGTACGACAATGTCGCGCTGCTGAGACGGGCGCGTTGGTGGGCCATGCGCGGTCCGATCGTCGACTCGCGAGCGGCAGTGATCGAGGGCACCAGCACGCCGACGATCAGCAGGGAGACGATCAGCACCGTGCCGGCGGCCGGGTCGAGCACGACTGTGACCAGCGCAGCGGCGACGGCCGTGGCGGCGATGGCCAGCAGCGGTCCGAGCACTCGTACGAACAGATCGAGGAGACGGTCGACGTCGCCGACCACCCGTTGGAGGAGATCGCCGCGCTCCCATCCGGGGAGACCGGCGGGTGCGATGTCGGCCAACCGATCGACGACCGCGGCGCGGATCTCGCTGAGCGAACGCAGTCCGGCGTCGTGCGTGGCGAGCCGTTCCCCGTAGCGGAACACCCCCTTGCCGATGCCGAACGTCCGGACGGCGAGGATCGCCATCGACAGCTCGGCGAGGTCCGGCTGTTCGCTCGCCTTCACGATCAGCCAGGCGGCAACGCCGGCCAGGCCGAGGGTGCAGACCTCCGCGAGGGCGCCGAGCACGGTGGCTCCCGCGAACCGGCGCCGGGCCGGCCGTGCCATGTGCATCACCCGCCGAGTCGCCGACCAGAGATCACGTCGGCTCGGGCCGTGCACGTCGGTTCCGGGCATGTCGGCGCCCATCGGATCCGGCTCGGCCGACGCCGGGGCCGTCAGCGTGAGCGCGGCGGAGACGATCGGCTGGGGCGACGGTGGGTCGTCGGCGTCGGCCGGGCCACCGAAGTCCACGACCTGGTCGGCCACGGCACGGCAGCGAGGGTCGTGCGTGGCCACCAACACCGCGGCACCGTTCACGCGGGCCAGGGTGGCGAGTGCCCGCCACACCCGCTGGGCGTTCTCCG
>Ga0272441_10013958_pt1 | contig 11477 bp, 11 predicted proteins | sample SSMProp6N_FD_193582 | JGI IMG/M metagenome (GOLD analysis project Ga0272441, IMG submission 193582) | Marine sediment archaeal communities from Little Sippewissett salt marsh, Falmouth, MA, United States - SSM-Prop-6N | ecosystem: Environmental > Aquatic > Marine > Wetlands > Sediment ... | reverse complement strand
TGGATGCTTGAAACGAAGCTTCGTGAGTTGGCTGAAGAAGAAAGAATTGACGCAAAATCAAAGGTTGCGTAACCTATGAGAAATGGAGTGGCCATTCAAACCTCCAACTGTGATTGGGACAATGTCCCGAAAAATGAATACCACACACAAAGGACTTTCCGATTTTCCACAGGAAAACTACTCTCCCTTAATTAAGCTTTAAAGCGAAAGTTTTTAATACTTGCACTTCCATTAAGAACATATGGAGGTTATTTTCCTATGGAACCGGTTACAGTACGTACCAAAATAGTTGACCGGATACAGCATATGGTAGGCTGCTCGATTATAAAGGATCGTCGCTTCCTGGATGATGAACAGCTCATCAAAGCCGAGCAATTAGCAGTATTGGAAGAAATCTTCAATGCAAATGTCAGAGATACCGAAATTCAGGAGCTTAGCAGTCATTTTGCAGCAGTACTTCGGAATGACCATCCCTGTCACCTGGCAATTTGGGGTAAAACAGGAACAGGCAAGACCCTAACCGTGAGCTACTTTCTAAATCTGCTGTCTGAAATGTGTACCAATAAAAATATATCAATGCGTTATGAACATCTCGACCTTTCCAATCCAAGACCATGCTTCAGGGCCTTGAACGACCTGGCATGCCTGTTAAATGCAAGCAAACGATACCAAAAAGGAATATCGCTCGAAGAAATGATGATTCGGATAGAGACAAAGCTTGCGGATTATCATGGCTATCTAATTCTCTTTATTGATGAGGTCGATAATGTTCGCAGGGACAAAGATAACTTCATGACCTTTCTGGTTAGAAGACTGCCTCAAAAAATACCTGCTAAATTGATTCTTGTGCTTGTATCAAACCGCCTGGATTGGCCAGATCATTTGGACCCAAGAGCGAAGTCATTTCTGAAACTAAATGAGTTAATATTCAAACCATATGATGCTATCGATCTGCAACATATTCTTCGAATTCGGGTGGACAAAGCTTTGTATCCGGGAGTTATAGAAACAGGAGTTATTGAAAAGATTGCTGCTATGGCCAGCCGTGATCACGGAGATGCTCGAAAAGCAGTCGCTCTGCTTGCAAAAAGTGCTTATTTGGCCGAGAAGGCCGGTACTATTATTACGCTGAGATTGGTTGATAAAGCTGCAATGGAATTAGATCAGGATCGTTATCTTGCACTTCTGCGTTCAGCTCCTATTCAAATGCAATCTGCGATGGCTGCTGTTATTGAAGCAATCCGCAAAACTAAAAATTGTGCTATCGGCACTGGTGAAGCATATGATTCTTATCAGGGCTTTTGCAGGAGGATTGGATTGCGACCCCTCACTGGTCGGGCATTTGGTGATTTGATATCCGAATTGGATATATACTCATTGCTTTGCAGTCGTGTACTCTCCAGAGGCAGATATGGCCGTACTCGTGAGATATTGTTAGATTTACCGCAAGAACTAATATGCAAGATATATGATGAGATTCTTATGAACTTCGGAATCAATAGCTAATCTGCTTTTATCATATTGCTGAGACTGCCAAGAATTGAATGCCGGGGACATTGAAGATGACCCCCTTTGACCCATATCGCATCTGAAATACTTTTTTCAGTTATTGAATTGAACTCCGTAAGCCAAACAAAGTCTGTTGAGGGAATTTCCTGAGTTAGTTTGCACAGAGCTACAAGCCTGCCATGTGTATGAGTTAGAAAAAGCAGCCGAAATCCATTAAAATTGTGTTTAAATACATCTTCGTAACGTTTGTATCCCATACCATCAAAATACATTCCATAATTTGATATTTTCTGACGTATATCGGTCATATCACGTTTAGGACTGGCTATTGTTTCAGTGCCACAATCCACTTCAAGAAAGAATAGGCATGATTTGCCTGTAACCGAGTCAGTGATAATAATAACGGCATCAGGAGTAAATTTTATTCCCCGTTCATTATCACCACAAGGCAGAAAATTGGTTATGAATATACGATCATTCGAACATTTTGGCAGGAAAGGTGAGTTATAAGTCATTACCTTTACTGTTATTCTCGGCAATGCATTTTCTATATGCTCCAAATGAATCCTGAACCAATTTAGCAATAACTGATGATCAGTATTATTAATGCTCACACTACCAACCTTTTCATATGGTATATTTTCATCAAGGATTCCCTTTTCTTTTAGAGCCTTAAGCCCATACTCAGTCACTCCCAAAGAATTCTCCGGCCTGCCGCGACCTCGGCCAAATTCACGTTTTATTGCTTGTATCAGTCCTTCTTTTTCAAGGATACGCAAACGTCGCCATATGACCTGCTTGTTTTTTTGGGAAAAAACCGTGATTTGAGATGGTGTCATATTTCTGAATTCAGAGATAGCTGTAATAATTTCTATGTCATTACTACTCATCTTAAACATTATAAATCTCCTATTTTTGTATATTGTATTAACTTAAAAGCGGTAAGAAGAACCAAAAAATTTCAGAAAACGACAAAGGTTTTTTAATTCTAAAAACCCGAAGGGAAGAGTTCCACGGGCTTTGCCCGTAGGGTATCCACAATTATTTCCACTTTGTCTTATCAAGATATTGCAGAAACTGGTGAGAAGTGAAATTGGCCAGAAAATAGTACCGCTCTAAATAAAAGAAAATAAGAAGACTTTATCAGTTTATTAAGCGTCAATAAGGCATAGTATGCAGATAGAAAATGAGACTCAAAATGAAACTAGCTGGCCTGATCCTCCTAAAGAGTTTCCTTTAATTATGACACCAACTGAAGCTGCTCAGTTTCTACGCTTAGATCGAACGGGGCACACTCCTAAATCCGCCTGTAGAACCCTAAACTATTGGCGGGACCGAGGAGAGCTAAAAGCCACGAAGTATGCCAGGCGTGTATGGTTTCTTAAAAACGAATTAGAATTGTTTTTGAAGGTAAAAACTAAGGAAAAAATCCGTATGTCTTTTTTTCTTGCGCCAGACTATTTCCGAGGGTATAATCAAACTGTCAGTTGCTACTGGCAACTTTTATGCATGAAAGGAGTTGCCAATGAGTAGCAATAAAGTAACCGTCAGCCGGAAATGGCTGGGGCCAGTACCCGTTAAAGACGGAAAAAAAGTTCCCAAAGAACTCTGGCCAAAGGAAAGACGTTTTTGCTGGATAGTTCGCTGGCACGAAACGAATGGCCGTAAACGCGGCAAGCTCTTTGAAAAGAAAAGAGAGGCTGAGAAATTTGCTCTGAAATTGCAGGAATCTGTCAATGCTGGCAAGCAGGATGAGCCTGAAAAGATTAAACTGAAATATTTCATCAGCGAACATAAAAAGCTGATGAAAAATCAGGTTAGTGAGGCTACCTTGGTTGACCAAATCCGTGTATTGCATTTTCTCGAAGAATTCCTTGGCTCCGAAAGATTGCTTGTGAAAATATCTTCCCGTGACGCGGAAGCATTTATCGCCCACAGATTGCAGCAGAAACTGAGCCTTGCCACCGTTAATAAGGATATCAGAACCTTGAAGCGAATATTCAATCTAGCAATCGAGCCCCGCGGCTATATCAGAGAAGACCGCAATCCGTTTGCAAAAATCAAGCAACGAAAGTTGACACCCAAAACTATCCGTTATTTGAGCACCAAGGAATATCATGCCTTGATCGAAAACAATAACAGACTCTGGTGGAAAGCGTTCATTTCAGTGGCATATTGCTGCGGTTTACGAAAAGGTGAAATCCTGAACTTGACCTGGAATGATGTTGACTTCATCAATCAACTGATTCATGTCAGGGCAAAGGAAAGAAGCAAGGATAATTTGGCTTGGGAATCCAAAACGCATGAAAACAGATCTGTCCCCATGCCGGAGCAGACTGCTCAACACCTTGCAAATCTTCAAGCCGAAGCCCAGGAAGGTTTTTCTTATGTTTTCATATCACCCGAAAGATTCGAATTGATTACACTTCTTCAGAAAAAAGCAAAATGGTCGAATTTGAAAGCGATCAAAAACAACCTGAATCGGGATTTCGATGTGGTCAGAAGAAAAGCAGGAGTAGCCAAATGTACCCTGCATGATTTGAGGCGGTCTGCGATCACCAACTGGGCCCAGGCTTTGCCGATCCAGGCAGTCCAACAATTTGCCGGTCATTCCAACATCACGACCACCAAGAAATACTACCTTGCTGTCAGGAAAGAAGACGTCGAAAAAGCAGGAACATTCATCAACAAATTGCTGGCACAGAGCAAATGAACTGGACACAAATTGGACACAAAACGGACACAAACCCATTTTTTCGCCCAAAACGCAAAAAGCCAAAGACTCGTAAGTCCTTGGCTTTTCATTACTTAGATTAATGGGCAGGGGCGGATTTGAACCGCCGACACACGGATTTTCAGTCCGTTGCTCTACCAACTGAGCTACCTGCCCGTAACAAACAGGTGTCGGCATTATAAGAAAAAAACCCGAAAAAAACCAGAAATATTCCGGGAAAATTATACAATAAATCTCTTTTATGTGTTTAATCGGTCGGATGCAAAAGTCCCTGGCAGGAGGCAATCGCCTTGGACAATCCGTTGGTTATAGCGGAAATACTGCCTATATCATCGCCGGTGAGCTTCCTTTCGGACGAGCGATAAACCAGCATGAAACCCGCTTGCGAATAAAAACCGTCCAAAGGAACCGTAACGGCGGAGATTTTGCTTAGCTCGACCAGATTCCCGTGCAGGCCCATCGCAAACATATCTTCGATAGTACAAACTTTATTCGCCGTACAAATACTATCTATAAACTCAGGATTGAAGCAATTACCGAAATGCTCCTTTTCAGGAATAACGGCTTGGCCGTTTTCGAAAGAATACTCTTCGAAAGTCTCTGTCCGGCAAATGAAGAAGATCACGTTCGCACCGTCGATTTGTTCTTTTATCATTTCGGCTGCGGTGTATAAAAGGTGATTTAGATCGGTTACCCCGATGATAGACTCGTAAAAATTCGCAATGAAACTGACGGCCCTGAGCCTTTTCATAAAGTCTCTCTGGGCCGAAATCAGGTCGTTGCAAAGGATGTCTATTTGTTTGCCTTGCTTTTTGCGTTCTTTATTCAGCTTCTTTATAAGCAAACGCAATCTTTTATTTCTTTTTTCGTCTTGCACGGTTCCTCGCTTATTTCGACGGGTCACTATAATTTGCTGTGCTTCCGGTGTTCTTAAATTCGGCTCGATATAAGCGGGGCTTTAAGCGTTATGGAATATTAAAGAACCCTGGGACGGGCGGCCCTATAAACAATACGTTATTCGATATATGACTACCGGAAAATCAGTGGGAAAAGTGAAAAAATTTCAATTTTGGCGTTCCGCTTCATTTTGTTTTCGGACTTGATCTCTGCCGCAGAACCAGGCACTGTCCCGAGATCAGATGGCAGAGGTGCTTGCGTGGAATTTAGAATATGCGAACATAAAACCATCCGCCCAAAGACAGAATTGTCTCCGCTCTTTTTGGATCGAAATGATATCCGATTAGCTTTTTGCCTTGCTGTATATTACAGATTCGCTCATTGAATCGGCAAATGCTTTCAGCGGTTTTTTCATAACGGAAAGAGAAGGCTCGATAATACTCAGCTCGCCGCAGGTCGCCTCCCAGATGTCGAGCAATGTTATCACTTTTGCCCGCAACCTTACACCACCGACTCTGCCGCGTTTGCATTCTACAATGCCGTGTTTGCTAAGGCTCTGGACAACTTTCTGCAGGTATCCCACAGAAAAATTCAGGGTTTTTGCAATCTCCGCAGCCTGGAGAAACTCGGATGTGTTCCTGTCCTTCAGGAAGAGAATTGTCTGGACTGACATTCCAAAATCCTGATTTATTTTCACAATCATCTCCTCCTTCGAATTATTCCGATCCGCTCAATACAACTATCCGCCGGTTCCGGCGTCTATTAGCAAATCGGCAGTTGCATAAACTTAAGAAAGCTCCCGGATTAGTGAGTTATTGCGGCACCGACCTCCATGAACTATGACACCTTTTTATTTCGCAAAAGTATATACGATTCTTTTCACAAATGCAAGTTTTTTTATCCAAAAAGGGGGAGACTATCCACTCATGCTGTAAGTTCCGCCGCTGCAAGTACTTTTCTGCAGGTACAATGATTTCCTAAGTGGCATAATGCAATTTTTGAGACATTGAACCTGACGGGAAAAATTTCAAGCCTAATTTCGCCGTATCCGAGTGTTATGTGCGGGGAAAAATTCCCATACCCCGATTCCGCCGGATAGTTTTTTATCCATTGCAAACTCGATTCGCCGACGATCCCGTCACTTAGTAGCATATCTGCGGTTACATCGTAACGAAAATACGGTTTCATCGACGTCATAACCTTCTCGTGAAGCGACTGGAGCCGGTTGGTTTTCTCAACTTGAAGAACGGATACTTTTTCCCCGGCGATATTCGTGTGCGTATGGACATTTACTATATTCAAAAACCGGATCGATAGATCCTCGGCGATTTTCCGCAGAATTATCTCGATCTCGGTAATTTTTCTCCGGTCGATGCAACCCATGGCCAAAGAAATGTGCGGCAGACATTTTTCCCTGTCCAAAATTATTTTTTGGGGATATTTTTTTAATAGTTCCCTGTTAGCCTCGATAGCCATATTTGTAATCCGGTCAGAGGGTATCAAAACAACATCGACCGCGATTTGTGCCATATTAATCCGTCCCAGGGATTTCGAATTAAAAAAACTGCAACAATCATATGCCTGTTTGCTTTTCAGGCAAGCATTAATCAAGCTGGGCGGCAAATTATTCGGGAAAAATTTTATCCGGCAGTGAACAAATCCACGGGCTATGCGTACATTTTCATAGCACATATCCTCCTTCGAAAATAAGGGGGAGCCGCACAAGCGCTCCCCTTTATTTTTTTCAGGCTTTTTGCCGCATAATAAACCACAAATTTTTTAAGTTCGGTCTATGATAGATGCGAAAAAGGGAAAAAGTCTATTCTCGCGGCAAAGAAATACTCATGGTAGTTCCGCAGTCCGGCTCGCTTTCGATATTCAGAAACCCGTTATTCAAATTTATTAATCGGGCGGCATAAGCGAGACCCATTCCTCGCTTTCGCCCGGCCGGCCTTGCGGAGAAAAACGGCTGGATTGCTTTTTGAAGAGTTTTTTCATCCATACCGCATCCGTTGTCTCCGATCGAAAGTTTTACCATCTGTGTTGCCGTATCGATCTCTGCGGCGATTCGAACAGGCCCGATATTGTCACGATAAGATTCTACGGCATTGGCAATAATATTCGCAATTGCCGATACGATTTGCGCAGAATCAACAAACACGCTCTCGATATCATCCGCAACCTCAATCTGAATATCAAGCTCTTCTGTGTTTGTCTTTCGTTCCGCCAATTGTATGGCTTCGTCAATCATTTGTGCGATATCTGTTCGGGTTGGCCTCGGCTGCGGCGGCTCGGCGAAGCTCATCAGGTCCTCGATAATCTCGGAAGCCTCGTTGGCGTTCTCGTGGATCTGCTCCAGTATCTGTTTCTTTTCCTGATTGCTTTCGGTTTCGGACAGCAGTTGCGCCCGCCCGGAAATCACGGCAAGAGGATTATTCAATTCGTGTGCCGCACCCGCCGCCATCTCGGCCAGGGCTTTCATGGAGACCTCCGCCGGTTTTAATTGTCGCGGCTCGGCTTTTATTTGCTCAGGCTCGGGCGCAGGTTCCTTTTTTGCCGGTTCGCAGATAAGCTGCACGAAACGTTCCGAGTATTTCTGTTCTCTGTCAAGTGACATCAGAGTACCCAGTACAGCTCCGGCAATCGAGGCTGATGTCCTAAAACTCGCCTCGAATAATTCCGTATCGCCCGGATAATGCAGCTCGAATGCGATCGCTCCGACAGCCCTGCCGCCGTAGAGCAGCGGCAATAATTTGGTCTGATTTTCGCCGAAGCGAACATCCAGTTGTTCGAGGAGCCAGTCGAAATAATCGTGAGCATCCACAATCGCGAATTTGTTCGAGAGCTGCTCGGGTATGACGGATACCTCGACAGGGACATCGACGGAAACAATCTCACTTTGCGCGAGACTTTCCACAATAACGGCTTCGAGGGTTTGCGAACCCGCCGGCGGCACTAAAAAAAGACAAACCCGGCCGGTCTGATAAAACCTTTGCCAGTGAGCGGCCAGTTTTTCCGCCGTATCGACGGCGACAGAGGCGGAACTTATACCGAGCAGGAATTCTTTTATAAACTCGAAATGGCTCGAAGCGCTTTGCATCCGGCGGTTTTCCTGGGTCAGCTCCGTCTCCCGCCGGGCGAACTGGACTGCGGCGTCGTGAAGAATTTCGCAGTATTTTACCCGGCTGCCGGGAAGCTCCAGGCCCAGGACTTTTGATTTTTGCTCGACCATCTCTTTTAATTGCAGTCGCAGCTCCTGCAGTTGCATGGCTGTTATTGAAAGTGCGTCAGCTAAAGCCTCCACAGGCTCGGGCGAATCGAAACTGCCGGACCGGCCGATCCCGGCCTGACGTGCCATCGAATCCGCTAACTGAACGAGAGCTGCTATTCTTGCCTCGGGTATTTCGCGGGAAATTGTTGCCGTTTGACTGTGATGCAGCCAGATTGCCGTTGTAATTAAATTCGGAAATCGCCATTTCCGAGCCAGATGCTTGCCCGCAATCGTATGATCGGTTCCGAGATATTTTTGCTCGATAGTAAGTGAATTATTTTCGGACGATTGTGCCTCTTCGAGTATGTAGGCATAACTTTTCGGCAGCACCTTGTCCAACGCAAGCTTGCCGATGTCATGCAGCAATCCGGCACAGTAAGCCAACTGCGGGTCCATTCGAGGCGAGGTGGTTTCGGCAATACTTTTCGCACAACAGGCGACGGCAATACTGTGAAGAATAAGCCCTTTTTGACGGGATATCCTCTCGGCGTCTTCACTGTCACCCGAGTCGCAGAATCGAGAAACGTCGGTCGTCAATAAAGCTTCACGAATTTCATTAGCCGGTATTTTATCGAGTGCCTTACCGATCGAGAATCTGCCGTCGGCCAGGCTGATACCGAAGCTGTCTATAAGAGAAAGAATTCTCGAAGCCAGAACGGGATCCGATTCTATAATGTCAATCAGTGCCGATGGGTGAAACTGGCTTTGCAGCAGTTTAGGCAGAAATTGCGCGGCAATGCAATCGAGGGTTGAAAGGCAGTCAAGACGGCCTATAGCAAGCTCTACCTGCTGTGATGCGGTTGTGTCTTTTTCGATATTGTCCGGCATATAGTCGTCTTTAGTATATTTGTCCGCAGATTTAAATTATCCCGTCTCCCCTTCGTTCCGTCACATACGTAAAATTGCGCTGCAACAGGTATATTCAAAAACGAAACGGTTATGAGCCGTTTCTATTTCATTTGCAGCGTAGCGGAGATTTTGTCGGTAAGCTCGGCAATATCAAAGGGTTTTCTGATAAAATCTTCGGCGCCGGATTTAAGCAGCTGAGCGATCTCATCCTGTTTTACGACACCGCTTACTATTATAATTTTTATGTTCTCGAATTCGGGATTCCTTTTTATTGTCTGGCAGACAATATTACCGTTGACATCCGGGAGCATGTAATCCAGCAGAATCAATTCCGGCCGAAACTTTTCAGTAACCAGCCCCGCCTCGTATCCGCTCGATGCTGCTTTCAGTTCGAATCTGCCGTCTCTCTCGAGGACATCGACTAACAACTCGACAATTTCGACATCGTCGTCAACGATAAGTATTTTTCTTTTGCCGGACTCGATTGCATCGAGCGGGATCTTATTGTCCCTCATGAACTTGACTAAACTCTGGCGAGGAATCCTCCGAAACCTGGAGCCTGGCACACGGAATCCTTCCAGGCGACCGGAATCGAAACAACGGATTATGGTTTGTTGACTTACTTTGCAAATCTCCGCAGCTTCCCCGGTGGTAAATAAATCCTTCATTTTATCCAATCCTTTTCTTTGACCAAATCCTTTTGATTTAACCCCCTGCCAAGTTACCTTCTTGGCCTAATTTAACTGTCCGGTTTAATTTTTGTCAAGAACAAAAAAGACTAAAGATGTTAAATTTCTGTATTATAATTCGGATATTATTTATCCTTAATTTGTTATCTGGCTGTAGGAATAGGAGTTATACGAGTTTGCCTTTTTTAGACGCAGATAGAATCAATGTTCGCTATTTTAACAATGTGAATGTGAATTCTTAACCCTGCTCCATATCATCAACAAAAGTCGTTTTTTGAAATGTGCAATAATGTGCGGTAGAGTGCGTTCAAACAAGATGAACATTGAATTTATGTAATATCGCTCCGTTTACAGGCGGATTTAAAGGAAATAACAATATCCCCGGGAACGCGGAATCGATAGATAATTATTTGAGGATTCAGTTGTGAAAAAACAACCGAATTCCCGGAATACTTTCGTTATATAAAAAAAGGATTTAATCCTCGTCGGTTATCTCATCGTTTTTTTCGTCGCCCGTCTGCCCGGGAACAACTACAAGATTTATATTTGCAGTAACTTTATCGGCAAATTTTAGCATAATAGTATGTGTTCCGACCTGCTTGATATGTTCGGGCAATTGAACAATCTCAGTAGCAACCAGAAAACCCTGCTCTCGAAGATTTGCGGCTATTTGCTCGGCGGTGACCGAACCGTACAAATGTCCCTGCTCGTTCGCTTTGGCGGCCACCACCGCTTCGGCCCCTTCGACTGATTTGGCCGCATCTTCGAGCCGTTTTGTTTCCTCGATTCGATGCTCGGCACGTTTCGCTTTTTCCTCGGCTACAGATCTTATACTTTCATCGCTGGCAATCTTGGCAAGACCCTGTGGAAGTAAGTAATTTCTTGCATAACCATTGTTAACTTCCACAACATCCCCGAACCAGCCGAGTTTCTTTATGTCTTCGCAAAGTAAAACTTTCATTCGAAAATCCTTTCTGGTTAAAAGGTCCGGTCAATGCGGTTTGAGTTAAATTAACCAATTAACCAAATAACATATAATTAAATCAAATCTATGCAGTAAACGGCAGCAACGCCATATATCTGGCTCGCTTAATCGCTTTTTTTGCTTTTCGTTGACAACTGGCACAATTGCCGCTGCGCTTACGCGAGTATATTTTGCCGCGATTTGTCAGCAGCTTTTGTAAAGTGCCGATGTCTTTGTAGTCAACGTACTTTATTCCCCTTCTGCAAAAGCGACATTGGGTCTGTTCTCGGGCCCCTACGAAGCCCGGTTTTCTTTTATTGTCTGCTTTTCTTACCATATTCATTCTTATTTTCCTGTTATAAAAAAACTTCTTGAATTCTTTTCTGTTATGTACGAAGAACGAGATTTCAATACGACATCAGAACGGAATATCATCGTCACTTTTCTGAGGATTCGATTCGTAATCCGCTCCGGTATTATTTGCATATCCCTGCTCGCCTCCGCTGGAGCCTTTGCCTAAAAACTCAAAATTCTCAACAGTTACTATGTGCTTACTTCGTTTCG
>Ga0272441_10013957_pt1 | contig 11478 bp, 6 predicted proteins | sample SSMProp6N_FD_193582 | JGI IMG/M metagenome (GOLD analysis project Ga0272441, IMG submission 193582) | Marine sediment archaeal communities from Little Sippewissett salt marsh, Falmouth, MA, United States - SSM-Prop-6N | ecosystem: Environmental > Aquatic > Marine > Wetlands > Sediment ... | reverse complement strand
GGATGAGCTATCCAGACCACAACACGATCAACCGTTTTAGAAGTGACAGGTTGAAGGAGGTACTCAAAGCTGTGTTCAGTCAGGTTGTACTGCTACTAATAGACCATGGACATATAGACCTTAGAGAAGCTTATCTGGACGGCACCAAGATCGAGGCCAATGCTAACAGGTATACTTTTGTCTGGGGAAAAGCTATCAACAATAATCGAGAGAGGATTAAGTGTCAGTTAAAGGAATTGTGGGCCTATGCAGAGAGTGTGGCAAAAAGTGTACTTGAGCACAATGAGCCTGATGACTTTGAAGAGATAGATGCTGAGAAGGTTGCCCGTACTATAGAGACAATCGACAAGGCACCGGAAGGGAAAGAGGTTGATACGAAAAAGAAGCAGAAGTTAAACTATGCCAGGAAGAACTGGCCGGAAAATCTTAAAAAATACGACCACCAACAAAAGCAGATGGGTAATCGTAACAGTATGTCCAGGACTGATCCGGATGCTACGTTTATGCGGATGAAGGAGGACCACATGCTTAACGGACAGTTAAAGCCTGCTTACAACTGGCAAATCACTACTCAGGATCAATACATCCTTGGTTATACACTCCATCAAACCACTACAGATACGGCTACCTTGCCTGATCATATCAATGAACTAAAACAAAATCTTGGAATAGTACCTGAGGCCCTGGTAGCTGATGCCGGCTACGGATCGGAACAGAACTATGAGTATCTTGAAGAGAATCAGATAGAGGCTTATGTTAAGTTTAATAACTTCCATAAAGAACAGTGCCAAAAATGGAAAGAAGATCCACACCGGGTAGAAAACCTGCATTATAATGAAGAGAAGGACCGGTACTACTGCCCCATGGGCCAGCCCATGAATAATATTGGAAACAGATTACGTAAAACTGCACTTGGTTACACACAGAACACTGCACTCTATCAGGCACAAAACTGCAAGGGATGTCCTATGAGAGGACCTTGCCATAAGGGAGAAAACAACAGGGTTATTGAAATGAACCCTCGTTTAGTGCGCTACAAACAGATAGCCAGAGAAAAACTAAATAGCGAACAGGGGCTTAAATACAGAAGCCAAAGGCCTGCAGATGCAGAAGCAGTCTTTGGGAACATAAAATACAACCAAAACTTCAAACGATTTATGCTCCGGGGACTTGAAAAAACAGAAATCGAGGCCGGACTGATATCCTTAGCTCACAATCTGAGAAAACTGGCCAACTAAAGAAGCCAGAAACTTTATTTTCTTTTAACTTTTCCCCTAAAGAATGAAAAATCCGGATTAATCATAATATAATTTAAAAAAGAAACCGTCTCAATCTTTCTTTTGAGACGGCCTCTTCTTTTTTACCCCAAATGCAAATTCATATACTCTTTTGCTAACTATACACTTAGACTGGTGAGCTTTGTTATAATCAAAATTTAATGACTTATATTATTAAATGATATAAATATTTAATATAAACGAGAAAATAAATTTAGAATATAAAAATGATACTGTCTTTTTTAGTTATATTATTTTTTCATATATTTGAAAGAATTACCATAGCCAGAGATAAAATAGTATATAGTTATGTTAATATTGTGATAGATTTCAAGAGCAGGATGAATTAATTTTGATATATAATGCTTCATTACATTTTACCATGAATATGGAACCTATCTGTTTTAAAGTACCAAGGCAAAAGGAGGAAACAGTGAGGGTTGAATACTGGGACCTGCCATATTTTTATGATCCTATTCATTTTCATGAAGAGTGCCAGATTACCTATATAATTGAAAGTACAGGAATGTTTCTGGTTGGTGATAAGCTGGATAAATTTAAAAAAGGAGAGATCTACATTATCGGGAAAAACCTTCCTCATGTCTTTCATAATAGTGACAGGTACTTTGTAGAGGATTCTAAATATCATGCACGCGCTATTTCAATATTTTTCAGCTATGATTCAATTACTGCATTACTGGATTACATTCCTGAATCAGAGAATATTCAAAAACTGCTAAAAAATTCCGTATACGGTATCAAGTTGTCATGCGATGATGTAAAATTAATAATACCTTATATAAAGAAGATGCTCCATGTTGAAGGTTTTACCAAAGTACTTGAACTTCTCAATATCCTGGGCATGATTGCTAATAAAAAGGAAGTAAAGTTTATTTCTTCAAAGAAACCATTAATAATGGATGAGGAAGATAATAAGAAACTGAACAAGGTTTTTGAACATATTATGCAACACTTCCGTGAACGTATTTGTCTTGAGGATGTAGCTTCTCTCATCTATATGACGCCCACATCATTCTGTCGATATTTCAAGCAGAGAACTCAAAAAACTTTTTCTGAGTTTGTTACAGAAGTAAGGATAGGAAATGCATGTAAATTGCTTTCGAAAGGCAGTTATAATGTTTCTGAAGCCTGCTATTCAAGCGGCTATAATAATATATCTAATTTTCACAGACACTTCTATAAAGTAAAAGGGATGACCCCTAACCAATACCGTAAACATTTTATCAAGTCCAGCAAACTTGTCACGGCAATTAGATAATATTACTATTGCGGAAACCACTCGGCTATATATCATTAAATCTTATTTTCATCCATAATGGGAGTTAAACTTGAACTACTTTTAACCGGATCTGGTTAAAATAATTCTATTTAGAAAAGAATGTATACATTTTTGACAATATTGTAATTTTAATAATCATGATTGGTTTTTAATTTTATTATGCAATTCATTTAATAACAAATTGTATTATATCATTGGTCTATATAATTCTTCAGATTAGGTTAATAACTTTTTTTGCATATTTGAACTATAATAGAAAGGTTTATTTTTCGAGCTTTAAATATTTTATTTATTTATGCAAAAAACATAATTAGAAAATTATTAATATGAGTCTTTTCCCAGATGCAAAAATTTTAGATATTGATCTTACAAGTGGGCAGGTAATCAAGAAAACGGTTCCGGGTAATATTTACCGTCTCTATCCTGGTGGTTCAGCACTTGGATTATATTTAATTCTTCAGGACATGCCGGCCAAAGTTGACCCTCTTGCTTCTGAAAATATGCTTGTTTTTTCCGTAGCTCCATTTACAGGTTTAAATATTAGTGGTTTAAGCCGTATGGTCGTTACTACAAAAAGCCCTCTTACAGGTACTATCGGTGACAGTCAGGGTGGTGGTTTTTTTCCTGTTTATCTTAAAGGAAATGGCTATGATGCTGTTGTCTGCAGAGGTAAATCACCAGAGCCTGTTTATATCTATGTTAATGAAGGTGAGGTTGAGATCAGGGATGCTTCCAAAATGTGGGGAAAGGTAACAGGTGATGCTGAAGCTTTATTCAGGGAAGATTTAGGGGATGATAAAGTAGATATAGCACAGATAGGTCCCGCAGGTGAAAACCTGGTAAGTTATGCCAGTATAATAAATCAGTGTAACCGGGCTAATGGTCGCAATGGTACAGGAGCAGTAATGGGATCAAAAAACCTTAAAGCTCTGGTAGTGAAAAAAATAATTAATACTAAACCTTATGACCCCGAGGCATTTAAACCTCTGGCTAAGTCGGTAAAACAAAAACTTGAAGAGAACGAATGTGTTGCCGGTCTGGGAGAACTTGGAACCGATGGTGACCTGGAAGGATTTAGTGATGATGGCTTCTTACCTACAAGAAATTGGAACACCGGATATTTTCCGGAAGGAGCAAAAGCAATTACAGGAACTACAATGTCAGAGACTGTCCTGAAAAGGCGTGATACATGTTATGCCTGTGCAGTAAGGTGTAAGAGAGTAGTGGAAATACCGGGCCTTGTTGACCCACTTTATGGAGGACCTGAATATGAGACATGTGGGACATTTGGGTCTTATTGTTGTATTAGTGATCTGCCAACAATATGTCGTGCTAACCAGTTGTGTAACATGTTCGGTATTGATACAATATCATGTGGAGCAACTATTGCCTTTGCTATGGAGTGTTATGAAAAGGGTTTGATTGATACCAAAGATACAGGAGGATTAAAACTGAGTTTTGGTAATACAGAAATTATTGAACCATTGATCAAAATGATTGCCAGTAGAGAAGGTATAGGAGATTTACTTGCTGATGGCAGCAAGAAAGCAGCTTTAAAAATTGGTGGGGGAGCAGATAAAATGAGTATTTCAGTCAAAGGTCAGGAATTACCTGCTCATATGCCCCAGTATAAGCCTGCTGTCGGACTTATCTATGCAGTAAACCCTTTTGGTGCCGATCACCAGTCAAGTGAGCACGATACCTTTATGATTATGCCTGAAGATAGCATAGAACGAAAAAGACTGGCTCAAATAGGTACGACTGCTGAATATGATAATCCATTCGTTATTGATGATGATAAAGTTAGGTTTGCTTTCGATTCACAATGTTATTTTTCCGTTCTTGATACTCTGTGTCTTTGTCAGTTTGTGTGGGGCCCTTCATGGGAATTATATGGGCCAGATGATATGATTGACCTCTGTAAAAGTGGATTAGGATGGGAAACTTCACTATTTGAACTAATGAGGGTGGGGGAAAGGAGAATCAATATGATGAGATTCTTCAATGCCAGGGAAGGCTTTACCAAGGAAGAAGATATATTGCCGGAACGACTTTTTAAACCATTCCCGGATGGCCCTTCAAAAGGCGTTCAGCTAGATAAAGAGGAGTTTTATAAAGCCAGAGATCTTTATTATTCTTTTGCTGGCTGGGATATGGAGACAGGGAACCCGACTGAGAGCACATTAAGAAAATTATCGCTTGGCTGGTTACTGGAGAAATAATTTTTATGAATATTTTACTTAATGATACTGCACTTGAGCTTCCGGATGATTATTGTCTTAAAGATCTTCTTAAATTGAAAAGGTACAGAAGAGCTGCAGTAATAATCAATGATAAGCATATACTCATCAGAGATTATGAAAGTGTAATTCTTAAGAATAATGATGTAGTAAAGATTGTGAGAATATCTGGAGGAGGTTAATTATGATTGAGAATTGGAGAAATATATACCAGGGATTATTATTTAATCACTAAAGAATAACAAATATTTATAAAATGACTACACTAAGAGGTTCTTATTCTGTACTTATAACCCCAATGACGGATGATCAGAATATTAATAGTGATGGTTTAAAGGAGAATATAGAGTGGCAAATTGAGAATGGAATAAAGGGTATCTGTGTAACAGGTAGTACAGGTGAGTTTGCAAGTCTTACAAGGGAAGAACGACTTGAAATTGCGGAAGTATCCGTAGCCCAGGTAAATGGACGGATACCATGCATGGTTGGTACAGCATCAGAATCAACAAAGGAAACGATTCTTTATACACGTCACGCACAGGATATAGGCGCGGATGGGGTGCTTATTATTAATCCTTATTTTTGTAAACCTTCCTTTGAAGATATCTTTCTGCACTATAAAGCTGTTTCTGATGTTGTTGATGTTCCTATTATGCTATATAATAACCCGGGACATTCAGGTGTTGATATGAGCCCGGAGTTAATTGTAAGATTATCCAGACTTAATAATGTTGACTATATTAAGGATGCATCCGGTGACCTGAGAAGAGTAGCGGACATTAAAAGACTCTCAAATGGAAACATAACGATCTTCTGTGGTGGAGAAGACCTTGCCTTACAGAATTTTCTTCTGGGAGCTACCGGTTGGATTTGTGTGTGTGGAAATATTATTCCCAAAGCCGCAACCAATTTATTTGAATTAGTAAATCAGAATAAGCTTAAAGAAGCCAACGAGTTGTTTGAAAAATACTTTCCACTTCTGGATATGCTGGAGAATTCACCAAAGGCGATTCAAATAGTTAAGAAATCACTTGAATTTATGGGTCTTCCTGCAGGACCATGCCGTTGTCCGAGGCAACCTCTGAGCAAGGAAGAAACGGATAGACTGAAAGTACTGCTGAAAGAACTTGAAATAATTTAGGATCAGATGGGATGAAATAAGCTTGAATATACCCCTCTCGTCTGGTAATGCAGTTCTTGAAAATCCTAAATATGAAGATGCCATTTTTGCTGGTGCTTTCAATGGTATTATTCTATCAGTTGATAGAGACCAGTCATGGAAAGTTATAGTTAAATGCCTGTCATATAGTTTTGATGCTGTTATGACTTTAATGACCGGGGAAAAAGATTCAGGCAATGCTTTCTGCATTGCACCGATAAATAATTATAATTACTATTTACTCATGTTCAATGATTTATAAAACCCGACTAATATACAATTTGAATAAAAGGGAAAAGAATGTCTTTATAAGAATAATAACATATAATATATTATGAAAAAAGTAAAGTTGATCGCCAGAGGATTTGCATCTGTACTATTTCTTGTTTGTTTTAATTTGTTGAATGGTCAGATACCTGATCCTGAATCCTTCTTCGGGCATAAACCAGGTGCTGATAGAAAAATGATCAGATGGAATGAAATGATACCATATTTCAATCTGATTGAACAGAATAGTGACAGAATTATTCTGGAAGAAACAGGTAAAACAACACTTAATAATCCTTTTCTGGTATTAACTATTTCATCTCCTGATAATCTGGCCAATCTTGAGAAGTATAAGAAGATCTCAGAGAAACTTGCAAAAGGAAGAGTTTCTGAAGAAGAAGCAAAAAAGCTTTCTGAAGAGGGAAAAACAATTGCATTGATTACATGCAGCATGCATGCTACTGAATGTGGACCCACACAGATGGCACCTGAACTTGTTTATGTCCTGGCAACTGATAACTCCCCTGAGATAAAACGAATCCTTGATGATGTAATACTTATTCTTGTACCATGCTGGAATCCTGATGGTAACATCATGGTAACCGATTGGTACAGAAAAAATGTAGGAACCGAATTTGAAAGGTCCCCTATGCCCTGGTTATACCATCATTATGCTGGACATGATAATAACCGGGATGCATTTATGCACAATCTTATTGAAACCAGATATGTTAATGACATTTTGTATCATGAGTGGTTTCCGCAGATCTTTATGGATATGCACCAGATGGGAAGAGCGGATGCAAGGCTTTTTCTTTCTCCACTCTATGAACCAAGACATCAATCCCTGCACCCTCTGCTTACACGTGAAATTGAACTAACAGGAGCATATATGCGAACTTTGCTTGAAGAAAATGAAAAGAGTGGGGTTATACATTATGCAAACTGGAATCACTGGAGAATGTCGGCAATACATACTGCTGCTCTCTGGCATAATGTTACCACAATCCTTTATGAGGCTGCAAGTGCAGATCTTGCAAGTCCTGTTTACCAGGAAGAAAGTGAACTATCAGGTAAATCTCATGGCGGTTTGGGGAAACAGGGCAATGAACAGACTATTAATCATCCCAATCCCTGGGAAGGTGGTTGGTGGCGTCTTGGAGATATTGTGGAGTATTCATACCTCTCCTGCATAGGATTTCTTGAATCAGCGGCATTGCACAGGGAACGTTACCTGATGAATATGTACAGGATGGCCAGCAGTAATATTGAATCTGGCCTGAATGAATCACCTTTTGCTTTTATTTTACCTTCTGACCAGAAGGATCCCAGCAGGGTAGCGAAAATGGTCAATATACTCATAGCAAATGGTGTTGAAGTTCATATGTCAGAAAAAGGATTCAGCACCCAAAGTTCTGAATATGGGCCGGGCACTTATGTAGTACTTACATCCCAGGCATACAGACCGTTCATAATGGATATCCTGGGTCCCCAGCTTTATCCTGACAGGCGACTGTGGGCGGGAGGCCCGCCGGAGCATACATTTGATATAACTGGCTGGACCCTCCCATATCAGATGGGTGTTGAGATTGTAAAGGCCGAAGAATCATTTAATGCAAGGTTTATCCCGGTAAGTATAGCGGAACCCCCTGCCGGGAAAGTAACGGGTAAAGGTTCCAAATACATTATTGATCATTATATTCTTGATAGCTACAAAGCTGTTAATGACTTATTAGCGGAAGGATGTAGATTAGGATGGACAACAGAAAGTTTCACCTCAGGTGGTAAGGTATTCCCCGAAGGATCAGTAATTGTGTCAGGAAAGAAAGCTGGAAAAATAATCAGCGAACTGGCAAATGAGTATAATCTGCAGGTATATGCCGGTAATCCCCGCGTTGAAACCAAGGACCTTAGACCTTTGCGCATGGGTTTGTATAAACCTTTTACAGCAAATATGGATGAAGGATGGACAAGGTGGATATTTGATAACTGGAATTTCCCTTATACCTCATTATTAAATGATGATATAATGGAAGGTGGTTTAAAAACAGATTACGATGTAATAGTTATTCCAAATATTCACTCTGAAAGTATATTAAAAGGACACCCGGAAGAGACTATTCCTCCAGAGTATGCAGGAGGAATAGGAGAAAAGGGGAACGAAGCATTAAAGGAATTTGTAAAAGAAGGAGGAACACTTGTTACTTTTAACAGGTCGTGCCGGTTTGCTATTGATTATTTCAGGATTCCTTTGAATGACATATCTGATGATTACCCGACAACAGAGTTTTTCTGCCCTAGTTCCATATTGAGGGTTGATATTGAGAATCAACATCCTATTGGATACGGTATGAACAACCAGGCAGATGTTCTGTCGTATGGAAGTCCGTTTTTTACATTGATGGATGAGAAAGAAATAAAAGACACTGATCTCATGCCTCTTAATAATATCAGGGTGCTGGCCAGATATACAAAAGAAAATACTTTCAGGAGCGGGCGTTTAATAGGGGAGACCATTTTAAGTGAAAAACCCGTGCTTATTGAAGCTCAATATGGAAAGGGAAGAATAATATTGTTTGCCTTCCGCCCTCAGAACAGGGCACAGACAATGGGTACTTTTATGCTATTCTTTAATTCTTTGTATTACAGGTAATAATTTGCATTAATGATATCATCATCTGTATGATGGATTAATGAATTAACGAAATATTTTAAAAATGAAAAAGCTTTTATTTATTATCATCATTTTCCTTTTCGCAATTCCCTTTTTTGCTCAGGACACCACTTTTGTAACGGGCACAGAGCGCTTAAAGGAATGGAAGAAACACCATGAGATGACAGAAAAGTCACTCTTCAGGAACCTGTCCTGGATACAGGTTGGCCCACTTATGAATAGTGGCCGTATTTCATCAATTGTTGGGATCCCTGAAAATTATTCCATTATTTATGCCGGCACACCGGTAGGAGGGGTATGGAAAACTGAGAATGCCGGTACAACATGGTTCCCGGTATTTGATGATCAGCCAACACAGATGATAGGCGATATTGAAGTATGCCCGGATAATCCCGACCTTGTATGGGTAGGGACAGGATCTTCAAACCTCTCAGGATCAGCATACCCCGGACTGGGTGTTTTCAAATCAATAAACGGAGGAAAAACATGGGAACATAAAGGTCTCGAGGAAGGACAGAATATAATGAGGATTGCCATTTCACCTGATAATCCTGATATTGTGTTCATTGCAGCAATGGGGAATAAGTATTATCCTGAAGAAAAAACAATAGGCCTTTACAGAACTACTGATGGAGGTGATTCATGGGAAAAAGTTTTATCCGATGACAGGTATACTGGCTGTGCCGATGTTGTGTTTAATCCTGATAAGCCGGATATCCTGTATGCTACCACATGGAACAGGAAGGAAACAATAGGGCATGTTTATAGATCTCTTGACGGAGGGAGCAGTTGGACGAAACTATCGGAAGGATTGCCTGAGGGAAAGAACATAGGTAGGATAGGAATTGATGTTTCAGCTACCAATCCTGATGTTGTCTATGTATACTTGAATAACCATAACAGGTTTGAACCATTGGAATCAGCAGATGACCTGAAGGGGCAACGAAAAGTATTATCTCTTAACAGAGTTCGACGAATGAGCAATAGCAAATTCCTGGCAACCGACTCTGTTGAAATAGCAGCTTTCCTTGGTGAATATGGGATCCTGAGGTCCTTTAGTGTAAATGATATCAAAGACTTTGTCAGAAGCGGAAAGCATACTCCCGCAACAGTATGTGATTGCATTGAAAAATACTGGATCGATCCTGATGGAGGAGAGATAACAGGATCCAAAATCGGCGGAGAAGTATACAGGACGGATAACGGGGGAGAAACATGGTATAAAACTCATGCTGATACATTATACCTGCTTTCAAGTTTTGGATGGTCGTTCTGTGATATAAAGATATCACCTGTTGATGAGAATGATATATATATCCTTGGAGTAACCCTGCAGCATTCAACTGATGGTGGTGAAACATTTGAACATATTGAAGGTAACATTGTACATATACAGCCCAATATTTCCAAATACCTGCATCTTGACCAACATGATCTCTGGATTGACCCTGAAAACCCGGATAGGATACTGCTGGGTAATGACGGTGGTACTTTTATTACCTACGATAAGGGGGAAAACTGGATGCACCATAATACCATACCAATAGGAATGTTTTACAAGATAGCCGTTGATATGGAAGAACCATATAATATCTATGGTGGTACCCAGGACGACTCCCATGTTTATGGGTTTTCCACACAGGATATTTCATATAATGTTACTGATAAATGGGAATACGTATGGCTCGATAGGTGGTCAGGAGGTGACGGTCTTCATATAATGCCGGATATCGATAATCCAGATACTATATACTATTCAAGCCAGAGTGGTGCGTTAAGGAGGAAAATAATGTCGGAGAACAAAAATACTTACGTACGTCCTGAAAGGAGTTTTTGTGAACCTGAACTGAGACATGACTGGTCAACTCCGTTTTATGTCTCTCCTAATGAAACGAATACTATTTACTACGGTGCTAACAGGCTGTTTAAGTCAACTGACCATGGCGATACCTGGCAGGCAATAAGTCCTGACCTAACCCTAAAAGAAGACGAGAGCGAAAAACAGAACGATAAGCTGACTTCATTTGCTGTATGTGAGAACGACCCGGATCTGATTTACACAGGATCTGGCAAGGGGGAATTATATATAACCCGAAATGGAGGTGATACATGGAAGCATATAAGTGAGGATCTTCCTGCGATCAGGGTAAACTCGATTGATATCTCAGCATTTGATAGAAGCACATTATATATTGCACTCTCACCAAATGATGCAGATCGTAATCCATATCTTTACCAAAGCAGTGATTACGGTGAAACATGGAAACCCATAAACGGCAATCTGCCAATTGAGAAAACCAGGTGTATTACGGAGGATCCGGTAAGAGAAGAATTACTATATGCGGGTACTGAATTAGGAGTCTATGCTTCTCTCGATGACGGTCTGAATTGGTATTCATTGAATACTAGTCTGCCAGCTGTATCAGTTGATGATCTGTTGGTGCATCCCAGGGAGAATGAACTGGTGATAGGAACATACGGTCGTGGTATCTATAAAATGGATATTAGTCCGCTTCAGAATTTGAATGATACGGTTTTGGCGAGTGATCTGTATCTATTTG
>Ga0272441_10013956_pt1 | contig 11478 bp, 9 predicted proteins | sample SSMProp6N_FD_193582 | JGI IMG/M metagenome (GOLD analysis project Ga0272441, IMG submission 193582) | Marine sediment archaeal communities from Little Sippewissett salt marsh, Falmouth, MA, United States - SSM-Prop-6N | ecosystem: Environmental > Aquatic > Marine > Wetlands > Sediment ... | reverse complement strand
CGGCGGCCCGGCTCCCGGAAAGACTATCGGCGAAGCCTCTGGCGGAGGTTGTCGAGCACGTTCATGAAGTTGATGTAGGAATCGTACGGCGACTCGTACGGGTTGAAGTACTTGTGCACGTCGCCGTCGGCGAACCACTTGGTGCACATGTAGTAGAAGTGGTCGCTGGTCTGGAGCCGCCGCCAGTCGTGGAGAATCTGTGGGTCGCCGCGGTCCTTGATCTGCTTCTCAAGGCGGTAGAGTTCGTGCAGGGCGTTGGACTGCATGGCATTGCCGAGCCAGGCCGACAGGTCGCGCTCGACGTCGGCCCACGAGACCATGTGCGGCACGTCAACGGTCCCGGCGGGCTCGTACGCGGCGGCGGCCTCGGAGACGGTCATGAAGTTGTTGTCCGGATGGTCCAGGACCAGGTCGGGCAATCGCCGCATGAAGTCGAAGATGCCGGTGTCTTCCCACTGGTGTTCGCCCAGGGTCTCGTAGTCCATGAAGAGGTTGACGACGTAGCCGTTGCCGTTGACCTGGTTGATCCAGCCGGCGAACTTCTCGGCCGTCAGGGGCCATTCCTTCCACTGGCGGTTCGAGAAGCGGAACGCGATGTCGTCGCTCAGGCGGTAGTTCTTCAGCAGCAGCCGCATGCGCTCCGCGCCGTGCGGCATGTAGACGTAGTCCGGGCTGCGGTAGCCGAGCACGTGGTCGGCGCCCTCGCCCAGGATGGTCTGGTAGCCGAGGCCCTCGACGTAGTGGGCCAGGTCGTTGTTATAGACCAGCTCGGTGTTGCGGAACACTCGGGGCTGGTAGCCGAAGGTTTCGTTCGTCTTGGCGGCGTGGGCCACGACCTGATCGCGGAACTCGTCGCGGCTGTAGAGAAACGCCAGGCTGTGGTAAAAGGTCTCGGCGAGGAACTCCACGCAGCCCGTGGCCGCCAGTTGCTTGAACGACTCCAGCGCCTCGGGGCAATAGGCGGCGAACTGGTCGATGGTGACGCCGGTGATGGAGTAGCTGATGCGGAACCGCCCGTTGTGGCGGCGGACGAGATCGAGCATCAGGTGGTTGGCCGGCAGGTAGCACTTGGCGGCCACCTTGCGCACGATCTCGGCGTTCTTGTACTCGTCGAAGTAGTACGGGTCGCTGTCGAAGACGCTGTAGCGCCTGAGCCGGTACGGCTGGTGCACCTGGAAGTAGAAGCAGACGGTGGCCATTGGTCAGTCGGGTCCCTTCCCGGCGTCTCTGCGAGACGAGCGCCTCGGCCAGTCTCCACGGTTAGACGGCGATCCGGGCTCGCTCATACACCTTGAGGCAGGCCTGCGAGGCATCGTGCCAGGAGAACTTGCGGATCTCAAAATGGGCATGCTTCTTCAGGGTTTCCCGCAGCGGCGCGTGGCGCAGCACCGCGATGATCTTGTTCGCCATCTCGTTGATGTCCCAGAAGTCGACCTTCAGGGCGTGGGTGATGACCTCGCTGACGCCGCTCTGCTTGCTGATGATGACCGGCACGCCCTGGCTGATGGCCTCCAGCGGCACCAGGCCGAACGGCTCGCTCACGCTCGGCATGACGAACAGGTCCGCCATGCGGAACACCTTGTCCACGTCGTCGCCCTGGAGGAACCCCGTGAAGAGGATTTTGTGCCCGATGCCCAGGTCGGCGGCCAGCTCGATCACGCGCCGGAACATGTCGCCGTTGCCGGCCATGACGAACTTGACGTTGTCCATCTTCTCGAGGACCTTCTTGGCGGCCGCGACGAAGTACTCCGGGCCCTTCTGCATCGTGATGCGGCCCAGGAACAGCACCAGGCGCTCGTCGCGCTTGAAAGCGACGGGCCCTTCCTGCACCGGCGACCCGTTGAGGTTCACCGAGTTGTAGACCACCGTGATCTTCTCCGCCGGCACGCCGTACCGGGCCATGCAGATGTTCCGCGTCAGGTTGCTCACCGCGATGACCTGCGTCGCCCCGTGCATCCCGGCCCGCTCGATGTCGTAAACCCGTTGGTTGACCCGCTCGCCGCTACGGTCGAACTCCGTGCTGTGAACGTGGATCACCAGGGGCTTGCCGGTCATCCCGGCCACGGCCAGCGCCGCCGGATAGGTCATCCAGTCGTGGGCGTGAATCAGGTCGAAGTCGATCCGTGGGGCGAACCCCATCAGCAGGTGGGCATAGCGATGGACTTCGCTCATGAGGTCGCGGCCGTACTGTCCGCTCATCGGCCCGTCGGCCGGGCAGATGGCGTCGGCCGCGGGCTCGTAGCCCACCTCGGCCAGTTGCGCGCCGAGCAACTCCTCCATCACCTCCAGTTGTCTGCGGCGCTCGGCGTACGTCTGCTCCGTGTCATAGGGCGTGGCGGCGATCGGCATGGGGACGAACGTCACGTTCTCCATCTCGTCGACACGGTAGCTCGGCACCCCCGCCTGGACCATCGCGTAGCGCAGCGACCCCGGGCGCGACATCGCAACCGGCGCCACCAACTGGACGTGCGTCGAGTGATGCGACGGAATGGCGCGAGGCAGCACGAAGACGACCTCCACGCCGTCCTCGCTCATCGCGCGCGTCAGGCCATGGCAGGCGGTGCCCAGACCGCCGCTGATGAATGGCGGGAACTCCCAGCCGAGCATCAGGACACGCATACGAAACCTCGTCGAGCGAATGCTCGCCGACCCGGCTGCCCCGTCCGTGGGATGTCATGAAGATGTTCGTCGCCGTCAGCCGGACATGGCGCTGCGACGCAACCCTCCCCCCGGGCTGTCACGGCATCAGCATAGCGTTGCGGACGCTCAAAGTCAACTGACACCGTGTCAAGCTCTCTTTTTTTGCCCGTTCAGCAGCCGCGCCGCCTCCAGGGCGAAGTACGTCACCACCACGTCGGCCCCCGCCCGGCGGATGGCCGTCAGCGTCTCCACGACGGCCGACGGCTCGTCAAGCCACCCCTCGCGGGCCGCCGCCTTGACCATGGCGTACTCGCCGCTCACCTGGTAGGCCGCCACGGGCACGCCAAACGCCGCCTTAACCCGGTGCACGACGTCAAGATACGGCAGCGCGGGCTTGACCATCACGATGTCCGCCCCCTCCTCCAGGTCGAGCCGCACCTCACGAAGGGCCTCGTCGGCGTTCCGCATGTCCATCTGGTAGCCGCGGCGGTCGCCGAACGCCGGGGGACTCTCGGCCGCCTCCCGGAACGGGCCGTAAAAGCTCGACGCGTATTTGGCGGCATACGACAGAATCGGCACGTGCTCGAACGATTCGGCGTCTAGTGCCCGGCGGATGGCCCCCACGCGACCGTCCATCATGTCGCTCGGCGCCACCACGTCGGCACCGGCCGCCGCGTGCGCCACCGCCATCCGGGCGAGAAGCTCCAGCGTCCGGTCGTTGTCGATGACCGTCCGGCCGCCGCGCTCCACCGGCACGCCGCAGTGGCCGTGATCCGTGTACTCGCAGAGGCACACGTCGGTGATGACCACGAGGTCCGCCACGGCCGCCTTCACCGCGCGGACCGCACGCGGGATAATCCCGTCCGGGTCCGTCCCGCTGGTGGCCACGGCATCCTTGGCGTCGGGAATGCCAAAGAGGAGCACGGCCGGCACGCCCGCCTCGGCCGTCTCGCGCGCCGCATCGGCCAGTGTGTCGAGCGTGTGCTGCCACTGCCCCGGCATGCTGGCGATGGGCCGACGCTGACCGCCACCGTCGCGAACAAACAGCGGCATCACCAGGTCCATCACGCCCAGGCGGGTCTCGGCCACCATCTCGCGCAGCACCGGGTGGTCCCGCAATCGCCTCGGACGCTCCGTGGGAAACGCCATCAAGGGAGCCTCCCTACAGTTCCTTGACCAGCGCGGCCACCTGCTTGAACTCCGCCGTCCCCGCGACGCGCAGCCACTCGAACATGACCGCTTCGGTCGTCGTGACCACCGCCCCGGCCTGGCGCATCCGGTCGAGCGCCGCCCAGCGATCGAGCGCCCTGCGGCTCGAGACCGCGTCGGCCGCCACGAAAACGCCGAACCCCGCGCCCAGCAGGTCGAGCACCGTCTGCTGCACGCACACGTGCGCCTCGATGCCCACGACGACGATCTGCGGCCGGCCCCGAGCCCACAGGTCGTCGGTCAGGCCCTCGGCGCCGCAGCAACTGAACGCCAGCTTCTCCCGGATCGGCACGTCGCCCAGCAGCTCCCGCAGCGGCGACACCGTCCGCCCCAGCCCCTTGGGATACTGCTCCGTGCAGACGACCGGCACGCCCAGGATCCCCGCCGCCTGCACGATCCGCCCGCAATGCTTCACGACGTTGTCGCGGTCCTCGATGTGCGGCAGCAGACGCTCCTGAACGTCAATCACCAGGAGCGTCGAAAGCTCGCGCCGCGCCGGCCGGCCCGCCGTGTCGCTCACTCGACGCCTCCCGTGCAACTGCGCTAGCTCAAGATGGGTGCCACGGCGGCCCGCCTGCCCCGAGCGCCGTCGAGGGGTTGTGTGCCGCTGTGCCTTGGTCGCCGCTCACACGGCCCGTACGGGCCGTGCCCCCCCCAGCCGATAACTGAGCGTCTTGAGATAGTTTCTTAGTCCTCGATCCGATGAAGCGACACACCCAACCACGATGCCAACTGGTCGAGGTAGGCGGCCACCCCGGCATCCCCGGACGTGCCCGCTTGGAACTCGATGATCCCGTCCTGTCGGAACACCGTCGTCGGGAAGCTCGGGTCGTCGGGCACGAACCGGACGTCGCCGGACGGCTGATTGAGCAGTTCCCCGGTGCTCGACAGCCGTGGACGCACGTCGTCCATCGAGAACGTCCCGTCGGTGATGTAACGAAATGCCACTTTCGCCATGCGCCCCGCGCCCTCCCGCCCGCAAGAGGCACCATACGAGTGGCCCCCAGCAGGGTCAATCAAAAAACGCCCGCCCGCCGGTGGGAGGATGCACCATCAAAAAGCGGCGCCGGGTGCCACGGCCAGGCCCCTTCGTCCCGCCTGCCCCGAGCACAGTCGAGGGGAGAAAAGTCGAAGGGCGAAGGGACTGGCCGTGGTCGTTCGCAGCCGTAGGGGCACGATACATCGTGCCCGCTGCGGAAGACCGGGCACGGACAGTCACCCCGCCCCGACTGCGCCGGGCCGGGGCGGCCTGTCCGTGGCACCCGCCACTGAACGGAGGCGCTCGCAGGGCGAAACGCGTTTCGCGATTGCACCGACCCACTGAACCGCTAGAATCGCCCTGGTCGAGGGCACAGGAGAAGCCGCTGCGAGGGTGCCCGGGAGAACGCCTTGCACAGCCGTTGGTGCCCATTCGCCGCACAGGACTGCTGCCGGCGGCCACACCCGGCAGTGCTCACCGCCGGCGCACTCTGTGTGCTTGCCGCACTGATGTCGCTACACCCGGCGCCTGCCGCCGCGGCCGCGGTTCCCGAAGAGGAAATCCCGCTGAACGCGTTGGCCTTCGCCGGCGACAAGGTCGGCCTGGCCGTCGGCGACAACGGGCTCGTCCTCGACACGACCGACGGCGGCGCCTCGTGGCGGCGCTCCCGCACCGGCGTCACGGAGCACCTGCTCGCCGTCGCCATGGTCGACGAGCGCGTCGCCTTCGCCGCGGGCGGCGTGAGCCTGGCCGCCGACGGCGGCTCACGGGGCATTCTCCTCAAGACCGTCTCCGGCGGCGCCGCATGGCGACGCGTCGGCCCGCCCGCGTCGCGGTTCCTCGGCGTCTCGGCGCGCGGACGCAACGTTTGCGCCTGGTGCGAGCCCTGCCCCGAGGTCCCCGCCGGCCTGCTCACGAGCGGCGACCAGGGCGAGTCGTGGCGCCCGGTTGCCGGCCGGCTCACGGCACCCATCCTGGCCGTGCGATGGTCCGGCGACGCCGGCGGCGACGTCATCGATGCCCACGGCACCGCCTGGCGATGGGAAGAGGGCCGGCTGCGCCGCCTGCCCGCGCAGAACCCGCCCGGACCGATCACCGCGGCGCACCTGGTCAGCCCCACCTCCTGGGTCGCAGGCACCGAGGACGGCCGGGTCGTCGTCACCCGCGATGCCGGTCACACCTGGGTTGAGGCCTCCGCCGATGGCCCGCCGAAGAGCGCCGCGGTCCGCGCGTTCAGTTTCCACACCGCGACCGAGGGCCGGTTCGCCGGCGCAGGGCCGGCGGGCGTGCAGTACTCGACCGACGCCGGGGCGCGGTGGCGGCCAACGGCCCCCAGCCCCACCGGCCCGCTGCGAGCCCTCTGGTTTCACGACGCGTGGCACGGCCTCGTCGCCGGACCCTTCGGCACCCTCTACCGCACGACCGACGGCGGCGGCACCTGGGCGTGCGTGCGCGGCAAGCCGCGCCGCGCCGGGCTCGTCGTCCTTCAGCCGTTCGGCTCCGTGGCCGACTGGACCCTGGTCAGCATGCTCTGCGCCGACCGCGGGCACCGCACGCTCATCTGGTGGGCGACCCGTCCGCGCGGCGTGCCGCTCGTCGTCGCCGAACGGCGCCTGCGCGACGCCGCGGCCCTGCTCGGCGGCGTCGAGGCCGTCATCCACGGTCCCCTGCCCTCGGCGCGGATCGACGAGCCCGCCGGCTTCGCGGGCCCCGGGCCGCTGCCCCATGCCGCGTTCGCACCCGACGACGGCGGCCGGACCCGCGCCATGATCGCGGCGGCGATGGCCCGGTGGCGGCCGACCGCCGTCCTCGCGCCGAGCCCCGGCAGCGACGACCGGGAGGAGGCCTTCGTGGGTCGCGCCGCGGAGGACGCGCGGCTCGCCGCAACCATCAAACGCTGGACCGCCGACCCGGAGAACCACGCGGGCACCCGGCTGCCCGGGGCGGCCAGCGTCTACGAGGTGTCGGTCAGCCCTCTGACGGCCAGCGAGGAGTATGGCGTGTACCATGGCGTGCGAGCCCGGATGGCCGCCCAACTCGCCCTGCGCCGTTCGACCGGTGTCCCCGAGTCGCTCGGCTACCATCGCGTGAAGGCCGCCGACGCCGACCCGCACCCGGTGGCCCTCTTGAAGGACCTGGCCGGCGGCGACGCCGCCACCCGGCGGGACATCGGGGCCACGGCCCGGTTCGCACTCAGTCAGCGACTGACCTGGGAGAAGGAGGCCGCCAGGCTCTATCCCCAGTTCCGGGTGGACCTCGGACGCGGCCGCTTCGACGCGGCGCGGCGCCTGGCCGCCGATTTCTGCCGATCGCACACGCATCTCGAACTGGGCCAGAGCAGCCTGCTCGACGTGGTGTCGCGCGCCGCCGTATCAGGCGACGTCGAGGCGGCTGAGCGCGCGGCCGGCTCGCTCGCCACGGTCGGGACGCTCGGGCAGTCGTGGCCCGCGTGGGTCGCCCGGCCGGCCCTGTGGCTCACCGACTGGTACGCGGCGCTCGAACGCCGCGCCGGGGCCGACACCGAGCGGGCGCCCGAGGCGATGCTCCCGCGACCGAGGATCCAGATGTGCCGCGGCGCGCTGAGCGCCCTGGCGCCCGAGATCCTCCAGCGCCCGGACGTGGCGTACCAGTGGCTGAGGCTGAACCCGCCGGCCGACGAGGAGTACCTGAAGGAACTCGCGCGGCTCGCGGCCCTGGCCGAGTCCGCCGGCGACCCGGTCCTGGTCCGCCTCCTGGCGCTCGACCGCTGGCTCGTGGGCGGACGACAGGACGACCCGCCCGTCCAGATCGTCGAACTCAAGACCCTCGGCGAGGGCGAGGAGAAGGCGCCGGAACCCGTCCGGGTGACGCTCGGCGACGCGACGGCGCTCGACGTGACCGAGCGCGGGGGCCGCCTGGTGGTCGTCCTGGACGAGGCCGCGGCAAAGTCAGGACAGCTGTGGATCACGGTGGACATCGACCGCGACGGGCGTACGCTGCTGGCCGAACCGCTGGCGGACGCCGCGCCGCCCGGGGAGACCGTCATCGCCACGGCGAGCCCGCCGGTGTGGATCCGCCGCCCGACACTGTGGCATCGCGAGGTCAAGGATGGCCGCCTGGCCGTCGGGCTCAGCCTGGCCGACCTCGGCGGCAGGCCCAAGGCCGGCACCGTCTGGATGCTCTCTCTGCGTCGCCCGCCGGCCGAGGGCGCCCGCCCCGCCGTCTGCGGCGAGTTCGCCAAGAATGGCTGTTTCGCGGTGGAGTTCCGTTGAGAAGCTGTTACACAACCTGAGGAAGGTGCTATGCTCACGCTTGACGCAGTTCCCGAGCCCCGTCGAGGGGCGTGAGCATGCGAACTTCTGGACAGCAAGCATGGCCACGCAAGCGTGGCCATGGCACCCAACGGCAAGAGGCCTGTCTGGCGGCGCTAGAGCCGCAGGAGGCGGCGGAAGCCGACGGCCATGCACGCCTCGACCACCGCGGGGCCCAGGCACGGCTCGCGCGGGTCGGTCTCGGCGTCGTGCGGCACCACGGTCAGGATCGGCAGTCCGGTCTCGCGCGCCAGCTCGGCGGGGTTGGTCTCTTCGGCGACGCCGGCGGTGTCGGCGTCGAGGTCGTTGATGATGATGCCCAGGAGGTCGAGCCCGCGACCGCGGGCCACCTCGACCGTCAGCAGCGTGTGGTTGATCGTGCCGAGCCCGGGCCGCGCGACGACCACGAGCGGCAGACCCAGGTCGGCCGCCAGGTCGGCTACGCGATAGCCCTCGGTGATCGGGACGAGGAGCCCGCCGATGCCTTCGACGATGACCACTTCGTGCGCGGCGGCGATCTCGTCGAAGGCCGCGCGGATCGCATCGAGGTCGATGGTCACGCCGGCCCGCCGCGCCGCCACGGTCGGCGCCAGCGGCTCCGCCAGAACGACCGGCGAGATGATGCTCATCGGCTCCGGGGCGTCGGCCACGTGGGCCAGGAACTCCGCGTCCTCCGACATGAGTCCCTCGCGGCGGCGCACGCCGCCCGTGGCGACGGGTTTCATCACGCCGACGTTCCGGCCCGACTGGATGAGCGCCGCGGCCAGCCCCGCGGCCACGACGGTCTTGCCGACGCCGGTGTCGGTTCCCGTGACGAAGATGCCGCGCGGCTGCTTCATGGCCGGGTCACCTCCTGGATGGCCTCGCCGGTCGCACCGACCAGCAGATCAATCTCGTCGAGCGTGATCGACAGCGGCGGCATGAGCACCACGACGTCGCCCAGCGGGCGGAGGATCACGCCTCTCGGTCTGACGGCGGCGCAGACCCTGTCGCCGACCGCCTCCTCGAACGCGTACGGCCGGCGCGACGCGCGGTCGGCCACCAACTCGATGCCGACCATGAGCCCCTTCTGCCGGACGTCGCCGACGTGCTCCAGGCGGGCCACCGGCGCCAGGGCGCGGCCGAGCCGCTCGATCTTCGCGGGAAGCCCTTCGAGCACGCGCTGGGACTCGAAGATATCCAGACTGGCCAGCGCCGCCGCCGCGGCCAGGGCGTTGCCCGTATAGGTGTGGCCGTGGTAGAAGGTCTTCTTCTCGGCCCGGGTGCCGAGAAACGCCTCGTAGACGTGGCGGCGGGCCAGCGTCGCCGCCAGCGGCAGGTAGCCCCCGGTGAGGCCCTTGGCCAGGCACAGGAGGTCCGGCACCACCTGCTCCTGCTCGCAGGCGAACATCGTGCCCGTGCGGCCGAAGCCCACGGCCACCTCGTCGGCAATGAGGAGGCACCCCGCGCGGTCGCACGCGCGGCGGACTCGGCGCAGGTAGCCCTCGGGATGAACGATCATCCCCGCCGCGCCCTGCACCAGGGGTTCGATGACCACCGCGGCGGCCTCCCCGGCCACGCGATCGACCGCGCGGTCCATCTCGTCGGCGCACTGGAGGCGGCAGGCGTCGCGCCGCAGGCCCAGCGGGCACCGGTAGCACCAGGGCGACGGCACGCGCGCCACGTCCATCAGCAGCGGCCGGTACGTGGCGTGGAACAGGTCGATCCCGCCGACGGAGACGCTGCCGAGCGTGTCGCCGTGGTAGCCGTGCTCCATCGCGATGAACCGCGTGCGCCGGGGCTCGGCGCGCGGCTTCTGCCGGTGATACTGGCAGGCGATCTTGAGCGCCGCCTCGACCGCGGTCGATCCGTCGTCGCTGTAGAACACGTGTCCCAGATCGCCGGGCGCCAGGGCGACCAGGCGTCGGGCCAGTTCGATCGACGGCGGGCTGCCGAGGCCCAGCAGCGTCGTGTGCGCCACGCGGTCCAACTGCTCGCGGATCGCGCGATCGATCTCCGGCCGGCGGTGACCGTGCAGGTTGCACCACAGGCTCGACACGCCGTCGAGGTAGCGCCGGCCCTCGGCGTCGATAAGGTAGTTGCCTTCGCCGCGCACAATGACGAGCGGGTCGGCATAGCCGGCCATCTGCGTGAACGGGTGCCAGACGGCCGCGCGGTCGAGGGCCTGAAGTTGGCGGATGGAGTGCCCGTAGAGCGGATCGCCGGCCATCTCACTTCCCGAACGTCAGCGTGACGGAGTGCCCGATGCCGGCCCCGAGGACGTCGCGTGCCGAGCCGCGGTTGCGGCCGATCTCCAGCAGCCCCGCGCTGCCGACGTAGGCCACCAGGTCGCCGAGGGCCACGTCGGCGTAGGTCCGTCGGACGCCCTGAACGGTTCGGCCGGACAGGCGGACCGACACCTTGGCGCGGTCGGCGTCCGATGCGGGCAGCATGTCGCCGCGGATGTTGGTCACGAGGTTGCCGAACCGGTCCACGGACACGACCTCGCCGACGATGCCCGAATCGGTCGGCTTGGCCGAGGAGATGTCCAGGCGGACCAGCGACGTGCGTTCGGGCCCCACCTGATCGATCGGGACGCCGTTGGCCAGGTGCGCGGCCACGTGGGCGAACACGTCGCGCCCGTGGAACGTCGGCGCGACGTTGGCGGCCCACAGGTCCGTGTTCTCGACCGAGAAGATCCGGTCCGGCGTGTTGCTCTTCAGCAGGAACGACAGCAGTCCGTTGTCGGGCGTCAGGAAGACGTAGCCGAGCATCTGGACGGCGACGACGCGCCGCTCGCCGCCGACGCCCGGATCGACCACGCCCACGTGGATGGTTCCCCGGGGAAAGTCACGGTAGGTGGCATAGAGCGCGTAGCCGCCCGCCACGATGTCGTGCTCCGGCACCGCGTGCGTGATGTCCACGATCCGGGCCTCGGGACAGAGCCCCAGGATGACGCCCTTCATCGCGGCCGGGTAAAAGGAATCCTGGCCAAAATCCGACAGCAGCGTAATCACCCGCATGGTGCGATCTCCTCAAGCGTCAGCAGCAGGACGGAGCGGCCAGTGTAGCAGAGCGGCACGGGGCGGTCAATGCCGGCCCGACGTGCGGGCGCATATCCGCCGTTGTGCCATGGAACCGCGTGCTCGGTGTCAACAGTACGCGTGTTGCCGGGCACGAGGCCAGCCCCGTTTCACGGGGCTTTCCCGCGGCGCAAGCCGCGGCGTAGCCCCGTCCTTCTAGGCTCTGTCTGATAAATCGTTGCCGGCATTCCAGATGGCCGGTTTCGGCACTGATACAGGCATCGAACCAGCAGCCCGTGCATTTATCAGACACAGCCTAGGGCGGGGTCAGCAGGCCGCCCTTTCCCTTTTCGCCTCG
>Ga0272441_10013953_pt1 | contig 11478 bp, 12 predicted proteins | sample SSMProp6N_FD_193582 | JGI IMG/M metagenome (GOLD analysis project Ga0272441, IMG submission 193582) | Marine sediment archaeal communities from Little Sippewissett salt marsh, Falmouth, MA, United States - SSM-Prop-6N | ecosystem: Environmental > Aquatic > Marine > Wetlands > Sediment ... | reverse complement strand
CGGTGATCATCTTGATGCTGAACAGCGACTACGACCGCTGGGTCGCCCTGCACGAAGACCCTCAAAACTACGCAGCAGCCAAGCAAGCCGCCTGTGACGCCGTGATCGACGCGCTCGAACAGCGGATCCCCGGCGTGCGTGACAAGATCGAAATGCGCGACGTCGCCACGCCCGTCACCTGGAACCGCTTCACCGGAAACTGGCGCGGCTCCTTCGAAGGATGGCTGCCCAGCGGGACCAACCTGAACATGCAGATGAAAAGGACCCTGCCCGGGCTCGACAACTTCTACATGATCGGCCACTGGACCACTCCGGGCGGAGGACTGCCACCCGCCGTCTCCGGCGGCCGCGACGTCATCCAACTGATCTGCAAGAAGGATAAGAAGCGCTTCGTAACGACAGAGCCATAGAGCTTTTCGCTACACAAAACGCCATCAGTCAGAGTTGTGGTCTAGAAACCTGAGCTAGCTCCACTTATGTACTGAAGTACTGCACAGGACGACAACATAGTCCTACCATAGACCTTCTATCATTTGAGCGTGAGGCATGGTACGCAGTAGAATAGAACTCTATGTGTTATGGATCCGTTGTCGCAAAGTGGACCATCGCTCAAGAAGATTCTTATGACAAGCCCACTGGTAAGAATTGCCAGGTTCTCGCAGCATACGAAGAAATCCGCCTCGGCGGCCTTCGCTACCGAACTGGTGATATCACCTACTTCATTATGGTTCGCGTCACCAGAACGTTGTCTGAGGATGACGGACTGGAGGTTCGATTCTCCCTACCCTTCAGGTGCCATGAAGTCAGAGCAAAGATTGTGAGGCGTTTGCCGGAAGCTGTGCGCCACCACATGATGAGAACGGCAAAAGCTGTAGCTAAGTATGAAACCGAGCCAATAGGTGCAAGAGGCGCTATTCAGGGTCTCAGACGCTGGTCGAACGCTCCTTTTCTGACTGCGTTCCCAACATCCCAGACTCTTCAGGAGGCTCTAGCTGAGCTGCAAGTAGAAATCAAGTCGCCAGAACGATGTGAAGTGTTGGGTACAGATGCATTTCAAGTTAGTGGTGAGCCAACCTCGGTCGAAGACGAGGCACACCTTCTTCTCAAGAAACGCTCAGGCAGGCTGCTGCACGGCGAAGGGATCCTGGTGCTCAAAGCTGAGATTGAGAAAGCCAGAGGTCTTGAGTCACACTGGGGGGAAGGAAAGAGTGCGCTCATAACATACTGTGCGCCAGACAGCGATGACGGTGTTGAGGTTCAGACGCTAATGCACATTTCGCACTTCTACGTTGGGTGGAAGACGGCCATCCTCGATCCTCACAGAATTCTGACTCTTCACAGCCCGTTTGGTGCATTGGCTACCCGCAATGGCGTTGTGCCGCTGAGCATGCAAGATGAGAGAGCATCGCGGAAGGACCCCAATCGCGTGAGCCGATGGATTCTGAGAAGGAACACTCCTTACGGGACCTTCGGGGAGACCGTGTTCCTCGGAATGGGATTCGGCCCGACACAAACCTACGAAATTGGCTGGAAGAACTACTGCGTGCGCAACATCTTCATTGTTGGATCTTGGCTGGCCACGATCGGCATCGCTGTTGCATCTTCATTCCTCGCCGCTTGCGTTTACGGCCTCCTTGTTGCGGCACAGTAGGTCATGTGCAGTGATTGTCGACGCGTCTCCACACACTCCTCTCAACCATACCGGCTTCCCGGACGAGCTTGCGGTGAGTGGCGGTTACTCCTGGTGTGGAGTCGTCATGGCAGTCGTTGAGGCAAGTATCCTGTCCGCGGAATTTCTGAGAATGTAGAAGAGCAAGACCCTGCCCGGGCTCGACAACTTCTACATGATCGGCCACTGGACCACCCCCGGCGGTGGCCTGCCGCCCGCCGTCTCCGGCGGCCGCCACGTCATCCAACTGATCTGCAAGAAAGACAAGAAGACGTTCGTGACAACAGAGCCGTAGCAATCGCCTGGCCAAGGCTCTGACGGTTCGATCGGAATCCGGGGGACACAGTACTTATCTCTGCATAGCCGCAACGGAGTTGGGTGCTGTGTCCCCGGAACTCCTGATACATCAAGGGTTCTCGTATCTCGTAGAAACTGTGCCGACATGAGTCGCATCGCACTAGGTGCCTCTTCGTAAACGAACTCAAGCCTCCTCCTGTGCGCGAGCAAGCTCATCCGCCTCTGGCTCTTTGGTGATATCCTCGAATCTCAGCGTCTGGCTCCTGGGTTGGCGGTCCTCAGGCAACTCACGAATGGCCAGCTTCAGCGGCATCGGCGTTGCGATCCCACTGAAGATGCAGGTTCCTACAGGAAGCGTCGGAATCGACTCTTCGGTCACCTTGTCAATGTACGAAACGGCCTTACTGATAGCCAGTAGATCCCTCTGATTAATGAGTTGATGGATGAGGAAATTGTGTGCTTGCGAGATGATGGTTTCCGAGATGTCGTTCGGCCGCTGACTCGCAATCGTCATGAACACTCCAAACTTCCTGCCCTCCTTGATAATCTCTTCGAAAGTCTCCAGGCGGTAGTCCTTCCACTCTTCAGTCTCCCTGAAGGATTCCCTTGAGAGGATGTTGTGCGCCTCGTCCACGATGATGGTCAACGTCTTGTTGCTGCCCGTCTCCTTGTGATCTCTGTACACGTTCTTCGCTAGCAAGAGCGGGACAGTCTTCCGCATGTCAAGATTCACATCCCTAAGGCTGACTACTGCAAGGTTCATACTGCGCCAGAGACTGTGCTTGTCATCTATCTCGAAGAGGTTCTTGATGCTGGGCTTCTTCGAGCGGAATCGGTTGATCACGGGGTAGATATGCTCGTTTTGGACCTTGTACTCGTATAAGTCGTCGATCAGTTTCAGATGTAAGAAGACGTAGAACTGGTCAAGTTCGTGTAGCTCAGCGAAGTGCTCAGGGGTGATCGTTTCGACAATCTGGTACAAAGCCGTCTCTTCAATGGCCTTAGGGTGCGCGTTGAAGTACCGTTCCTTCCCGCCGCGTTCCTTGAATGTCCCGGCTGTGCTGTGAAACTCGATATCGTCCCGTGTGCAAGACACGGCGGTTTCACCCAGGATCTGGCGGAGGGCCTCCTCCATGTAGTCTAGCAGTCGAAACGCGACATCTTTCTGTGCCATCTGTAGCGTCTTCCTAACCTGTGTCGTGAGGATTCCGCGCACGTATGCGGCGCAATCGGTTGCTTGCTTCGCTTTCAGAAAGGATCGCAAGGCTCGTTTCAGAAATGGCTTCTGTGTCTTCTCAGTTGCCTCAACCAAGACTGATAGAGTATCAACGTCCAGGAGTCTCTCACGTGACATCGGAATCCTGTCGTGTGTGTCGTCACGAGTAGACAAGGAGTAGACTGTTTTCTCAGATGTGATGCAATCGCGGTCCTCGTATTCGCCATTGAAATCAAGCAGAAGGAATCGACAATTCTCACGAAACCGTGGCAATTGAGAGAGCACACTGATCATCTCTTGGTACATCGATGCGAGAGTGTTCGATTTCCCGCTTCCCGTGTTCCCGAAGATTGCGATGTGGCTGTTGAAAAGGCCGTCGATTGGCAGAGTAACTGGGATCTCCTCGATCTCTGTGTGGGCGATGCAGATGCCTGGGAAAGTACCCATCCCGCGAAGATTGTGAATCTCGTGAATCTTCTCACCAGTCAGGATGAAGACTTCGTTCCCAATTAGGGGGAGTTCCTTGATTCCTCCCTTGAATCGAGAATCCTCTCCGATATACCCGACAAGGCTTACGCTTAGGACTCTCCTGTTTCTGTCAAGGATTGCGTAGTCGCTTGCCCCAGGCTCGCCACGACTGGATTCCTCACGAAGTGTTTCGCCTTCAGCCTTTCCGATGATGCTCAAGAACCCCTTTCGGATCTCAACGTATGCTCCAACTGAAACATTCTTGATGATCTCGCCGCCTAAGAGAAGGTTCGATGAGTTCTTGTTCTTGTCTACCGCGATATGAACCTTACGGCCATCGATTCCGGAGACTGTCCCAATCCGGAGAACAGAATCGCGAACCAAGCCGATTGCACTGGTCTCGTCATTCATCATGCCCTGCTCCTGATAGCGATGCTTCTTCGTCTGGGCTACTGGTCTGAGGTGGCAGGTTCTCCAAGATGGTTACAAACTGACGGAAATCGATTGCTCCGTCCTTGGAGAAGACAATGTTCACGTTCTCTCGATTTGCAAACTTGTTTCGATATCCGTCGACATCACCTTCTGTGTGGGAGAAGATCACCAGACGAAGAGTTGGGTTCCTAAGAGATCGCTGGGTAACTCGCAGAATGTGCTCATCCTCAAATGAGAACCCGCATGAGAGCAAGAGCACATTCTCTTTGTCTAACTCGTTGGAATAGATTCGAAGAAGATCATAGTAGACTTGAATCAGAAGCGTGTCTCGGTGCTTTTCGACGACCGGCATGATGAGGGGTAGCTGATCGACGAAGTCGAAGTACTCATCAGGCTTAGTAGACTCTTCGAGCTTTTCGATCTCCTTGGCAAGCCCTTGCAGTTTCTCTAGTGACAACAGAATACGATCACCATCGCTACGCCACCCAAGCGATCCGTGGAGCTTCACGAGACTTGCTGACGGGACATGGACCTCGTACGAGTAGAGCGCCCCCCTCTTGCGGACAGATTTGAAGAACTCGGCTGTGCTGAACTCAGCTGTGCCATCAAGGCAGGGCCTCCTGTCAAACCCGTCACTAAGCACAAGTGGTCCGCGGTGCTCCTGGAAGGCCCGTTCGACAAACATGTCGTAGTTCGTTGTGAAGATACTGGCATGTTTCGGCGCGATGTTGCTCCTTCTCGCTATAAGGATTCTCGAGACGACAACCAGGAACGAGGAGTAGACCTCTAGGGCCTCCCTCTGGACCTGGTCGGGAGTCCCGAGAAGGGACTGCGTCGAGATGGCGAACTCCTTCAGGTACTCTGCCAGTGCGCGTCCTACCTCTAGTTCCTGTTGTTTGGCACGTAGCTCCTGGACTTTCTTCTCTATGTTTCCCAGCACTGGGATTGCAGGGCTTGAACACCCGGAGCCAAGAAGGAAATTGAGTTCGGAGGATTCCGTAGATTTCCTCAGAAGAGAGATGAGTTCTTGCTGATCGCCGTCATTCCGCAAGTCAACTATACGTGCCACGTCTCCTCCTATCCAATGCACTCTAGGCTGATTGTACATCAACTCAACACCTTCGAAGGTTCCATAGGTCTAGGCCACTGACGTCTAAGCCTCGGGGAGATGATGTGTCGACGAACCCACAAACGAAACTGCTGTCATCACCTCCAGACCCAAACCTGTCATAGCTCCTTCCGCCCTTCACGCGGCGAGCTGGAGCGACCAATGATGAACGTGATGCGTGTGCACAGGAACGTCTAGCCACATGCAGACATGACGGCATTGCATTCACATGAGAAGTTGTCGCAAGCCTACGCATCCGCGCGGTACGCGCCAATCTTGTGTGTAATCTCGTTCAGTCGTGTTGTGAATGTGACCGTACAGGTCGCATCCTGAAGGAGAAGAGCATCGCTGTTACTTCATGATTGACCGGGAACGGACGACGCAGGTCGACGGGTCTCATGGACCAGCTTGCCAACCTGAAAGGGGCACTTCGAGCGCGTCCCTTTCTTCTTCGCCATTGCCGTTGACTCCCCGGCGTGATGGACGCATAGCTCGCAGTCTCAGCCGACCGTGCACCGACAGCCGTTCTTTCCGGCAGCTCTCCTCTACATGACATGGTAGATGCTGCGGCAACCATTTTATGTAGTACAATTTAGCCCAATGGGTGAGAAGCGGGTCTTCGTCATTACATCGAGTGATTGCAGCGTGCCAGCAAAGACCTATGACTGGCGGGACCGCCTCCCCTATCCTGCCGATTTCGATGCAGTCATTGTGGACCTAACGTCACTAGACAAAGACACGCTTGCAGCCATATGCGACGAACAGACTCCGCGAACGGAGTGGAGCAACGGGATGCCGCCAGGTGGCTACCATGTTCGGAATCGTCTTGCCGAGAGGATGGAGGATTTCCACAAGCTGCTACAGTCCGGGGGGGATATTTTCTGCATTGTCACCAACGTCCTTGAGTCAGAGACGCACTACGCTCCGAGAGAGGGAAGTACCGTTCCTACTTACACAAGTCTCGATTGGTGCCCAATACGTTTCAAGCTCAAGCGACGTGTAGGTACGACATTGGAACTGAGGAACCAAGATTATGTCGAGTACTTCAGGAGTGTTGCTCGATGGGAAGCAGTTATTGAGCCTCACATTGATGACACGCGGCTCTTCCCAGGAACTGGGCAAGCAAGAGCTGTACTGCGGAACATCAGCGCAGTAGCAGGCACTTACGAGCTTGACCTGCAACCGATTGCAGTCAACAGAGCGAACGAGAACATCGCCTTGGCCGTCAGTTGGAGAGCAGGCACTCGGGGTATCCAGAAGGGGCAGTCTGGGAAACTCGTTCTCCTCCCGCCCCCATCAAGTGGAACACTGGAAGAGGCAATCTTCCGTATCTGCCGAGTGATCGGTGCATCTGCCAATGAGACGCGCCCCGATTGGGTTGATGCTGTCAACGTACCAGGTGAGGCAGAGCTTGAGTCACGCGCACACTCTCTTCGCGCTGAGGCTGAGCAGGTTTTGGCGGACAAGCGAAATGGTGCTCAGGTGAAGTCGCTCTTGTTTCAGACAGGAGAAGCTCTTGAAGAGGCTGTTCGCGTTGCCTTGGTTGAGCTGGGTTGTGATGTGCGAGTGCCTGGTGAGAAGCGGGAGGACCTTATCGTAACCTGGAACTCATTAGAGGCCTTTGTGGAAGTCAAGGGGAGGAGCAGAGGATTCTCGCTCTCTGATCTCCGTCAACTTGGCCACTATCTGGAAGATGCCGCCTTGACTCAGCGTGATGTGAAGGGAGTATTCATTGGCAATCACTTCCGCAAGCTCCAGCCCTCCAAGCGCGGAGAGGCGTTCCCTCAAAATGTGGTGCAATACGCTGAGAAGCGGTCAATTGCCCTCGTGACGGCAGGAGCCTTGTTTGATGCTGTGTGCATGGTTAGGCGTGGGGAACGGTCCCCACGCGAAGTGATCGCGGCGATCTTCGATGGAACGGGTGTTGTCGCACCGAGCGAGCAGATACCTTAGGCAATTCCCGTATCGGGTCTCGGAATGCCTGGCGCAATACTCAATACAGCGATGTCGGACTGGAACTACATATGATGAGCCTGGAACGAGCCAGAATGAAGGCTTCGTGGGTCCCGCGCTGCCGACCGGTTCGAGCGACCCGCACTTCCTCTATTCAGCCCTCAGTGTCCGCACGATCTCGCGGAGGCGATCAGGATGGCCATGCTGGCGACGAGTTGCCAGGTGGGCACACCGGTGATCCCCAGCCGCAGCATCACCAGTACGGGCGCGGTGAACGGCAACAGGCTGAGTACGACCCAGACGGGGCTGTTGGGGAAGAACATCAGCAGCGAGATGAACCAGAAGGGCGCGATGGCCATCAGCGTGAACAGCGGCGCGATGCCCTGCGCTTCCCGCACGGTGGAGCAGATGGCGGCGATCGCCAGCGCGGCAACCGCAAGCAACAGATACCCCAAGACGAAGTAGACCACACCCAGCACGGGGAAGACCCCAGCATGGCGAGGCCGCGGAACTCGAACCATGTCGGGTAGTCGTGTTGACCTTTGCGAGTAGCCGCGACGCAAGTATCCCGTGTCGCAGGAGAACAGCGCCCACAGAAGATGAAGTCTACGGTGCGGGCGCCAACAGTTGCGGGCGCAGCTTCTGGGACACCTGTTGCTTGTGCGGCCAGAGAAGAAAGGACTCTCTAGCACCAAGAGCTCCACATGCTACACTCAGCTATGTGTGTCATATTCCAACTGTATAAGGTTGGCAACCGTGTATGTTGCTCAAGAGAAGGTCGTCTCAGAAGGAGGTCTAGATGCGATTGTCTGAAGGATCAGAAGTGCGCGTCACGTGCGCCCACTGTGGCGATCATCAGTGGACCGTAACCGTGATTGAGGGGCGTCAGCGTCTTGAGTGCCCTTCCTGTCGTTATTCCACAGAAGTAGTCTTCACAAGAGACGAGGAAGGCGGTTTCCGGATGGATACGAATCACTGGTGACAAGTTCGGTTTCCGCTGAAGCTCTCTTGACGCGCCGCGAAATCCGCACTTGTGATGCAGACCCGCCTATGTGTATCAGTGCCCGGCCTATGCTAGAATGGAGGAGCGTAGCCGTCACTCCAACATCGGAGGAGATATGTACAAGGACTACCAAGATTGGACCCGCGGTCGGAAGTTTGATCCACCTCCTCCGCCACCACGCCCAATGGTGGTGACGTGCCGGGCATGTGGTGGGCGAGGCTCATACACGTACACGGTACCGGATACACAGATCTGCCCGGCGTGTAATGGAACTGGCCGTGTACCAGGGCTTCGACCTCAGGACGTGGGTAGTGCTTGTAAGGCGTGTGGAGGGCAAGGCCGGTTTCTAGTCCAGAGAACCGAGATCATGCCATGCTCGGCCTGCAACGGAAAGGGCAGCATCATCGTCTAGCACCTGGGTCAGCCAGGGAACTTCTTGAATACAACAAACCATCCATAGCATTGCACTGATGCCTGGTTGAGACGCCCCGGGTCCTCCGAAGACGGAAGTCTCTGGGCGCAGATCTTGCCTCTTGATATGCAGGCCACCTCTGAGCAAGACGCGATTTCGATTCGCCAGCCGAGAACCGGCTTGAAATGCTCATCGATTCGGTGCTAGCGGGTGAAGCCGCAGGCTTCGTTGGGACACGTGAGACCTCGTGAGTGCCGCTGCTGGCGAAAGTCCTAGCAGGAGAAGATTTTCCCTATCCCGCCCGCAGTGCCCGCACGATCTCCCTAAGGCGGGGGCGTTTGCCGTACATCAGCAGGTAGATACGAAGCAACTTCGCGGCGATCCACAGCCCGCCGAGGACGGAGGCGATCAGGATGGCCATGCTGGCGATGAGTTGCCAGGTGGGCACGCCGCTAATGCCGAGCCGCAGCATTACCAGCACGGGTGCGGTGAACGGAACCAGGCTGAGCACGACCCAGATGGGGCTGTTGGGGAAGAACATCAGCAGGGAGATAAACCAGAACGGCGCCACGGCGGTCAGGGTGAACAGCGGCGCGATGCCCTGCGCTTCCCGCACGGTCGAGCAGATGGCGGCGATCGCCAGCGCCACGACGGCAAACAAGAGATAGCCGAGGATGAAGTAGACCACGCCGAGCACCAGGAGCCCCGGCGTCACTTGGACAGAACTCAGCATTCCGCCGATGGTTGCCGAGCCGAGCCGAAGCAGGAAGGGCATCGAGACGGCCCAGAAGAGGACCTGAAGCAGTCCGGCGGCCCCGCGCCCCAACAGCTTCCCGGTTAGAAGCTGCTTGGACGAGACCGTCGAAAGGAGGATCTCCATCAGACGGTTCTCTTTCTCTTCCCCAAGGCTTTGCAACACGTAATTCGCCGACACGGTGAGGGCGATCGCCAGCAACGCTGAACATGGAAATGTAAACCTCGAGATGCCCAGATCTGAGGCCACGAACACTTGAGTATGGTGACCGGAGTCCTGATGCTCCTGCCGCCACTTTCCGCTTGTGTCGCCATCTGAGTAGGACGGATATGCGGAAATGCGGTCTCCGAACATGACTGAGGAAGAGATATGCGCGACAAGAAGGCTAAAGAAATCAGTGCCGGATAGATTCTTCCCAGTAAGAGGTATATAATAACCGTTATGGGGGTTAACGTAATGGATACGGATGCTAACGGATTGGAAGCGCTGGTAGCAATCGAAGCTCGGCTGGGGCGCTTGGAGGAGAGATCTGATTTGGCATTGCCCAGCAAGGAGGATCTCTGCAAAGAGTACCTCCAAATTCGCGAGCACATGGAGGATGTTCTCTTCATCGTCGGCAAGATTCCCGCTGTCGGGGCGAGGATCGTGAAGACCCTCCGGTTCGTGATGCAAGTCGCTGATGCTGTGTGCTCGGAACAGCATGCGCACAACACATAAAGGAGGGCAGAGATGGGCAAGAACATCGGTTCGGTTCTAAAGGTCGGGGCGAAACTGTCGACAAACGACATCATGAGATCGCCTCAGGGGTACTACTTCGCTACTCTGCAGGAGGATGGCAATTTCGTCGTGTATAGAGGTCCGGAGAAGAGCAAGGAAGGCTTTCTCTGGGCCACGCGCAAGACCGCCTCAGGCGGCGAGTTCATCGCGATCCTACAGACTGATGGCAACTTCGTCGTATACCAGGGGAGCAAACCAAGTCAGTCAGGGCTCGTGTGGAACAGCGGGAAGACGGCTCCGGGCGGCCAGTTCATAGCGAGAATGCAGGATGATGGGAACTTGGTTGTCTACAAGGGGGAGAACCCTGCTGCGGGTAAGGTCCTCTGGCAAAGCGGAAAAACCGATCCGGTCGTCTCCGTTGACGATCTGACTGAGATTGACTACGACTGCCAAAACGCGAAGATTCTGAGCGAACAGCCGCAGCAGATCCCTCGCCTTACGGCGAAGAACGAAACAGCCACGCCGCAGGAAATGGACTTGTCCGGCAGCGTGGAAGTGAGCCAGCAGGCGGGGTGGGAGGACGTGGAGTCAACGCAGATAACGGTCACGGGCACGATAACTGGTGGCGTGCCGGGTGTACTTTCCGGACAAGTGTCGGTCGGCGTGGGTGAAACGTTCACGTTCAAGCAGAATGGGTCCACAGCGAGAACCTCGACCCTTGCATGGAAGGCAAAGGTCACTGTTCCAGCGAAGACGACCTACTACGCATATGTGACAGTGATGGAGTCCAAGATAAACGTGCCGTACAAGATCAAGGGGACACTCCACTTCGAGGAGGGTGCGACGCTGCATCGCGGCACGGTTACTGGGATGTTTGCCGGAACAAACTCTCACGACGTGACGATTGACGTGCGCAAAGGTGAGAAGGTGGTGAAGACGTTGCATCCAGAGGCGGTCGCACGGGCTTCGGCCCGGGAATAGCCTTGGATCGAGGTCTGGAAGCGCAGAGATCTGGGGAACTCGGGGTCAGGTCTCCTTTCTTGGCGTCTTTTCTCCTTGTTCCCCCTCTTGAATCGGCAGATATTGTACTCGACTCCGAGGTGCAATCCGACGACTTGGGTATTGCGATCCTTGGTCTTCGATTCCTGCACGCTGGTTCCGGAGACTCAGGTCGGCGGCACGCCTACCCCGCCCGCAGTGCCCGCACGATCTCGCGGAGGCGGGGGCGTTTGCCGTACATCAGCAGGTAGATGCGAAGCAGCTTCGCGACGATCCACAGCCCGCCAAGGACGGAGGCGATCAGGATGGCCATGCTGGCGACAAGTTGCCAGGTGGGCACGCCGCTAATGCCGAGCCGCAGCATTACCAGCACGGGTGCGGTGAACGGAACCAGGCTGAGCACGACCCAGATGGGGCTGTTGGGGAAGAACATCAGCAGGGAGATAAACC
>Ga0272441_10013952_pt1 | contig 11479 bp, 6 predicted proteins | sample SSMProp6N_FD_193582 | JGI IMG/M metagenome (GOLD analysis project Ga0272441, IMG submission 193582) | Marine sediment archaeal communities from Little Sippewissett salt marsh, Falmouth, MA, United States - SSM-Prop-6N | ecosystem: Environmental > Aquatic > Marine > Wetlands > Sediment ... | reverse complement strand
GCGTTTTGAGTTTCCATTCATGATGTCCCTATATTTATCGTTCTCTCTGTCGTTTCGAGCTGCTGCATGATAACTCAAGCCGAGCAATAAGGGAAGAACGACCATATCAACCACTGTAATATTTGTAAGGTAGCCTTTCGTATATGTGGGATAGGCGGTCTGACCGAGGGCTGTGCGAAAGCCGATCTGTTGAAAGGGCACTGCTGATAGATAAAGCCAGCTTGTTCCACCGACTTCATGCTCGCCATAGATATGGTGATAATATTTTTGGGGTTCGGTATTGATCTGTCTCCGGGCTTCTTCGATAAGTTCACGTCTCGTTCCGAATTGTAATGCACCGGTCGGACATGCCTCGACTTTTTTCGGGAAGGGACGGCCCGTTGCCAATCGCCGAAACATGGAGTACCTCCGGCGGTTGTGTTAAGAAGGCATTGAGGAGACATAGGGCCGCAACACGACAATATATCATCAGATATTGATGAGCAGCCGCCGGGATGGTACCTCTCGAACGTATTTGTGCGAAAAATTGACTTTACTTTATCGCGGTGTTATTTGTGATTATGTCTCTATAAGAGGATATGAGGCAAACGCAGTGCATGTGGGGTAACAAGCGATGGTGACATCAAAAAGAAGGATAGTGATTGCCGAAGATCACACGCTAATCAGAGATGGGCTCAAGATGCTGATCGCGACGAACGCAACACTTGAGATCGTGGGAGAAGCGGAAGACGGTCTTGATGCCATTAAGATTATCACCGAGTTAAAACCAGATCTGGTGTTGATGGATCTATCCATGCCCAGGATGGGGGGCATCGAGGCAATCAGAGAGGTTAAAAAGCTCTGCCCCGAAACACGCATACTTGTGCTTACCGTGCATAAAACCGAAGAACATGTCCTAGCGAGCCTCAAGTCAGGTGCGGACGGTTACCTTCTAAAAGAGTCGACCCATGCAGAACTACTGGATGCGATAGCCAATGTGTTGAGTGGAAAACAGTATCTATCCCCCGGTGTATCCGATACGGTTATCAAGGGCTATCTCGCCGGTAAAGAACGTGCATCGGTGAATTCGAAACTTGAAACGCTGACCCTGCGGGAAAAGGAAATTCTAAAACTTATCGCGGAAGGTTACAAGAACCGGGAAATTGGTGACTATCTCTGCATCAGTACACGAACAGTGGAAACCCATCGGAACAACCTGATGAAAAAATTAAACCTTCACAATGCATCTGCTCTGACGACTTTTGCAATCGAGAATGGCCTGTTGTAGGTGCTGGATCCTTCAACAGATATGCCATGATGACGTTATGGTTGTGCCCACGTTGGGTTTGGACTGGAGTGAAAAAATACCACCTGACAACTCTGCCCGCTCCTCCATACTTGCGAGTCCTATTCCTGTCGGGTTTTCTTCGTTCATCGTTTTTTCCCTGACGTTGAACCCCGTACCGTTGTCACGGATTTTTAACTCGATCAAATCTGCAGTTCTCCGGAGTGTGAGTGTCACAATCGTCGCCCTGCTGTGTTTGGCGATATTGTTGAAGGCCTCCTGCAGTATTCTGAAGATAGTGGTTTTGAGATCTTCGGGGATTTCCTGTTCTTCGACCTCGATGTTCTGATGAATCGAAATGTCGGTATATACGTTCTGAAATTCGCGGCAGAACCATGAAATCGTTGCCACAATGCCTAGGTCGTCCAGGGTGGGAGGCCGCAAATCCATTGAAATTCTACGTACTTCGACAATTGTTCTCTGTATGATGGGGATTGTTATTTTCAGGCAGTGCAGGGTTATGGGGCCATCGCGTCTTTCCATCTGGCACAATGCATTCTCGGTATTGAATTTTATGGTGGTCAGGTGTTGGCCGATGCTGTCGTGCAGGTCCTGAGCAATTCGCTTGCGTTCTTCCTCCTTGGCTGTCAGAAGCTGAGAGGAGAGGAGCCGAAGATTTTTTTCCGACCGCTTCAGTTTTTCTTGGGCCAGTTTACTCTGGGTGATGTCTTCCATGTGCACCATTACCATGTCAGGCGGCACGTACGCACAGGTCAGGGTGATGTGTTTTTCCTCCTCTGTCGTGAACATACGGTAGGGCGTATCACGTTTAATGGAACTTCGCATCCTGAAACAGCGCTTGAAATCGTAAATGATATCATGTCGGGTTCTGTAAAGATCCTGTGCCCGTCGTCCCACATAGTGCGAAATGTGTCCCGAGGTAAAATCCTCAGAGGCCTTGTTGAAGTCAACGAGAATGAAATCTTCTCCCTGCTTGCGCCAAGTATACGTGGGTATGGGAATGCTGAGATACTGGGCTCTCAGCATTTCTTCTCGGTGTCGGAGCTCTTCTTCCATTTCCTTGCGCTCGGAAATGTCCCGCGCCGTTCCTTCCAAACCGAGTACCTCTCCCGCGCCGTTTTTGAATAATCGTGCATTTGCTGAAAGCCAGACGCTGGTGCCGTTCCTGCGCTTCAACAACACCTCATAATTTTCAACATACTCGTTGTCTAAAAGAGACTGCCATAACTTATCGCGTTCCTGGGGTGTGACGTAAAAATCACCAATACGTTTCCCGATAAATTCATCCGGGGTATAACCGGTGATTTTTTCTATATAGGGTGAAATGATGGTTACTCTGCCGCTCGAATCCGTACGATAGAAAACTTCCTGAAGGTTTTCGAAGAGAGACCGGTATTCGTCTTCGCTTGCGCGGCGTGCTTTTTCAGCCTGCCTGCGTTCTTCTATTTCATTTTCAAGGTGTTCGTTTGTCTGCATTAACTCTAAAGTCCGTTTTTCAACGGTTAACTCCAGCTCCTCGTGTGCTCGTCGGAGGGCCGCTTCGGCTGCCTTGCGCTCTTTTTCTTCCCTGATTCTTCGCAACCAGATCCTCGTTATGGGGCTGAGGTTGTTGTTAATCATTTCAAGGAGTCGTGTGTCGTGTTCCCCATACGCCGAGTCTTTACCTGTCATGAGCAAAAAACCGATTATGTGGCCATGGCTCATAATCCTGGTCATCATGAAGCGAGATGTTGCGGGAATATATTGTTCCAGCAGTGGCGGGGTGTCCGAGCAGAACGTCCTTGCGGCTAAGGGGATTGCTTGCCGGAGTAAATCCAATTCGTGCGGGCGGAAGAGGCAGTCTTTGGCGATGATCTGATATCGATCTTTACGGGTTTTCTTCATTGATGTATAGACCATGTTCGCGTCGGAATCGATTAACCCGAGCATTCCGCACGTACTGTCGGTGACCGCGAGTACAGCCTCCAGAATATTTGTTCTTATTTCATCGTTGGGAGCGGTGAGAAAAATATGGTCAATCCGTTCTCGTATGGCAAGTTCGCGAGACGTTCTTCTCAGGGCCTCTTCTGTGAGCTTGTGAGTGGTGATGTCTTGTGCCGTGACGGCGATTCCCGAGATGGTGCCATCGGTTTCAATGAACGGATAATAACGCATGATAACGTATCGACGACCCCATTGCGGATAGTCGAACCAGTTTTCGTAATCGATCTTTTCGCCCAGCAGAGCCCGATCGATATGATGCTTGACTTTTTTTTCAAATACCTCTTCTCCCAGAAGATCCGCAACGGAATGGCCGATGATTTCTTCGCGCGGTCGTTTGAATATTTTCATATAGGCGTCATTAACGGTGCGATAGATGTAATGTCTGTCGACAAAGGAAATGGGGTCGTTGATTGTTGAGAGCAGCAATCTATGTCTGTGAAGGAGTATATCCTCTGTCTGTCTCAACAGTGGGTGCGCATCATTCGTAGATTCAAGGGTTCCGGCTGTAAGGTCTGAATTGAATTTGGCCATAACAATTCGCTCCTATGGGGATATCCGGTCAAAGGTTCATAAATGGTGTCCAGAACGGTGTGAGATCACGTGAAAAATGGATGGAAGGAGGCATGCGTCGTGCAGGTGTTCGTGCCTGATGAAATCACTTCAGATGCAACGGGGGCCGGGTGTGACGAACCACACCGATTTCGTGGTAAGTGCCCGTGATCTCCCGGACGGTTCTACCTGTCCGGGCATGCCACGTCACAACAGTGTTCGAGAACGATAGAATACGTATCTGTGATTCGCACACTGTCCAGGAATCATGCTGCGAAATCTGGTTCGATGCGCGTTTTCACTGAGGTTGCCGATCCTTTCCAGGAAAATCATGCGGCGCTACATTCATGCATTGTTGTATGTGCGTAAACCAATCGCGCAACAATTTCCGGTTCCTCGTTTACCATGAGGAAGAATTTATCGATCTTTTGTCTGATGTTGGGATCGCGTTTTAGGTGATCCACCACATCATCGAAACGTTTAATGAACAATTCCAAATAACTGCACCATATTTTAATGTTTGCTTCACGGGTGCCGGTGATCTGGTGTGGATCGGGGACGTTTTTCAGAAGCTTGCGCATGAAGTCTTGCTCCAGCGCTTTTGCCAATCCCGCATGCGGCGAGTCGGGAACAGATGTGAAATAGCTCCTGAGAATAGTGACACCGTCTTCGAAAATCCTGATTTTTTGCAAATGATCGGTTGCTCTGGCCGATATCTGCAAAAGCTTAACGGCATCTTTGATGCCCTGAGGAATTTGTCGTTTCATGGCCTTTCTCCTCTGCGCAATATATCATAACCTGCGGTGCGGCCTCTGTGTATTTATGACTCCGCAAACCCCCCTCATCCATGCTACCCGGCATCCTTTGCCGTTGCAATACATGCGTAAAAACGATTCACTCATCGGGCTTTGCATGGATGAACTTGACGCTTTTCAACGCGCCATCCGAAAGTTGACTTATTGCGACTTTGTCAAAGTTTAGGTCTTCAAAACCTTATGACTTACTGTATGGTGGGCACCCTGTCCAGGCAATCGGGCGGTGTCTGAATTTGCACTCGGATAGGGTGTTGATGCGTGCTAGGACATATCTCCCGCGTGGCATAGGACATTGTCCGACCTGCCGGCCAGTATCTGTCCTATGGGTATCTCGGGCAGGGGTGTTATGGATGGTAAGCACCATATCGGCTCGCTCATAATTTACGGTTTCCGTGCACCTTTATCACAGAAAGCCCCTCCAAGTGTTTCACCGTGCGGTACCGTTTACATGTAATTTTCAGGGGAGCGTTATGATTCCCAGTGAATCGGTTCCTCCGAAATGTCCGGAAAACTTACCTTCTGTGAGAATAATCCGGTCCCCCTTTCGAAGCAAGCCGGATCGTGTGAGTTCCTCCAGGATTTTTTCGTGCCATCGTTCGCGATCGGTCTTCATTAGAAACGGGTACACCCCGTATGAAAAATTCAGGAAGGTGCAAATTCTCTCGTTGTCGTTGAACGCGAGAATCCAGCTTTCAGGCTTCAATCTCGAAATCCTCCGTGGTGTTGTTCCAAGGGAGGTCGGGGTCAGGATAAAGGGAGTGGCGAGGGCGCGTGAGGCCTCGGCAACGTTCAGTGAGATAGTATCGGGAACGCTTATCTGCCTGTTTTTGAGGTCAGCTTTCAGGTGATCCTGCAGTGCCGAAGACCACTTGATATGTTCCCGTTCCTGTTCGAAAGATGTTGCGATGCGTGCCATCATAGCCACCGTCTCGACCGGATAGCGGCCGATTGCGGTTTCCTCCGACAACATGACGGCGTCTGTGCCGTCCATGATTGCGTTGGCGACATCCGTTACCTCGGCCCTGGTCGGACGTGCATTATCTACCATGGATTCAAGCATTTGAGTGGCCGTGATAACGGGACGGCTGTATAGATTCGCCATATGGATCAGTTCCTTTTGGACTGCCGGAACCTCTTCGATGGGGATTTCAACCCCAAGGTCGCCCCGGGCGATCATTATGGCATCCGCTTCACGGAGAATGTCCCGGATGTTTTCGACAGCACCGGCCCGCTCAATTTTCGCAATGACGTAAATCTTTTTATCGCGCGCACTGGCGAATTCTCTGGCCCGCACAATGTCGTCTGCCGTTTCCAGGAATGAAATGCCAAAAATATGCACTTCCTCAGCGAGGGCAAATTCCATAATTTCCATGTCACGATCGGTGATCGGATCAACAAAGATTTTCGCTCCGGGAAGGTTGAGGCCCTTGCCTGAGAGCAGTGAGCCCCCTGTCATTACAGTGCACCGCACGAAACCGGGTGTCACATCCGTGACCTTTAATTCAATAAACCCGTCGTTCAGATAAATGATGCTTCCGGGCGACACACTCTCCGACAACCTCGCATAGGAGACCGATATGAGGGATGCAGTGCCGGGAACACTGTCGGTTGTCAGGGTGAGAGTCGATCCCTTTTTGATCTCGAGGGGTTCCATTTCTAGTTTCCCAATTCTGATTTTGGGGCCGGGCAGGTCCCCTAGAATAGCAACGGAGCGGTTCATATCTCTGGCTGCCGATCTGATGGCCCCGATGTCCGTTCTGTGTTCATGAAAACTGCCGTGGGAAAAATTAAGCCGCGCCACGCTCATGCCGTTTCGTATTATCTCCTGCAGTATCGGTGCAGTGCGGGACGCCGGGCCGATGGTGCAGACAATCTTTGTTTTATGTGCCGGCAGTTGTATCGTCATACGCTGGAATCTCCGCGGTGGATCATGATAAGTTTCAAGACGCTGCCGGAATTTTGCAGCATCTTTATAACTTATCATAAATCAAACTCGGACATTTTGCACCTTTCTTCGGAGTTCCATTGCAGACGGCGTGGCATCGTGCGGCAGGGCATTTGACTTACTGGCACAGAAACCTGCCAGGGGGAGTACCGCCATTTCGAAATTATCAAAGTGTGACATTTCGAAAATAAATACGTCTGAGATTGATTTCAGTGTTAATAATCATTAAAATATTTATTATGATGTTAGACTGGGTAAAAACATATTACGAGCGACTGGTTGACGCCGGGACCGCATTGAAGAAGATACGGAGAGGATCGCGCATATTTATTGGCTCGGCATGCGGTGAACCCCAACTTCTCATACGAAAGCTTGTGGAACTGGCGCCCTTCATGGCGGATTCCGAGATTATTCACTTTCTCGATCTGGGAGATGCCGCCTACACCGAGGCACGGTTCAACGAGAACTTTCGGCACAACGCGCTGTTCATAGGTGCGAATACCAGGGTCGCGATACAGGAAGGTCGGGCAGATTATACGCCCGTATTCCTGTCAGAAATTCCCCTGCTGATGTACCGAGGCCGAATGCACCTTGACGTGGCATTGATTACCGTTTCAATGCCGGACAATAACGGTTATGTGAGCCTGGGTGTTTCCGTAGATATCACGAAAACGGCCGCCGAAATTGCCGATTACGTGGTAGCGGAAGTGAATCCTAATATGCCGCGAACGTTGGGAGATAGTTTCATTCACGTCAGCAAAATAGACGCATTCATTGAAAACGATGCCCCGATGATTGAATTCCATCAGGCCGTGCCGGGAGAGACCGCCAACAAAATCGCGGAAAATATTGCCGAACTTATTGAGGACGGCTCGACCATACAGACGGGGATTGGGCGGATCCCATCGGCAGTGTTTCCGTATTTGAAGTATAAGAAAGATCTGGGTGTCCATACCGAGGTATTCACTGACGGCATTATCGATCTGATCGAAGACGGGGTCATTACGTGTGCCAGAAAAACACTTCATCCCAATAAAATCATATCGAGTTTCTGCATTGGCACTCGAAAATTATATACGTACATCAATAACAATCCCCTTTTCGAGTTTCATCCTGCCCATTACGTCAACAACCCGATCACGATAGCCCGGAATGAAAAGATGATATCGATCAACGCGGCACTCACCATTGATCTGACAGGCCAGGTCTGCGCCGATTCCATCGGCAGTTTGTTCTACAGCGGCATCGGTGGGCAGGTGGATTTCGTGCGCGGTGCCGCCATGTCGAAGGGGGGAAAGTCAATCATTGTGGTTCCCTCCGTAACGGATGACGGTACAAAATCCCGGATCCTCCCGTATCTTGATCAGGGGAGCGGGGTTGTCCTCACGCGTGGTGATATTCATTATGCCATCACCGAGTACGGGACTGCCTATCTGCATGGGAAAACAATCAGGGATAGGGCCATGGCCCTGATCAATATAGCGCATCCCCGTTTTCGGGAAGAGCTCCTGGCCGCAGCGAAGGAATTGGGTTACGTGTATAAGGATCAGGTCCTGACCACGGTGCTGTATCCGGAGAAATATGAAACTTACTGGCATAACAAGGACGGTGTCGGGATATATTTTCGCCCCGTGAGACCGACGGACGAGCGGGGGATTCAGGATCTGTTCTATTCGCTTCCGAAGCAGGACGTGTACCTCCGGTACTTTCAGCACCTGACGGCCTTGCCTCATAAAATCGCTCAACCCATGGTCGCCATCGATTATATGGACAGGATGGCAATTGTGGGTGTCGTAGGTAAAGAAGAGCCGGAGAACAAGGAACAGATTATCGCCGTTGGCCGGTATATCAGGAATCCGCATACGAATCTGGCGGAAGTCGCCTTTACGACGCATAACGCGTGGCAGAAGAAGGGAATCGGTACCTTCCTGCTCGATTATCTGATTACAATTGCCCGGGAACATAATATCCGGGGATTTACGGCGGACGTACTGCGAACGAATGTGGCCATGATGAGAGTTTTTACGCAGTGTGGCTATACCTTGAAGACGATTCTCGAATCGGGAATATACGAACTGGAAATAAAATTCGAGCAGTCAACCGCCGAAGGTCTATAACCTGCCGGTCGCATGTATCTTGCTACGGTGGGTGCATGGTTCGCCAATATTTTGACTATCCATTCTTACGGCTTAGCGTTATTTCCTACCAAAATGTAAGATTCGGTATGCGATTTCTACTGATATGAGTTTTTGACTTTTATATCTGACGGATTACACCAAGAATGCCGCCAAGGGCTGTAGAGCGTTTTTCTGGATTCGTTGCGTATGCCTTCAGCCTGTTCGCAAAGATATCGCCCTCAGCAGTAAATTCCGCAAGATACTGATACTAAAGGAAGTACTTTCTGTCGAGACACCAAAGAATCACGAAAACTACTCTTGAGGGTTTCCACTATTTGCACTATCGATACAAGTGATTATATTATGAACGAAATTGCATACCACGAGAGGTTACCCGAATTCGAGCAAAAAATTCGCGGCATGCACACCACTTTATGGCGCGACGTCTGCGGGTGGGTGCCCATCGGTGACAAACAGTGCCGGTTTTACAGGACCCGATGACATATTGTATGCCGCCGGTATCAAAGGTATGTAGCATAATAAGATTTTTGTTTCGTGGTATGTAATTTGCAGCGCACAAAGCACGTGCGCGTGCGATACACACGTGCCGGGTCTTGTTGCCCTGCAGATCTTTTGAAATTGAGTAGAGTATAATATTCTCTGTAGCCGGTGTCGATTTGGCGGGTACCGTGCGGAAAGTAGTAATGATACATGCTACCCTGCGGAAAAACGCCCTGTGGCTGAAATCGATCCCGCGACAGTAGAAAAATATTCTGGGAAATGGTCATTCTTCCATTACACACGCGATAATCGACTCCAGATGCCGTATCTCCCGCTCATGTGATTGACGCAATCCACGTTCACTTATCGGGGCCAAGAGGTCTGCCACATCGCCCCGAAAGCGCCGATGCACAGTGACTTCGTTCTGCACTGACTCTGCGAATTCCCCTCTCATGCTGCTGCGACTCTCACCTTCATTTTTTATTTACAAAAGATCGTCCAGGTGACTCAGGCGAGAAAGCAGACGCAAAGAATCTGTCTTGCCGGAGGAACAACATCAATGACCCATATATCAACGGTAGCAGATAAATACTCGATGCAAATGATATAAATTCTAAAATAATTATTTAATATTAATGTGTTATGAAAAATACGCTGCATGTGCATGTCATCAGCAGCATAAGCAGATAATGTATCAAGGCACGGAGGAGAAAATGAAAGAAAACGGAGTAAAAACACTGCACTATCATCTGACACAAGTAAAGGAAGGGCAGAGGCGTTTTGAAAATGCGTTCCAAGCTGCCTACCGGATGATACTCGAAGATGAGAACATGGTCGAAAAAATTGTCGTTAACGGTAAAAGCACCTATGATTTCAAGATATTCCGGGCGGGCAAGAAGCATGTTATCGGAATGTATGATGAAATCAACAGCTTTGTATCATCTGTAAAAGACGCTGCGGAGGGCGGGTCGTCACGCGAAATGGCGTTTGTGCTCGTCGGTGAACCGGGGAACGGGAAGACATTCTTTGTCGATACATTCTGCGCGCTGTATAGAAACTTTATCGCGCAGCCGCGTAACCGACGCTACTCATTCAGTTTCAGGAACCTGGACAAATTGAGTACGTACGGTAAGATTTCTCAGATTCAGTCGCAGACATTTGAGGATCCCATGGTGCTGGCGATGAATCTCTTCGAAACCCATGATGAAAACAGAGAGCATCTTGCACGGATCGGATTTAAGGATGACGAGATTGATACTATCTATGAGAATTACAGACCCCTGGGGGCCTGTACCGACTATATCGTGAATGATATCAGGACGTATGCCGAGGGTGACGTCGATAACATGCTGGATTATATTGAAATATTTCCCGTCCCGCTGAGCGAGAGTATGGGAACCCTGACGGGCAAATATTCTGCCAAGGACAAGATTACCTCATCGGCCGTTGATCTCGTCGGTGAGGAATCCATTCAGCGCCTCCTGCATATCTCCGATCCCAATAATCCCTATCGTTTTGATCTGCGGAGAGGCGCACTGGCCAGGGTTGCCGGTGGCGGAATTCATTTCAGCGATGAAATTTTCAAAAACAAAAAGGATCTCGTGCAAATTTATCTGGGGGTAATCCAGAACCGTCAGATAGAAATCGACGGCTTCAGATGGCCAATCGATACATTGATTATTGCTACCAGTAACAATGCGGAATTCAACAGGTTTCTTGCCGAACGTGAGGAAGCACCGATTGTCGACCGGTGCAGAATCTGCTACGTGGCCCACAATACGGATTACAAACTCCAGGACAGTCTCACCTCCTATGCAATCGGAAAAGAACAGAAAACCACGTTGACGAAAGAAGAACTCCACCAGGATCCAAACTTGAATTACGCCACCTCTGCGGCGGCGGTACTTACGAGACTGCCGCGATCCGAAAAACTGACACCCATCGAAACGATGAAGCTCGCCGCAGGTGAAATCGCAGGCGAAAAAAGTATCAAGACCTTGGCCGAAGTGATTGATTCGTTGAACCACGAGGCCGATATTACAAAACGATTCGGCCAGAAGGGGTTGGGGCAGCGCGATCTCGGGCGGGCGATGCAGATGCTGATGGAAACATCCGAGACCAATGAGGGCAGGTGTATGTATGCCGAGGATATATTCAAGGCCTTCGAGAGGGTCGTTCTCGATTATGTATCGGATGCGAATGACCGGACAAAGTATTTTGAAGACCTCAAGATGGCCAAGGGCCTCTACCGCGAACGAATCATGACGGAAATGTTCAATGCCTA
>Ga0272441_10013951_pt1 | contig 11479 bp, 11 predicted proteins | sample SSMProp6N_FD_193582 | JGI IMG/M metagenome (GOLD analysis project Ga0272441, IMG submission 193582) | Marine sediment archaeal communities from Little Sippewissett salt marsh, Falmouth, MA, United States - SSM-Prop-6N | ecosystem: Environmental > Aquatic > Marine > Wetlands > Sediment ... | reverse complement strand
GCTTCGCGGCGCGCTGGAAGAACTCCTCTAGCCACGATTGATTCCCGTGCCAAGGGAGGTCGCAGATGGAAGCCGGAGTCGTTGGACTTGGGAGAATGGGAGCGGGGATTGCGCGGAGGGCAATGCGTGCCGGGCACAGTATCGTGGCATTCGACCGTACCCGCTCAAAAGTCGATGAGCTAGTCCATGATGGCGCTCTGCCCGCATACACTCTTCTTTCCCTCGCCGAATCCCTTCCTGCCCCCCGTGTCATATGGTGCATGGTCCCGGCCGGGGAGCCGGTTGACGAAGTCATCGCTGTCCTGAAACCGGTCCTGTCGGCAGGGGACATACTGGTGGATGGAGGAAACTCGTACTATCGCGACTCTGTACGTAGAGCAACGGACCTGCAGACTGTTGGCGTATTCCTCCTCGACGTCGGAGTGAGCGGCGGAGTATGGGGCATGACTGAAGGCTACTGCCTGATGGCGGGTGGTTCACAAGAGGCCTATGACCGCGTGGAACCACTGTTGCGCTCCCTTGCGCCCGCAGTGGACCGGGGATTCGGCCACGTCGGCCCCAGCGGAGCAGGCCACTTCGTCAAGATGGCCCACAACGCCATCGAGTACGGCATGATGGAGGCCTACGCCGAAGGATTCGAGCTGATGTCAGAAAAGACCGAGTTTGGCCTCGACCTCGCACAGGTCTCTGAACTCTGGCAGCACGGCGGTGTAGTCAGGTCGTGGCTGCTCGAATTGGCCCACGAGGCGCTTGTTCAAGACGCCGGCCTCTCACAGCTGCAATCTTACGTCGATGACTCGGGAGAGGGTCGCTGGTCATTGAAAGAGTCCGTCGACCTGGGAGTGCCGATGCCAGTCGTGGCTCTCGCACTTCAGGCTCGTTTCCGTTCACGGCAGGACCAGCCATTCGCCGGGCGAATGCTGGCAGCAATGCGGCAACAGTTTGGTGGACACGCGGTCCGGCAGAACGAGTAGTCTGTTCCTACACCTGCGCGGCGAGACTGGACAGGCGTCGATAGGCCTCAGCGGGATCCGGCGCCCGAAAGATTGCGCTGCCGACACAGACAGAGTCAAAGCCGGCTCGGGCTACCTCGACAAGATTATCCGCCTTAACACCACCGTCAACCTCCAGTTCCAGATGCGGGAAGTCGCGACGTAACTCAGGCACCTTGTCGAGCGCCTCAGGCACAAACGCCGCACCATAGTAGCCCGGGTAGACGGACATCACCAACGCGCTGTCAACCCGGGGAAGGACATCTGCTGCCCGTGACACAAGCGTATCGGGATTGAGGGCAACGCCAACGCCGATGCCGAGACTGCGCGCCAGCGCCACCACGTCGTTGGGGTCGTCTTCAGACTCGATGTGAAAGATGACCCGGCTGGCGCCCACATCATGGAACTGCTCCACGTAGTTGAGAGGATCCACTACCATCAAGTGGGCCTCCCATACGAAGCGTATGCCGGCGCTGCCAAGTTCGCGAGCGGAAATGCTCGAAGACGGCACGAAGCGGCCGTCCATTATGTCCACTTGAACAAAATCGGCGAACTCATTGGCGACGGAAACCATGCGGGTCAGAGCAGCGGGATCATCGGTGAGCAGAGCAGGAACAACACGAACCTTGGACACTATCCTATCTCCCTTAGAACCACCCGGGCGGGGGCACCATCGGCATCTTTCAATTTGAGCGGCAGGCAAAGCAGTTCATAGTCTCCTGCAGGAACATCGGCCAGGTAGAGGCCTTCGACTATGACGACCCCTGCCTCGAGAAGCGTATGGTGCGCGGGTCTCCCGGGCTTCTTGAATTCCTCAATCGACAGATAGTCTACTCCAACCAGCTTTACACCGCGGTCGACTAAGTAGCCTGCGGCAGGGCCAGTCAGATAGGCATAGTCGGTATGCACGTGATTGTGCTGTAGCAGTCGAGAGTTGTCCGTACCAAACAGGGCCCTCTCCACTCCCTGCAGGTCGAGCTTCATGAGCAGCTCTTCGTCGATGTTCGAAACGCCACCGAGCTGAAACAGCCTGGCCTTTCCCACCATGATTCCGGGAGAAATGGCATCGACGCCCACTCCATCGGCGAGGTAGTGCCGGGGCGCATCGACGTGAGTGGACGTGTGCGAGCCGATATGGAGCAGAGATACATTGCTCGAGCCGCCCTTGTCTATCGACTTCACTTCCTCGATACGCACAGGAGCATTGCCCGGATAGACCACCATACCTGAGTGGATGGTCAGTGTGACGTCGAACAGCCTTGGTGTCTTCATTCAGCGCAGTCCTGGCAGATCTGCGATATCTTCACCGGTCGTGGAACTCCTCGGGGTCAACCCAACGCGCTCCAAGTGTATACATCTCCGAGGGTCCACTGCTCCCCGCCATGTACGAGACCGGTTGGCCGGTTGTTTCAAGGAGAGGCTCAAACACCCTCCACGCAGCCTCTATCTCAGCATCGCATACGAAGTGGGCAGCGCTGCCTGAAGCAACATCCTGAAGGAGTGACTCGTAGGCATCGGGAAGAGATCCAAAGGCCTCATCATAGCGGAAGCGCAGCAGCTGGGAGGAAAGCAGGTATTCGGGTCCGGGCTGCTTCACCTGAAAACGAATGTCGAATCCTTCGTCGGGCTGCAACGTAATCAGAAGAAGGTTGGGACGCAACCCACAAGTCTGTTCGTACGGTTGGAACGTGGACGCACACGCGTCGTGGAACTGGATGGCGATGTGCGAATGGCGACTACCCAGACGCTTCCCGCTCTGTAGGAAGAATGGAACGCCCGCCCACCTTTCATTTGCCACTTCGAGTCGGAGCGCTGCGAAGGTAGGCGTGCGGGAATCCTGCGGGATGCCTCTCTCCTGCCTGTAGCCAGCTACCGGAACCCCATCGACCATACCATCGCTGTACTGTCCAAGCACCGATTGCGCCAGAGCGGCAGGAGTTACGCTTTGGAGGAATCGTATCTTCTCCTGGCGCAACTGCCGCGCGTCGAAGGACTCGGGCGATTCCATACCCACAAGACTCATGAGCTGACAGAGGTGGTTCTGCACCATATCCCGAACCACGCCCGAGTTGTCGTAGTACGCTGCCCGGCTCTCCACTCCCATACTCTCTGTGGCAGTGATCTCGACGCTTGCTACGTGGTCACGATTCCAGAGATGCTCGAACATCGAATTGGCGAAACGGAAGGCCAGCAGGTTCTGAACCGTCTCTTTGCCGAGGTAGTGGTCGATCCTGTAGATAGCGGACTCGTCAAAGTATTGGTGAAGCCTGTCGTTCAGTTGCCTGGCAGATTCCAGGTTGTAGCCGAAAGGCTTCTCCAGCACCAGTCGTGTCCAACCGTTCCCGTCAGCCAGCCCGCCTGCAATGATGGACTCGACTATTGGAACCACAGACGAAAGTGGTACTGCCAGGTAGAAAATACGGTTTCCAGGCAACGAATGCTGCGCCTCCAGCTCCCGGACGCGCAGCGCCAGTTGCGCGTAGTCCGAGCTGGAGGCGGACACGCCCAAGTAGTGAATTCTTGAGTCGCACCAGCGCCCGTAGTCGTACGTGGAAGAACCTGACGCTGTAAGAAGGCTGGACCGGTACATATCGTCATCCAAGTCCATCCGCCGATCAACGGCAAGCACGGCCGAAGATGCGCCAAGTTGGGACCGGGATTGCAGACGGAATACGGCTGGTATCAGCTTGCGCTGGGCGAGATCGCCGAGACCGCCAAAAACGACGAGGATACTAGGGTCAACCTTCGCTCCTTCAACCACCTCTGCCTCCGACAAACACTATCGGTCGCGATAGGAACCGGGTGAGAGTAACAGGGGAAGAAAGAGAATGGTGGAGCTGATGGGATTCGAACCCACTACCTTTTGACTGCCAGTCAAACGCTCTCCCGATTGAGCTACAGCCCCACCGAACCTGCCAAATATACCGTATGAGGGGCTCTCCGCACAAGTCAGACAGCTAGTCCGACCCACTGCAGCACAGTCTTCATACCGAAGTATCCAAGATATGCCAGGAGCGTATTCTTGAGCGTACGGCCAAGGAACGTGTAGAAGAAGAACTTCGCTATGCGAACGCGCAAGACGCCCATCCAGACAGCAAATGGGTAGTAGATCGGGTTGATGAGGGCGGCCATGATGAACATCGCCTTCGTACCATGCTTCTGCATGATTCCAGAGAACTTCTCGTGCAGGCGCCCTTCGTCCAGAATGGCCCGGCCGCCATACCCTGTGAGGTATGCCCCCATCGCCCCCGTGGCTTCACCAAGACCGGCAACCACACCCACCACGGCGGGATGGAGCACGCCGCCAAGTGTGAACGTGATGACCGCCCCCATGCCCGGCAAGACAAACGTGCCTGTAGCCAGGATATTGATGATGAAGCAACCGAGGTAGCCCCAGTGCGATATCTCATCGACAAACGTCTGGTGCCGGATGATGAGAACGCAAAGTATGGCCGTCCCACACACAGAGAGGGCAGCCAGGAGCGGTTCTCTTCTCGAGGTCTTCCTCTCCACGAGAGCGGATTATACGCGAAAGAGCGACGCTAGACGAAGAGTCTGTCCAGCGTCGCCCTTAAGAAACTCAGGAAGTGACCTTCGAAAAGGAGAGACCGTCCCCCTCAACGCCGATTCGAACGCGGTCTCCGTCAGCGAACTCGCCTGCCAGAATCTTCGAGGACAGCGGGTTCTCCACGTAGCGCTCTATAGCACGTCGGAGAGGTCTCGCCCCATACACAGGGTCATAGCCGGCCTTGACCAGCCATGAGCGGGCATCATCGTCCACCTCAAGCGCGATGGACCGTTCTCCCAGCAGACTCTCAGTCTCCTTGAGCATCAGTGACACGATATCCAGCAATTGGTCATCACGCAGGGGCTGGAAGATGACGATATCATCAATCCTGTTCAGCAGCTCGGGACGGAACGTACGCTTGAGTTCCGCCTCGATGTTCTTGCGCATGTCAGACTCTCGGAGTTCCTCTCCCCGCGCGAAACCCACTGCCTGCCTCTGGAAATCGGACGTGCCGAGGTTGCTCGTCATGATGAAGACCACGTTCTTGAAGTCAACCGTGCGTCCGTGCCCGTCAGTGAGCCTGCCGTCCTCCAGCAGCTGCAGAAGCACGTTGAACACGTCGGGATGCGCCTTCTCTATCTCATCCAGCAGCACCACGCGGTAGGGTCGGCGCCTGACAGCCTCGGTAAGCTGGCCTCCCTCGTCATAGCCAACGTAGCCGGGAGGGGCACCGATGAGCCGCGACACAGTGTGCTTCTCCATGTACTCAGACATGTCGAGGCGCACCATTGCCTCTTCATCGTCGAACAGGAAGGACGCCAGGGCCCTTGCAAGTTCGGTCTTCCCTACCCCGGTAGGCCCGAGAAAGATGAAACTGCCTATGGGTCTGCGAGGGTTCTTCAAACCGGCGCGACTGCGCCGAATGGCCTCGGATACGGCCTTGACGGCCTCGGATTGGCCCACTACGCGCTCATGCAGGCGATCCTCCATGTGCACGAGCTTGCCGGCTTCAGTCTCAAGCATGCGCGTGACCGGTATGCCTGTCCACTGTGATATCAACGAGGCAATTTCCTCATCACGCACAACGCCATCAAGGTCTTTCTCAGACTGCCATGCATTCTTAGCCTCGTTGTACTCCGACTCAAGACGCACCAACTCACTCTTCAGCGAGGCAGCCCGCTCATAGTCCTCTCGCCTCGACGCAGACTCCTGCTCGTCGCGAATCTGGTGGATGCGCCGGTCAAGGTCCTGGACATTGGATGGAGGTGTCTCCATGTCGAGCCGCATACGGCTTGCGGCCTCGTCTATCAGGTCAATGGCCTTGTCAGGCAGAAATCTGTCAGCGATATAGCGTTCGGAGAGCTTGGCAGCGGCCTCAAGAGCAGAGTCCTCGATCTTGACTGTCTTGTGATGTGCCTCATACCTCGGCCGCAGGGCGTTGAGTATTTCTATCGTCGTCTCGACGCTGGGTTCGCCAATGAAGACCGGCTGGAACCTTCTTTCCAGCGCCCGGTCTTTCTCGATGAACTTGCGGTACTCATCCAGCGTAGTCGCACCAACGCACTGCAACTCTCCACGCGCCAGCGCCGGCTTCAGCATGTTGCCGGCATCGATGGCGCCCTCAGCACCTCCCGCACCGACAACGGTGTGCAATTCGTCGATGAAGAGGATAATCTCTCCCGCAGCCTGCTTCACCTCATCAAGTACGGCCTTCAGGCGCTCCTCAAACTCGCCGCGGAACTTCGCGCCAGCGACCAGTGCTGCCATGTCCAGCGCCACTACACGCCGGTCACGCAATGACGCGGGCACATCCGCGGATTCGATGCGTTGCGCCAGTCCTTCCGCAATCGCGGTCTTACCTACTCCCGCATCTCCGATTAGTACCGGGTTGTTCTTTGTCCGTCGTCCTAGAATCTGGACGGCGCGCCGAACCTCCTCATCCCTTCCGATGACCGGGTCAAGCTTGCCCGCCCGCGCCATCTCAGTCAGATCATGTCCGTACTTCTCAAGAGAGCGGTACTTGCTCTCCGCATTCTGGTCCGTCACTCTGTGCCCCCCGCGTATGCGTTGCAGCGAGCGGTACACGCCTTCCTGGTCAACGTGATGTTCGGCCAGTATTCGCGCGAGTTCGCCCGTGCCTTCACCTGCGATGGCGATCAACAGATGTTCGGTGCTTATGAATTCATCTCGGAAGCGCTCTGCCTCTTGACGCGCGGACTCGATGACCCGCAGCCCACGGGGCGTCGCGTATATCTGGGTCCCCTGATACCCAACCTTGGGATAGGCGTCAAGGGCGCTCCGAAGTGCGGCCGCCAGCGATGTCTGGTCCACCTGCAACTCCGAAAGAATCTGCTCTACAAGCCCTGCCCGTTGTTCCACCAGCGCGAGTGCAAGATGCTCGGCATCCCACTGGTTGTGCTGCATCTGCTGCACGTACTGCTGGGAAGCCGCAAGCGCTTTCTGCGCCTGCTCGGTGAACTTCTCAGGTGTGAGGGGTGTTGCTCCTTCTACCATACGTCTCTACTCCTCTCTACTCCCCTAAACTCCGGGGCCCTCCGACATCCTCCCCCGCTTCTCAAGCCGTGAGAGTCGACGTGACATACCCGCAACTTCCTGCTGCATGTCGCTCATACGCTGCATCAGCGCCAGCGCAAACTGGACGCCAGCGGCATTCAAACCCAGGTCATTCATCAGTGTCTTTACACAGCACAACTGATCCACATCCTCCTGGGAATACAGGCGCGTGTTGCCTCCCGAACGGCCGGGTCTGACAAAACCGAGCCTTTCGTAATGACGCAACCTGTGAGCCTCAATCCCCACCATTCGCGAAGCCACGCTAATCACGTAGCGAGGCTCTCCGTGGTCAGGGTCGTGGACGCTGGAGTCAAGCAGGCGACACAGTGCATCGCAAGCCTGCCTCATCTCCTCCGAGATGCCGGCAAAAGCCTGCGCCAACTCAGACTCGTCTCTGTTCATCCGTGGCACTGTTCACCTCCGTGTGCTGTACACGTGAAGAGTAGCGCGCAAGCAGGTTTTCTGTCAATCGTGCTGATGAAATCTAACAACGAAAGATAGACTTTTCGGAGATGTGGCCCCAGCCCCCTCGAGGCATCTTAGACCGGATGTCCGGCTGCAGAGGCACTCTCAGAGAGAAGCCCGACGAAGTGCATAAGGATGCGACCGGTAGCGCCCCAGATGACGTGGCCGTCGTAGTCGCAAACGGGACCCGAGTAGTAGTACTCGCCGATCTGTCTCTCCTGATGGTAGAAACGCTTGGGATCCATGAGCACCGATAGCGGGACGAAGAAGATATCACGAGTCTCGTTCTCGCTGGGGTTGAAATCGTATGGATAGGGCACGAAGCCGACGAAGGGTGAGATGACGTAGCCGGTGCTGTTCACGACGTTGTCGTCGATCTCGCCAACAACTTCGACGTCCTCAGGTCGCACGCCTACCTCTTCCCAGGCCTCACGCAACGCAGTGTCAAGGAGCGAGCCATCGTCCTGTTCAGGCGTACCTCCGGGAAAACACACCTGCCCCTTGTGTCTGCGAACGACCTGAGTGCGCTCAGTCAGCAGGACGTGCAGTTCATCGTCCTTGCAGAGAAGCGGAATCAATACTGCGGAGGGAACCAGCCGCTCGCTGGAGGCAGGTCTCTTCGTGTGTTCGGCCACGACCCGCCTGATGACGTCTTTGTTCACGGCCAAATTATAGCACCGGCCTACGCAACTCCGGTGCCTCACGGTCCTACGTTCAGGGTTTGTGTTTCAGTCCTCCGCGAAACTACAATGAATGGTTCGACACAGAGGGCAAATGCAGGTAAGACGAGACTACTACGAGATACTGGGCGTCTCCCGTGACGCGAACGGGGACGAAGTCAAGAAAGCCTTCCGCAAGCTGGCATTCCAATACCACCCGGACCGCAACAAGGAACCTGATGCGGAAGAGCGCTTCAAGGAACTGAACGAGGCCTACCAGTGCCTGTGCGACCCTGAGCGGCGCCAGAACTACGACGTCTACGGCCACGACGGTCCTTCCTCAGGCGGCTTTCAGGATTTCGGCTTCGGTGGCATCGGGGAGATCTTCGATACGTTCTTTGGCGGAGCTTTCGGCGACGCTGCCTCGCGCGCACCGCGCCAGGGAGAGAGTTTCCGGATGAGCGCGAGGATTACGTTTGAAGAGGCGGCCTTTGGCTGCACACGGGAGTTCACCATCCGCCGATCAGAGCTCTGTACTGACTGCAAGGGCACCGGCTGCGCGAATGGCACCTCACCGTCGCGCTGCCCGGATTGCAAGGGCAATGGCCGCGTCCGTCGCGTCGAGCAGAGTATCTTCGGCAGATTCAGTCACGTGGTCCGCTGCCCGAGATGTGGAGGCAGCGGCTCAGTAGTCACAAACCCCTGCGCGACATGCAATGGCTCTGGCGAGCTGAACGCCTCTCGCAAGATAGAGGCGAAGATACCTGCCGGTGTTGACACTGGAAACGTTGTCACCCTTCGGGGACAGGGAAGCCTCGGAGCCAACGGAGGGCGGCCCGGAGACATCATGGTGGCGATAGCCGTGGAGCCCCACGAGCACTTCGAGCGGGAGGGGCTGGACATTCACGATGAGGTCTCCATCAACTTCGCTCAAGCAGCCCTGGGTGCTGAAATGGAAGTGCCCATCCTTGGCGGCACGGCAACCGTGAAGGCCAAATCGAATACGCAGACCGGGGAAACCGTACGACTGAAGGGAAAAGGCATCTCAGAGGCGGGCGGCCGCAGGCATGGCGACCACTACGTACATTTCAGGGTGGTTACGCCCACGAAGCTGTCGAGAGAGCAGAAGAAGCTCTTCGAGGAACTGGCAAGGACACTGTCCAACGAGTGAGTACGTGCCAACCGGTGAGATAGCTACCGACCGTTGCGTATGACTCCGCCTGTGAAGCGGGCAACAGCCTTGGCGACGGGACATCCTTCAAACAGCACGGTATAGATGGACCCCATGATGGGAATGTCGATACCCATTTCGTCTGCCAGTCGTCTTACTGCCCTGGCGGTATGAACACCCTCGGCCACCTGGTGCATCGAGCCAAGGATTTCTTCGAGGGTCCTGCCCCTGGCGACCTCACAGCCAACCAAGTGATTGCGACTGAGATCGCTCACGCACGTCGCAACCACGTCACCCATCCCCGCGAGTCCGTAGAAGGTCTCCTCGCGCGCCCCCATCCCCACACCAAACGCAATCACTTCACTCCACGTGAAAGCGATGAAAGCAGCCTTCGCATTGTCACCAAGTGAGAGTCCATCTATCATGCCTGCGCCAAGCGCCACGATGTTCTTGAGTGCGCCGGCCAGCTCGACACCCACAACGTCCTCGCTGTAGACGGTGATGAAGCGGTTGGAGCCGACAACTGACTGGACCTCTCTTGCCAGCAGGGAACTGCTGGAAGCAACGACAGAAGCCGCCGGAAGGCCCTTGAATATCTCTCCTGCAAGGTTGGGTCCGGAAAGGGCACAAACCCCGGCCATCCTGTCCTGACCTACTACCGTCTCGATGACCTGAGTCATCCGCATTCCGGTGTCGACTTCGAGACCCTTAGAAACGCTCACGTGACACGCATCCGCAGGCATCAGATGGGCAACCGCAGACACGTTCGCACGCATGGTTTGAGAGGGCACCGCCCACACGACGATTCGCGCTCCGTCAAGGGCGGTTTCAGAATTCTCGGTGCAACGATAGCTGATTTCGCTCGCTCCAAGACGTGCGGACTCTTCGGCCGAGCGAGTGAGGAGCCATGTGTCACACTCATTGCGAGCGAGGAGCGAGGCTATTGTGTTTCCCCACCCCGTGTTGCCGACCACGACAACCTTTCCACCTGGACACCTCCCTGTGGAAGCACTCGCGGCCGAACGTGAATCCATCAGAAGAGTTTCCTTTCGGTTCCAGCACGGAGGCGCCCGATGTTGTCCCGGTGCTCCCAGATCAGCACTCCCACGGCGACACACGAGTAGACCATGTGGGGTAGTGGCACCCAGCCCGTGAAGTAGAGAACCACCATAAGGCCGCACGCCATCAGTCCGCCCAGTATCGAACCTAGAGACATGAACTTGCTCAACAGGGCAACGACAACCAGAGTCTCAATACCAAGGAGCGCTGCCGGTAGATTGATCACCACCAGCGTGCCAAAGAACGACGAGACGCCACGTCCACCGTGAAAACCCGCAAGTATCGGGCGGTTGTGACCAAGAATCGCGGCCATGCCGCAAAGACCCTGAACAATCGGGACGTCGATGGGAATCCCGCCGACGGCAAGCGACGCGAACGGCCATACTATCGTAGCGATAAACACGGCCAGGGCCGCTTTGAGTCCGTCGAGGAACAGCGTGAGGAAGCCCCACTTGCGGCCGGCCGACCTCATCACATTGGTCGCGCCGGTTCGGCCACTCCCGGATTTGCGGAGGTCGCCTCCGGTCTTGAGACCAGCAATGATGAGGCCTACGGGGATGGAGCCCATGAAATAGGCGGCGGCCAGGAGGGCCACCAAGATTGCTACGCCCGCCACTGGGAACCCTCCGGCTTCCTGCGCGGCTTGCCTGCCTTCACAAACACGAAGTGCAATGGCACGCCACGAAATCCGAACTCCTGCCTGAGCTGGTGCTCAAGGTACCGCTCATAGGTTGTCGGCACGAGTTTCGGTTCGTTTACATGGAGCACGAAAGTCCACGGAGACTCCTCATCCTGGTGAGCCCAGATGATGTTGAGACGACGATTGGCCACCTTGGGAGGAGCGTGGCGCTCGACGGCTGCCTGCACGGCAGCATCCACAGCGGAACGTGAAACTCGCTTCTGGCGTGCCTTCCAGACCTCTATGGCGCGCTGAAGCGCCAGCTTGACGTTGCGTCCTTCACGCGCCGCCGTGTGTATGACAGGCACATACGAGAAGAACTCAAGTCTACGAGCAAGCCAGTTCTTGTGTGTGTCCTTGTACTCTTTCGGA
>Ga0272441_10013950_pt1 | contig 11479 bp, 5 predicted proteins | sample SSMProp6N_FD_193582 | JGI IMG/M metagenome (GOLD analysis project Ga0272441, IMG submission 193582) | Marine sediment archaeal communities from Little Sippewissett salt marsh, Falmouth, MA, United States - SSM-Prop-6N | ecosystem: Environmental > Aquatic > Marine > Wetlands > Sediment ... | reverse complement strand
AATTGTCCGGAGGAAAAACAAAGGCATACTCGCAGCCTTCATCCGCACCCCCACAACGATTGCCGCATGATCAGATCAGAAAGCAAAAACAACGACGCGCAGAGCGGGTTTTTCACCAGCTCCACTGTCCCCGTTTACGGTCCCCGTGGTGCGAGTTTTGGTCAATTTTCGCCAGTGTAACAAGGTAGGAACTCATGTTTGGCCTTTATCCATGCACCTATCCGAAAACTGGGGGTCACTCAGCGGAGAAGTGCATGGCCTTGACCTTTTTTTAGTACTGGTCTAACATCCCTTGGTCTAGTGGGTCCATTGGGCGGCTGTTTGCGTTTGCGAACATGACGTTAGGGAGAATTTGTCGCCATGAAGACATTTGGTGCGTTGGTCTGTTTTTTCGGCGCCTTGTTGCTCTGTTTTGCTGCAGTGTCGGAAGTTCCACATTTTCTGGTTATCACGTCCGAGGAGCTCGAACCGGCGTTTTCGGGCTTGCTCGATTACCGGGCAAATCACGGATTTACGGTTGAATCAATTTCGGTAGCGGATATCGAGGCGGGATACGCGGGGCGGGACACTCAAGAGAAGATCCGAAATTGCGTCATTGCGATGCTTGGTTCGCACCCCATGCTTTATGTGATGCTAGGGGGCGATGACACGGCTGTGCCGGTTCGCTTTGTATATCCAAAAGGGCTGGATAACATTGAGCCGGAGATGGTTTCCGACCTGTATTATGTAGATGCTGATGGCGGCACCTGGGATCTCAATGGCGACGATATATTCGGTGAGCCTGAGGATATGACGGTCGAGGCACTGACGGCGGAAGCCTATGTGGGCAGGGTGCCGATCCGGACGGCAGATGAAGCAGTTGCGTATGCGCAGAAGGTGGCGAGGTACGAGGCCGCGGCCGATGATGAGGATTTTGTCGGCAGCACTTTGATGACAGGGGGAAACCCGAAGGTTTCAGGCGATGACCGGGCGGCCGGCATGAACTATCACGATCCTGTGTGTGATGGTGAAGTTAACCTTTTTGCCCGGTACCCTGTTTTCTATCAGCCGTTGCGGCACTTGTACCCGGTCCATTGCCTGTTTAGTGCCTACACCTCATGGGACAGCGAATACTGCGGGGACTATGAATGGTCTGCGGATAACCTTTGCGAGCAATGGAACAACCGCTCTTACAATTATGTCTTTCGAAAGGGGCACGGCAACGGTACGGGCTGGTTCTCTGAAGTCCCTGGTTTCAATAGGGATGCCGTGATGACGCTGACCAATGAGATACCGGGCATTGTTCATTCGGGCGGGTGCGGAAACGGTATTTTTCACCATGCGATCGATCCTGGCATATCAGAGGCGTTTATTCGGAATACGCATGGCGGCGCGGTAGCAGTGACGGGACATACGGGTTCGATTGTGGCAAATTACAACTTGGAGGAGTTTATGGAAGAGGTTCTCTCGGGAGACTGGGAGACCTTTGGGGAGGCCTATGTGGCGGCCATTGCCAAGATGGCGCCAGAGCGGATTGCGGGGAACATCGGCCCGCTGATCAAATTCAGCTATCAGGGGGATCCTGCGCTGCCCATACTCGTGCCTCTGCCGGGACGCAGGCTGCAACTGATGGTACCCAAGGGGTGTGAGGTCATTCGTCTCGGCGACACGGTGAACATCCGATGGAATGCGGCTGGCACGGGATTTGTCGATGGCGATGTGCTGCAGCTTGAAGTCAGCTCGGATGCGGGAGCGAGTTGGGCGGGCGTGCCCGGCGCAGCGGCGCTGCCTTGCCACGACGGCGTTTTTGCGTGGGACACCTCGGGACTGGCCATCTCCGACCGGTATCGGTTGCGACTAAGTACGACTTCGGGGGAGCCGGTGTCCACCCAAAGCGGCGATTTTACCATCGCCCCGACGGCATGGGTGCAAGTGCGTTCCGTGCCGATTGTCGACCTGCGACTGGATGGTTCCCTCGGGGCGGACACAAATTACGACATCACCACCGCAATGGGCTATCCGTTTAGTATCGTTGCCCCCGATTCGCCGCCGCTCACGTTTGTTGGCTGGTTCGATAAGAACGACGATCTGATTACGGATTCGCACACGTACTCAAGCATTTGCACGCGGGAGATGTGGCTGACGGCCAAGTACGAGTACCTCGGCGCCGCGACCGACACCACTTACTACCTGAACGACGGGACGGCGGAAGGGGAATGGGCCGTCGGCGATGACGCGAACGACGGTCTCTCGCCCCAGACGCCGGTGCGCAGCTTTGCCGCATTGACGGCAATGTACGGCAACCTGGGCTGGGGAGATCGAGTCCTTTACGCGCCGGGCACATTCACGGAACTGCTCGAACTCTCGTGGCAGAATGAGGGCCTCCAGATTCAAGGTTCAGGGACGGACGCCACCTTTTTCGATGGCGGCGGCACGCAACGCTGCATGTCGTTGGACAATTGTGGCTGGCTCAGCGTATCGAGTCTTACGCTCAGCCACGGTGCGTCAGAAGTCGATGGCGGCGCAGTTTACGCCTCCAAATCGCATCTCATTGTGAGCGATTGCGTTTTGGCGTTTAACAGCGCGCGGCGCGGCGGGGCAATCGCGCTCAGTGGTGAGTTTCCATCGACATTCTATGGTTGCACGTTTCAGGGAAACACATCGGAGAGCGACGGAGGGGCGCTCCATGCCTCGAATGCGGAAATATCCTTAACCGACTGTGACTTTGTAGCGAACGATGCCTATCGCGGCGGAGGAGTCGCCTTGGACGGCTTCTATTCGGCGACATTTTCCAACTGCACGTTTCAGGACAACGCGGCAGAGGGTCCCGGCGGTGCGGTGCGAATCGATGGGCCAGAGGCGATCTTCACGGGCAGCACATTCAGCGGGAATGCCAGTACCTCGGACGCGGCGGGAGCGCTGCGCGTGCTGGCGAGTCCGGTAACCCTCAGGCGCTGCGAGTTCACCGACAACATCGCCTCGGCTGCCGGAGGCGCGATTTTTTCGGCCGAACAAAGTGACCTGACGATTGCGCGGTGCTACTTCCAGGGCAACATTTCTGAAACCGCCCGGGGCGGTGCGATGACACTTCTTAACGGTGCGACAACAAACTGCAGCATGTCGGTGTTCGTGGGCAATTCGGCCGCGACCCAGGGCGGCGCGCTTGCGTTCCGGGGCACGGTCGACGCCCAGTTGGACCATTGTACGATAGCGGGCAACAGCGCCGATAAAGGAGCGGGCATTCACACGCATCTGGATGGCGTGTTACAGATGACGCGGAGCATCGCGGTCGATAATACCGCCGTGACGTCGGATGACAATCTGCAGTTGCTATCGGCCCAACCAGCAACAATTACGTATTCCCTGACAGACGGCAGCGTCAGCGGGCCCGGCAACATCACGGGTAACGCGGCCTTCGTTTCGGCAGCATCCGGCGACTGCCACCTGACTGCGGCGTCGGCTGCGGTGGACGCGGCTCCCGCTACTGTGGAGCGGGGCGTGGATCTGGATGGCAATCCGTGGCCCCTCGACGGCAATGGGGATGGCGAGCGCAAGCCGGATCTGGGTGCATACGAGTATGTGAGCGCGCTGGCGGACAGCGATTTGGACGGCCTCAGTGATGAGGAGGAGATCGATTACTACGACACCAATGCGCTGCTCGCGGATACCGATGGCGATGGCTCGGGGGATGGCGCCGAAGTTGAGGCAGGCACCGATCCGAAGGACGCTTCGAGTCATCCGCAAAATCCTGACGGTATGCCGCTCGCCGATTTAACAGCGGTCTTTCTGGCTGTCTTGTTGCTCGCGGGCTCGGTAGTCGCGATTAGAAAGGCCTGAGGCTGCATTGGTTGTTGATTAAGTCAATGTTGTTACCACTGGTGCACCTACAGAATAACTGAGTAGTCTGGCCCGGAGTTTTCCTGAATGTTCTGAGTTTTTGGGTCATGGCGCGGACTCGCTTCCTTGGTTTATAATGCCCCGCGTTCAGAGGCGGCCGTTGGGTTTAGAGCGGCAAACCGGGAGGTTGGGATATGCACAAGCAGTCGCGCGATGAGAGGGTACATGGGAACGAGGTATCGGGCTGCCCGTTGGGCCGGCGTCAGTTTTTGGCGCGGCTGGGACTTGCGGGCGGCACGGCAATGGCGGTCAACCTTGGCCTGTTTGAATGGAGTTCGCGCGCGGTGCTTGGCGCTCCGAAGGTTCCCGGAGACGATGCGGAAAAGCCGTGCATCATGGTGGGGTTTGCGCGGGGCGATTTCGAACGTTACGACATGTGGCCGGGCGCGGGTTTTCCGCTCGATGAAAATCAGAAGCTGTTCGAAGACATTCTGGCGAAAGCGGCTGACGAGCTTGGCGTGACGCTGCTGGTCGAGCGCACGCCGCTGAAGGACGGCGCGGCCATGGATGCCTTCCTGGCCAAGTACGCGGGCGAAGCCGACGGCGCGATTGTGACGCACATGGGGCGGGAAGAGACGCGCGAGGCCGTAGGCCATTTCCTGGATTCACGTCCGAAGGGGCTGCCCACGGTCGTTTTCGGGCCGCAGGGCACGCGCACGTGGCGGATTGAGGAGAGGCCGGAGAGTTTCATCGGGGTGACCGATAACCCGCAGTGGCTTACGACGGCCCTCCGCATGCTCAAGGCGCGGTGGCAGATGGCCAACACGCGCCTGGCCGTGATCAAAGGCGAGGAGGAAAGCGAGGAACGGATCGAGCCGCTGGGAACGGTTCTGCATACGATGCCATCGCAATGGATCCGCGATGCCATGCACGCCGCGGAAGGCTCCGAGGAAGCCCGGGAAATCGCCGAACGGTATATCGCAAACGCCATGCGCATTGTCGAACCCTCGGAGAAGGACATCCACTGCGCGGCCCGCAACTACGTGGCCAACCGCATGCTGATGAAGCAGACCGGCGCCCACGCCGTGACCACCGATTGCTTGCGCCTTGTCCGGGAGGGCGACGGCTCGCTCGTCCAGTGCCTGGCGTTTTGCCAGCTTCTCGACGAGGGCACGTGCGGGGGGTGCGAGGCCGACGTGTTTCCCGCGCTGACCTGCCTTTTGAGCAGCTACCTTCTCGGCCGGCCCGGGTTTATGTCTAACCAGGTGTTCCACACCGCCACCAACGAGTATGTCGGCACGCATTGCCAGACGCCCACAAAAATGGCCGGGTTCGACCAGCCCTCCCTGCCCTACAAGATCCGGCCCCACCACGAAACCCAGCAGGGCGTCACCCTGCAGGTCGATTACGATCTGAACCAGCCGGCCACCTTGTGGCGTTTTCTCGACGCCACCAGCTTGCGCGTCGGAACCGGCGTCATCACCCGGAACGCCCGGCCCGAGCACCACCAAGACGGTATCGGCGGTTGCCAGAACGGCTACGTTCTCAAAATCGACGGTGTCGACGACGTGCGGCTGATGCCGCGCTACTCCCACCCCGTCCTAACCTACGGCAAGAACGCCATAACCATCGCCGCCTGGTGTCAACTCGCCGGAATTGGCGTCGTAAAAGGGTGGACCACCTAGCCAAGAATCGGGGACAGCGGAGCGGTTGAAAAGTCCTTGCCGGCCGTGTGCTCGGTTTTTCGTGATGACTTCTGCTCTATATACGACTCCTGAAGGCTACCCCAGAGAATGAGGAGGCGGTCCGCGAACGCAGGTTCATTTCTCACATTCGGCCCTTCAGGCTTTAAGGAGCAGCATCCACAGTTTATGTTCATGCAGGCCTGAAGATTTCATGTTCCACTGCGGATTACGAAAAACCAAAAAAGAGGCCTTCCTTTTCTTAAACGGGGCTTTACCGTCAGATGCGTTGGCGCTGTGCCCACAGGCTTCGGGTAATTAGTCATTTGTGTATTTTTAAGATGTTAATAAATCCCACAAACTATTGACTTTTGCGCATGTGTTCTGATACGCTCATAACCAAGGCGTGGCTCAAGGTAGTTCGGCGCGTTCACGACACAAAGACTTGCTATTGTAGTTTGTTGCACCGAGCGGGCCTTTAGGAGGGGCTAATATATGGCCTGACGAAGTCGGTGCCGGCGGTGCTGGAACAGAATGGTGTGTGGCCGACGGCGGATAAGTGCGAGGTTATGCCGCAGCTATAGAAGCAAGGTTGCGGGGCGGTGGCTCGGAGAGTGTTTTATGCGATCACCGGCAGAAACGGAGGAACCGTGGGGCAACGGGTACAGGCCTTTCTGAACAGCAATAGGAGGAAAGAGACTTGATCTGGTTAGAAACAGCCAAGGCAGTTGGGAATTATAAATGATGAAGCGGTTTGAACCGCCCTATTTGGGGGCAGCGTACTATCCGGAAGCCTGGAGGCCGCAGCAAGTCGACGAGGACATCCGTCTGATGCTGGACGCGGGGCTGAACTGCGCGCGGCTCGCGGAGTTTGCCTGGAGCGCGATCGAGCCCGAAGAAGGCCGCATTGAACTTGACTGGCTCAGGCGCGTGGTGGATAAGTTGGGGGCCGCCGGGATCGCCACGATCATGTGCACGCCCTCGTGCACGCCGCCCGCGTGGCTTACGGGAAAATACCCGGAGGTGCTCGTGGTGGAACACGACGGGACGCGCCTGAAGCACGGCAGTCGCCGGCACGTTTGCCCTACGAGCACGGTTTACCGGGACCACTGTGCGCGGGTCGTGACGGCCATGGCGGAAGCGTTTGGCAGCGACCAGAACGTGATCGGCTGGCAAATCGACAATGAGGTGTACATATGGAAAGACTGGGGCTGCTACTGCGCGGGTTGCGTTCAAGCGTTTCACGAGTGGCTCACGGAGAAGTACGGCACGATTGGCAACCTTAACGCGGCGTGGGGCACGAGCATCTGGAGCCAGACGTACAGCTCTTTCCTTGAGATCCCCGCGCCCAGCCCGAGTTTATGGCACCATCCGAGCCTGTTGACGGCCTGGATCGTCTTTCAGGGCCAAATGGTGACGGCGTATGTGCATCATCAGGCCGATATACTGCACCGGATCGTGGAGCAACCGGTTGGGACGGACATGATGCCGTCTCTCGGGATCAGCTACGCGGAAACCCACAAAAAGCTCGACCTCGTTCAGTACAACCATTACGACAACATGAACGATCTGTGGCACCAGGTGTTCTGGATGGACTACGTCCGGCCGTTTAGACCAGCGCCTTTTTGGAACACCGAGACGGCCACCTGCTGGAACGGCGGCGTCACGGCCAACGGCGTTAAAGATCCGGGTTTCTGTCGCGCCAATTCCTGGCTGCCGATAGCGCTGGGGGCGGAAGCGAACCTGTACTGGCTTTGGCGGTCGCACTGGAGCGGACAGGAACTGATGCACGGGTCAGTGGTGTCCAGCGCGGGCCGGCCGTTGCACATCATCGACGAGGTGCGCGAAGTCGCCGAGGGATTTCGCGCCAGCCGCGACCTTCTGAACGGCACGAGGCCGGTCCCGCCGGGGTTGGCGGTGCACCTGTCTTCTTTGGCTTGGGCCCAAGTGCGATTTCAGCCAATGGTGAAAGGGCTGGAGTACATCCAGTTTATGAAACGCCAAGTTTACAAGCCTCTGATGGACTGCCATTTACGGGCGGATATCATTGACCCGGCCGCGTCGCTGGAACGATACCGGATGGTTTATTCACCGCTGCTGCCGGCGCTCGACGAAAGCGGTCTGCGCGAACGTCTGCTGGACTGGATCAAGGCGGGCGGGACCTGGGTGGCTGGACCGTTGACGGATGTCCGCACAACCGATGCCGCAAAATTCACGCATGCGCCGTTCGGGAACCTCGAGAAGTTGACAGGCGTGTTCTGCGAATACGAATTGCCCGGCGACCCGCGCGATTACCAGCTTCAATGGGAAAACGGGACGCAATCCAGCGGCTCGTTATGGTACGCCGGGTTTGAGCCCAACGGCGCGCACGTAATTGCAACCTACGCGGACGGGCCCCTTTCCGGCCTGGCGGCGATTGCCCAGGTCCAACTCGGCAACGGACGCATCATCCTGATGGGAACGCACCTTCCCGAAGAGCAACTCCAGGTGTTCTTAACCGGCGTTGCGGCGGAGTGCGGGCTGCGGCCGTGCGTGTCGGCAAGCCCTAACGTCCTGTTCGTCCCGCGCTCCGGCAAAGCGGGCGAAGGCGCCGTTCTCGTCGAGCTTCACAACCGTCCGGGCGAGGTCACGCTGTCGAGCCCGGTGCGCGATCTGCTCACCGGCAAGGTGCTCTACGGCGCGGTGGCGATCGAGCCGTATCAGGTGATGGTGCTCCAGCTTGTCAGGACGGGTTGCGAATCCGGCGCGACCGTTTAGAGAGGGCGCACGGAGTTTCTTACGGCCAGCTCGGGCTCGAGGGTTTCCAACACCGTCCCGCGGCCCGTCTCGTTGCGGATCACGCGGAGCAGCAACTCGGCGGCGCGCTTTCCCAGTTCCGTGGCGAAAATGTTGACGCTGGTAAGCGGCGGTCCGAACAGCTCCCCAAAATCGATTCCGTCAAATCCGACGACGCTCACGTCGTTTGGGATTTCCAGAGACAGTTCATGCGCTGCCCGGTAAACCCCCATGGCGACCATGTCGTTAAAACACAAGACGGCCGTGGGGCGGGAATGAGGGTCCTTCAACATTTCGAGCCCCACGATATAGCCTTCGGTAGCCGTTTCGCCCGCTTCCAATATGAGCGCGTCGGCGACGTCTATGTCATGCTCGATGAGGCTTTCCATAAAGCCGATCTTGCGCTCTTTGGCGCCTTGGGAGAAACCCGGCCCGGCCAGGTGGCCAAGTTTACGGTGCCCCTGTGCAATGACGTAGTCGGTGGCGAGTTTCATACCGGTCCGTCCGTTGAATGAAACGATATGGGTTTCGACATCTTTGACGGGCGCTTCGCAAACCAGCGGAATGCCCTCTGCCACGATACGTTTGGCATGCACGGAATGAGGTCCTTCCGCGCCCTTTAATATAATGTAGCCGGCGGGGCGGTAAGCGTGGAGGCTTTCCAGCGTCCCCGGGTCTTCCTGGTCTTCAGGCCGCACATCATGAAACAAAACGTGATACCCGGCTTTCCCCAGCACGTGATTGACACCCCTGAAATACATCATCTGATACGGGCTGCCCAGGTTTGAGGCCAGCACCGCAACCATCCGCGAAAGCTCGCCCACCAGCGATCGCGCTATTAAGGACGACTCATAGTTCTGCTGGCGTATGCACTCCAGAACCTTTTGCCTCGTGCTTTCACGAACGCTGCGTTTGCCGTTCAAAACGGCCGAAACCGTAGAACGGGAAACACCGCTCAAACGCGCAATATCGTTTGTCGTTACGTTTTTTGATTTTGATCGTCCAGCTCCCATAGCGGCCCCTGACTGTAAGTCTATTTGGTTTCTTTTATCGTGAGTATGGCACATTCGGCACAGTTTTCGCAACATCTTGTGTGAAGGTTGTGATCAGAAAAATCGACAACTGTCCTTTTATGGCCTGTCAGCAAGGGGTAAAGACGACACTTTACGATGCGCAGAACCCTAAAAATGTCGCTTGACGCTGCAATTCAGCTGGAAATTCCGCTTCGCCCATTACAATTTCGGCGGTTTTCGACGAGCATAAGACTTAATTGAAAGGGCGGGGTACGAACCGCCCTGACGCTGGTGCATTGGCCACGTTGCACTTGACTTAAGAAGTTTCTATAGAACGATTTACAACTCTGCCTACCCCTGCCGGCCCATCCTCCCCCTGCCTGATTTTATCGAATGTGCAAAAATTATATATAAAAAACTTAAACAAAGTACTTGACTTATTTGGTTCGACGTGCTAGGTTACCCTTGGCGCTGGCGCGTTGCCAGGCACGACTCCAGCGAAATGCGTTGTGGGTCGGTAACAGGGAATATTAGGGCAAATGGAGTTTTGAAAGTAAGAGGAGGGTACGAAATGAGCAGGAAAGGTTTTACGCTGATTGAACTGCTTGTGGTGATTGCTATTATTGGCATTCTGGCGGCAATACTGCTGCCAGCGCTGGCGCGCGCCCGCGAATCCGCTCGCAGGGCAAGCTGTGCAAACAATCTGAAGCAGTGGGGACTGGTTTACAAGATGTACTCCAACGAGAGCAAGGGCGGAAAGTTTCCTCCGATGCAGGTTGGCGCGTGGTATAACGCGACCGGCAGCTACGATTCGTCTTCGCCCGGCGACCTCAGCGTGGGCCCGTGCGTTCGTTCGATTTATCCTGAGTATTTGAGCGACTCGGCAATCTTTTTCTGCCCGTCGGACTCAGGCGCCGCCCGCGACAAACAGACGGACCCAACCGGTTCGCTTTCGGGCGCTCCGAACGACAATTGCACGGGCTACATGTCTTGGGACGGTTTCGCCTGCATGCGTGGCGTTGACGCGAGCTATGGCTACACCGGCTACATGTTCGATCTTGCCGACCCGGACGATCCCGTTTCGTCTTCGTCCGTGGACCTTGGCGGAGGTCTCGTAATTGATGCCGGCGCATCGGACCAGGTTGTTTCGTGGCTGCTGAAACTGTACATGGACCACATGCCTCAGCTGACCGCGCTGGTAAACGCAAATGCCGAAGGGTTTATACCTTTGGTTGATGACGATATGGATCTTCCCGGAAACGGAAACAACGGTTCCGACACCTTGTACCGCCTCCGCGAAGGGATCGAACGCTTCCTCATCACCGACATTAACAACCCCGCCGGCAGCGCCAAAGCGCAGAGCGAAATCTTCATAATGTGGGACACCGTTTCGACGTTTGTGTCGGCATTCAACCATATTCCGGGCGGTTCAAATGTGCTGTTCATGGACGGCCACGTCGAGTTCCAGAAGTACGACCTTAACGGTTCCGCCCCCTGCAACGGGCCACTGGCCAAAGTCGTGGGCGTGTTTCGCGAAGCCGAGTAAGTAACGGCTGGGACAGGTTTTGCACAGTTGAATGACTCGGCCGGTATAACCCCGGCTTCTTTACAAGCCATTTGCCGCCCCGTAAACGGGGCGGCGTTTTTTTTCAGCTTTTGGTGAAGTTTCTCCCAAAACCAGGAGGCACAATGGCAGCTGGTTTTTTTGCCCTTGGTGAACGCGGCGCCCAGTCAGTGTTGTAGTATCAACGGCTGGAATTGCAGCGGCTAGAGCGATTTAAGGATGAGGTGCGGGGATGGGAGTGCTGCCAGAGCAGGCGAGACGCCTGCACCACAATAGGAGAAGTTACCGCAGGTCAACCTGAAGATGCGTTAGCGTCTGAGCCAATCAACTGCGTGCGATCAGCTTGTAAATACAGTTGGCGCCGAAATTCAGTGCTTCCAGCGGAATCCTCTCGTCGGCTCCGTGAACCAACCGTGCGAAATCGATCCCCTCAGGCAACAACATCGGCGTGAAACCGTAAGTTTGTATCCCAAGCCGGCAGAAGAACCGGGCGTCGGAAACCCCAATTCCTGCAAATGGGATGGGTATCGCCTGAGGGTCAAACGTCTTCAAAATGCCGGAGAGCGTTTGAAAAAGGCCCATGTTTACCGAAGAGGGGCCGGGACAGTGGTACGTTACCTCGATATTTG
>Ga0272441_10013949_pt1 | contig 11480 bp, 10 predicted proteins | sample SSMProp6N_FD_193582 | JGI IMG/M metagenome (GOLD analysis project Ga0272441, IMG submission 193582) | Marine sediment archaeal communities from Little Sippewissett salt marsh, Falmouth, MA, United States - SSM-Prop-6N | ecosystem: Environmental > Aquatic > Marine > Wetlands > Sediment ... | reverse complement strand
CAGGGCCGCGCCGCCGAAAGCATCCTGGCCCAGGTGATCGTCAAGCCCGGCCACGTCATCCCCAACAACAGTCATTTCGACACCACCCGCGCCAACATGGAATTCGCCGGCGCCCGCGCCGTCGATTTGCTGTACGATCAGGGTCTGGATATTGCCTCCGAGGCCCCCTTCAAAGGCGACATGGACCTCGACAAACTGCGAAAATGCCTCGAGCAATCTGGTCCCGAAAATATTCCTTTCGGCATGATCACCGTCACCAACAACACCGGCGGCGGCCAACCGGTTTCCCTGGCCAATATCCGCGCCGTCAAAGAAATCCTGAAAAAACATAACATCCCCCTGGTCATCGACGCCTGCCGTTTCGCCGAAAACGCCTATTTCATCCACGAACGCGAACCAGGTTATCACGGCAAATCCCTGCTCGAAATCGCCCGCGAAATGTTTTCCTGTGCCGACGGCGCCACCATGAGCTGCAAAAAAGACGGCCTGGCCAACATCGGTGGCTTCTTCGTCTGCAACGATCCCGAATGGGCCGAAAAATTCCGCAATATGCTCATCCTCCGCGAAGGCTTCCCCACCTACGGCGGCCTGGCCGGACGCGATCTGGAAGTTATTTCGGTCGGACTCAACGAAGCTTTGGAATACGACTACCAGGTGTACCGCCACGCCACGATGGAATACCTCGGCAAATACCTGCAAAAACGAGGCATCCCCTTTGTCCGCCCCGTCGGAGGCCACGCCGTTTTCCTCGACGCCAAAGAATTCGTCCCCCACGTCCCGCCGGCGCAATATCCCGGCGTCGGCCTGGTCAACGCCCTCTACCTCGAAGGCGGCATCCGCACCGTCGAACTGGGCAGCGTCATGTTCGGTAAAATCGACGACAACGGCCAGGAAACTCCCGCCCCCTTGGAACTGGTCCGCCTGGCCATCCCCCGCCGCGTTTACACCCAGTCCCACTTCGATTACCTTATCGAAGTGATCGATCACGTCTGGCAAAACCGGAGTGAGATTGGCGGTTACCATATAACCTATCAGCCTAAGTTTTTGCGACATTTTACGTGTCATTTCGAAAAATAATCCCCTAAAAAAACTAACCAGAGCTTTATCTATGTGTCCTATTAATAGACACCGATGGAAGTTGTCGGCCTGGCGATATTATATTTGATGGAGGTAACACGATGAAGATACGTAGTTTTGGCAGAATCTGTTTGTGTTTATATTTTTTGCTTACGGCGGGGTGTGTCGCGGTTCCAGGGGGCCGGGTGAGCCATGATCATATGTGGGTAAGAACTTATGTTGAAGGTCCCGAGGTTGTCACGGTAAAGGGTGCGGAGGTGCGGGTGGCGCATCGTGATTATGTCGTGCCGGGAAGACGGATAGTGAGGTATGATAACCCGTATAATGAGCCAAGAAGCAGACCAAGAAACCAACCTAACCGCATCATTATTTATCGCTGAACCAATCGGCGGCGCGGATCGGGATGAAATTAAGTAGGTATGGTGATAAAGGTTTATTAATAGCTTAATATTTGATGAAGCCCAACAATAAAAACATGAGTGCGGCGGCGGCTCCGGCGGTCAGGGCGTAGGGCAGTTGCGTGTTGACATGGTCCATGTGATCCGATGCCGACGCCATTGAAGAGACCAGCGTGGTGTCGGAGATCGGTGAACAGTGATCCCCGAATACCCCGCCGGACATCATCGCCGCGACCATCGGTAATATCTCCAGGCTCAATCCTTGCGCCACCCCGATTCCAATCGGAAACATTATCCCCCACGTGCCCCACGATGTGCCGGTGGCAAACGCGATAAAACCGGTGATAACAAACAACAGCACCGGTAAAAATTTACTGTTGATCGAATCATGCACCACCGACGCCACATACTTACCCGTTTCCAAATCGCGGCACAACTGGCCGATGGCAAACGCGAACATCATCAAAATCGCAATCGGTATCAGCCCGCCCACGCCCTGGAAAAATAAATTCATCAGTTCTTTAAATTTCATAATCCCCTGCACGCGATACATCACCCCGCCCACCAGCACCGCCGCCAGCACCGCCCACAACACCGACGTCGAGCCGTCCCCTTCGGTGATATGTCCCTTGCCGGTAATCAGCATCCCGGCGACCATCATCCCCACCATCGTCGCCACCGGAACCACCATATTAATCGCCCGGGGCGTCACGCCTTTTTTCGGATCGATAGAAATCACATCGGTTGAAATCAAAGGCGTCGCCCCGTCCCGCAACACCTTACCTTCCTCGCGCGCCCGCCGCTCGGCCCGGGCCATCGTAAAAAAATCCTTTTGCGTGATGATCAAAATAATCACCAGCAAAATCGCCAGCATCGCATAAAAATTCATCGTAATCGCCTGAAAATAGACCACGACCGGTTTTTCAATCCCCTGCTTGTCCAGCAGTCCCGACGCGTACGCCCCCCAGGCATTAATCGGAATCAGCGTACACACAGGCGCCGAAATCGAATCACACAAATACGCCAGCTTTTCCCGTGATATTTTTAACTTGTCAAAAATCGGCCGCGACACCGTACCCGTCACCAAAACATTAATGCTCGACTCGATAGGTATAGACGCCCCCAACAACACCGTCAAGCAATGCGCCCGCCTCCTGGTTGTGATCAATCCTCGGCTCGACACAAAATTAATCAATCCCTGCACCCCTCCCGATTTCTGGGTAAAGGCAATCACCGCGCCGATACACGCCGAAAACAAAATGACTTTCGTATTGTTTTCACTCTGAAAAATTCCCACGCACAACTCAATGGTATCGACAAGACCTTTAATCACATTCCCGTCGGTCAAAACCGTACACCCCGACCACAAACCGATTAGCAGCGCCACATAAACCTGACGAAAAATAATCGCAATACCAATCGCCACCAGCGGTGGCGCCACCGACAGCCACGGATTGGAAGCCAATACATAAGAGTCGCTTTGAACGTCCAACTCCTTAATCGCCGCGGGAATAACAATCTTTTCTCCCGGAAAAAGACCCAGCTCTTTGGCGGTGCCGGCGGCTAATTCCAAAGCATACTTAACCGCCATCCTGCTGCTGTAGATCGGTATCTCGTTGTCCGGAATTTTTGGATCGGGCAACACCGTCATCGTGTGGACTGTCGTTATGGTTCCGTCCTCTCTAATAAAGAGTATATCCAGATCCACAGCGCAGTTTTTCATCCAGTAACCACACACCTTCGACTCGGTGTGAATAAATAACATCCCCATATTATCCGGAATATGTTCCCGATACATCAAACCCTGCTTGCGACTGACGCGGGTATAAGCCAATTCGACCGTAAATATATTGTCGGCCAGGGTGAGTTCGATAGTTTCAAGTGGAATTCTAACCTCGGCTTCCGACTCAGATTCGGCTTGATCTTGACCGGTGGCGCTTATGGTTATGCTTAAAATCATAACCAGCAGAATACTCAGTATATGCCGTGGTTCCATTTCAAAGTTCCTCATCGTTAAACTGCATCGGAAAAATGTTAAGACGTAGTTTTTTCACCGTCAAAGATTGCTTTATCCAAATTCTTCAATCGCGAACCCACCAACATCGTCCCGCACAAATCCCCCGTTATATTACACGTGGTGTGACCAATATCAATCACCGGCCAGATCGTGTACAAAATCGGTATCAGCGTCAACGGCAAACCTAACGTCTCCAGTAAAACCGCCGACATCACCGCCCCGGCGCTCTTGATCCCCGCCGTGCTCACCGAAAGCACCAGGGACAAAAACACAACCTGGACCATAAACATAGCATTTATTTCCGCCCCGTGAAGATTCGCCGCAAACACCGCCACCACCCCAATCGCCGCCGCCATCCCATCCATGTTCACCGTCACCCCCAACGGCAGCGTAAATCCGTATAAATTCTCCGGCGCCCCCAGCTTCTTCTCGGCCAACTGCATCGAAACCGGCAGCGTCGCGCCGCTCGACGTCGTACTCGCCGCCACCACCATCGCCGGCGATATATGACGATAAAACCGAATCGGGCTGACCCGCGCCAAACACTTCAAGATAAACGGGTAGAGCACCACCAGGATAATTATCATGCTGATATAGTCGGTGATGATAAACCGAACCACCTCCGACAGCATTTCCGCCCCTAAGGTCGCCACCATATTCGCCACCAACGCCAAAATCCCATACGGCGCCAACAGCATCACAAACTCGGTCACCTTGATCATCAAATCCGCCCCCGACCGAAACAGCTTCACCAACTCCGGTGCCTGCTTGCCAATCGCCAACAGCCCGATCCCCAAAATAATCGAAAACACGATAATCTGCAGCATATCCGCGTTCGCCAACGCCGCCACCGGGTTTTCCGGCACCGAATTCACCAACTTTTCTACGAAGTCCAACTCCTGGGCAGCATATTCCCCACCCGAATCCAAAATCGCTTGTTCACCTTTACCTGGCTGGATAATAAGCGCCACCACCATACCAATCGTCCCGGCGATCAGCGAGGTCAAGGCAAAATACAACAGCGTCAAACCGCCCACCGACCGCAGATTACGCAGTTCTTCCATCCGCGTAATGCCGCTAATCAGCGTAAAAAACGTCAGCGGCACGATTAGCATCTTCAACAGCCGGATAAATATATCCCCGATGGGCTGGATATAACCAACATCTTCACCAAAAATAAGACCCAACAAAATCCCGATTACGATGCCTATCAGGATTTGCGTATAGAGCTGTTGTTTGAACCACCATTTCATAAGTGACCTAAAGAATACCGGTTAGGTTCACTTGCGGTCAATAAAATTCGTAAACCAAACACACCATTTGCTTTAGATTTCACATTCAAGTACCGATAATATTATAATAAGAAGGAAAAGGCACCCAGAGTAACTATACGTATGTAACATAAATCCCTGATAATAAATACTTTATCGAAAGTTGCCCCTATGACCGACCAGGTCGCCGAAACGACGATTACCGCTCCGGACGCCAACGTAAACGCCCCGCCCGGACCGGATAATTCCTCATCCCCCCCGGTACGCTCCGATCATCTCAAACGCATCCTTTCCTTAAAAGTGCCGATTATCGTGAAAGTTACCGAAAAAAAACTGCGAATGGCCCATATCCTCAAATTTAACCTCGGCAACGTCATTCATTTCGATCAGGATGCCTATCAGCATGTCGAACTGATGGTCAACAACTCCGTCATCGGACTGGGACAACCCGTAAAAATCGGTGAAAAATTCGGCCTGAAGATCGTTCAAATCGGCGATATCACCGACACTATCAAAGCCCTCAAAACCGAAGATTAAACCCGGATATACTCACCAAAAGACCGCGCCATTTGGCGAAACTGCCGCTGCGATACAAAAACCGTCTGCCAACTGGCGCTCCGGGTACGCATCCGTCGCCGGTAAGTATCCACTTCCGTCACCGCAAAGGCGTAATCCCGACCCTCAAAACGATAAATATCGTCAAATAAATTATGCTCACGCTTCTCATTCCTTTCAACGCCATCAGTCAACCAGTACGCAAAAACAAACGCCGCCTTATACCCCTCACCAAATACCTCTTCCCAGCAGCTTAAACCCTCCACATCCACACGCGTGACCCACGTTTCACCCCAGCGACCCTGGTGATAACCTGCGCAGGTAAATTTCCGCCCCTTGACATCCACCAAAATCTTGTCCCCGGCCGCCGGATATACCAAAAAATCAAAACTCTTTATCCGCACCCCGGCAAATACCGCCTTTTTCGCCTGGTCCACCGCTACATACCGAATTCCCCGACCACGCAGCATATCCTCAAACGCCCGTTCATAATGCGTACCCGCCTTAGCCATATTATTCGATCAAGAGGTTCCAACAAAACCTGACTCGCCGTTTGCCAAAAACTGTGCCGTTTGCCAAAAACTGTCATTCCCGCGAAAGCGGGAATCCATCCGTTCATACTTGTAGTTCTGTTAGAGCGCCTAAGTAAAGGTTAGTAAAGTTCTCTATTTACATAAAAAATAAGTTACAATTTGAAAAGAAAAAAGGAAAAATTTATTTTTTCTCTTCCAAGTATGCCTAACCTCAATTTTGCAAAACTTCACTCATAATTCATCTTCGGATATAAACCGAAGAGATAATCCGCTTTATTTAGGAGCTAATACGCTCCGGATCTCCCAAAAATTCCTCCAGACCTGCCATTTTTTGCGCCCCTGACCCCAGATCCTTAAGATTCACCTGTCCGTCCTTAACGGTTTCCTCACCCAAAATAACCGCACAACGCGCTTTTTGCCCGCCCGCCTGCTTAAGCTGCTTCCCCAACGCCTGACGCTTGTAACTCATCACCGCCGAAAATCCCTGTGCCCGCAGCGCACTGACCACCTCCAAAGATTTCTCATAAAGTCCTTCACCGGCGTCAATAACATAAAAATCTGCCTGTTGTTCGGTTTGGCCGACTAAACCTCTCTCCCGCAGCATCAACTCCAGCACCACGTCCCCCATCCCAAAACCCGTCGCCGGAACGTGCTGCCCGCCCAGTCCCGACAGCAAATTGTCATAGCGTCCGCCGCCACAAACCGCCCGTAAGGGCTCTTTTCGATCATATATCTCATACACCGGACCGGTATAATACGCCAGCCCCCGCACAACCTTGATGTCGAAACAACAGTAGTCCGACACCCCCATCAGCCTTAAATGATTAAACAAACTCTCAAATTGAATGATACTCTCCTGGGCCGACTCCGGGGCGAATTTCTTCAATTCGTCCAGCGTATCGATGCCCTGCAGCAGCAGCAGCTTTTCCCGTAATTTGTCATCCGGTATCTGCTCGGCGGCCATCGCGGCGAACGTATCGCCGGGCACCTTCGGCGCCTTATCCAGCAGGGCATAGATCGAATCCAATTGCTTCTCGTCAAAACCCACCGACTTCAGCAGCTCGGCCAGCAGCGCCCGGCTCGAAAGACGCACCACCAGATCAGTGCTCTTGAGCCCCACACTCCGCAGGTAATCTATCGCCGTATAAATGCACTCGGCATCCGCCAGCACCGAGTCCGATCCGATGACATCCACATTCCACTGAAAAAACTCCCGTAAGCGACCCCGTTGCGGCCTCTCCGCCCGAAACAAACGCGGAACCGTAAACCACTTGATCGGACGCGCCAGAGAATTAATCTGCTGATTCACCATCCGCGCCAGCGTCGGGGTCATCTCCGGACGCAACGCCAACTCCCGACCTCCGCGATCCGTAAAAGAAAAAAGCTGACCGGCGATCTCCTCGCCACTCTTTTGCGTAAACAGTTGCAAATGCTCGAAAATCGGTCCGTCATACTCAACAAAACCACTACGCACCCCCGCCTGACGCCAACCGTCAATAATCCAGTTGCGAACCGCCATCTGATCGGGATAAAAATCCCGCGTACCTCTTACCGGCGCTATCTTTGCCATAAAACTAATGCTGTCCTTTGTTTGCCCTTGATTCCTTACTTCTTAATCGGCGGACGCCAACGCCAAGCAAAACTTGGGCGCATCCCTGCGATCACCAAACTGCTCTCAAACTCCTTCTAACTTCCTAAATCATCAATACTTACGTCTTTTTTCCCTTTTCTTTGGCCAGGTACTCGTCCAACTCTTCTATCGAGGTGAAATACATCTCGTACCCATAATCCCCGCTGTGATAATCACAGGTGTCTTCGGTATAACCCCGGCACAAGCGCGGCCGAGTCTCATATATATCGCAACGATTATCCTTATTCAGGTACTTGCAGCGATTGGCGATGTTGATATACCAGTCGCCTTCCTCCACAAATACACTGATACCCTCATGGGCCAGATACCAGCGAACATCGTCAAAATCACCCTTGTCTTCAGGCGTCTCAATCGGCAGCGCCAGGTACCTGCAGCACAATCCGGCACATTTCTCACACAGTATTTCGCTCAAAATCCGTTCCTCTTATTTCTTTACAGGACTTTTGCACAGTATGCCTAACCTCAATTTGGCAAAACTTCAATTCCTAATTTACCATTCGGAGGCCCCTAACTCCCTGAAACCGATACTATTATAAACTCCCAACGCCATACCGTCAAACATTCATTGTTCTAACTTCAGTTCTAACTGTCAAAGAACCTCGATTACATATAGCTTATCCCACCTCAAATGGCTATTATATGGTAATATGTCCAACAGACTCATTGAATTACAATTATACCACCTGCGATTGCCCTTTAAGCATTCGTTTTCCCACGCCGCCGCCCGACGCGCCGAAACCGACACCGTCCTGCTCGCCGCCCTCCTGGCCGATGGCACGATAGGCTATGGTGAAGGCGTTCCGCGCCCCTATGTCACCGGCGAAACCATCGAATCCATACTTTACAATATCTCCGACACCTTCGCCGCCGCCCTACGAAAAGTTGAACCCAAAAGCTTTCCCGAACTGCTCGATCTTATCGACAACCTGCCCTTTACCAACGAGCAAAATCAAATAATCAACGCCGCCCGTTCCGCCGTGGAATTGGCCTTGCTGGACGCCTACGCCCGCCATTACCAATCTTCCTTGGCAGGCATTGCCGGGTGGCTCGGATGCGGTTTCTTCACCGGAGACGCCTCCATCCATAAAATCCGCGTCAGCGGAGTCCTCGACGGCGCCGATCCGGACCGTATGATGAAACAGTTAAAATTAATGCGCTGGTACGGCCTCAAAAACTTCAAACTAAAGGTGGGATATGAACACGATATCGAAAATTTGAATCTGATTAATCAAAAATACCATAAATCCCTCTCTTACGGAAAAATGAGCCTCCGTGTCGATGCCAATGGCGCCTGGGACATCGACGCCGCCGTCGCCATGAGCGATAAAATGGCAAGCTTAAATGTCTGTTGTCTCGAACAACCACTGGCGCCCAACGATCATAGTCATTATCGGACTATCGCCGACCTGTCCCGTATCCCCCTCATGGCCGACGAATCACTCCTCACCGTCGATGACGCCGAATATCTCATCGAAAACGACCTGATTGACTATTTCAACATCCGGATCAGCAAAAACGGGGGGATCATTCCCGCCATCAAAATCGCCGAAATCGCCCATAAATACGGCCGCGGCATCCAACTCGGCGCCATGGTCGGTGAAACCGCCGTCCTGGCCGCCGCCGGACAACAATTTCTGCAAATGACCCCCAATGTTGAGTTTACAGAAATTTGTTACAGCACCTTCCTGCTCCAAAAAGATATCGCCAAGCGCAAAATTCGCTTCGGCTACGGCGGAAAACTCCCTAATATCGGACCTTTGGGACTGGGAATAAACATCCCCAGGGAAAAAATTTCCACTTTTTTAGTCCAACCGCCGCGAAAAATCACCTTGGCGTGAATATAATTAAACAGAGTTAGACGTATAATAATTCAATTGGTATAGCCGCCCGGGAGGTATTAGCGGCGGCTTGTCGGGCCTTCTCAAGCCCTGACTTAGCAAAAAAGAGGTGACCACGACGGCATAACTGTTTTTTGTCACCCTAAAATGGAACATCTTCTCTATTATGTGCTATAGCAACTTATCCCCACACAACCTCTTTATTGTTACCGGATCGGACCTGCGCGCCGAAATGAACGATCGCCCCCTTGCCTATCAGCTAAAATCAATGATCGAAGGGCAATTCAAACAACGACTCTGGAACCCTTCTATTATCGTTTTAGGCGATTTGTGGTATCTGCATTCCGAACCCTTGCATAAATATCCCATGATCTCCATTGGCAGCCCGCGGGTAAATGCCGTTTCCGCCAATCTCCTCAAAAAATTACCCACCGTCCTGGACGTCGAACAAAAATTAATGATTCAAATGGATTTGTTGTGGCACGACCTCCGCGCCATTATCTGGGGAAGCAATCGACAATTTACCCTCGACGCCCTCCAAATCTTCACCTCCCGTAACTACCTCGATCAATTCCTCGATGCCGCCATAGCCCGCTCCAGCTAAGTATTCAATCCCTTACGGCCCACCATCACTGTATTTAACGTATTTCCCCTTGCTTCATACGACCAAATAGTATATACATTATAATTCCATTGTCCGATAGCGATTAAATTGTGAAGATTTGATATTTTAGGAGATATGTTACATGGCGAAAAAATCAAAAAAAATCGGTGCTAATAATAACGGTTCATACCTTTTCACCAGCGAATCGGTCACCATGGGCCATCCCGATAAAGTAGCCGATCAAATATCCGATGCAATTCTGGATTCGATGCTGACCCAGGATCCCAACAGCCGAGTCGCCTGCGAAACTATGGTGACGACCGGCCTGGTCGTCGTCGCCGGCGAAATCACCACCAATGCCTACGTCGATATCCCCCACGTCGTACGCAAAACCGTCTGCGATATCGGCTATAACGACCCGGATATGGGATTTGACGGAAATACCTGTGCCGTCATCACCACCATCGACGAGCAATCGCCCGACATCAGCCAGGGCGTTACCTCCGGCAAAGGACTCTTCAAAGAACAGGGCGCCGGCGATCAGGGGATGATGTTTGGATATGCCTGTAACGAAACCCCGGTCTTGATGCCCATGCCAATCTACCTGGCGCATCGTCTCGTGGAAAAACTCGCCCAGGTCAGAAAAGCCCATAAATTACCCTGGCTCAGACCCGACGGAAAATCGCAAGTCACCGTCGAATATGACCAAAACGGTAAACCGATGCGTATTGATACGGTCGTCATTGCCACCCAGCATAAACCCCAGGTTAAATACCAGGAACTGCGCAAAGCGATTATCGATCATATTATCATGCCGATCCTGCCCAAAAAACTGGTCGATAAAAATCTCAAAATCTATGTCAATCCCACTGGCCGATTTGTTGTTGGCGGCCCGCACGGCGATTGCGGTTTGACCGGTCGCAAGATTATTGTCGATACCTATGGCGGCGCGGGCTGCCATGGCGGCGGCGCCTTTAGCGGTAAGGATCCCTCGAAAGTGGATCGTTCCGCCAGTTATATGGCCCGCTGCATGGCCAAAAACGTTGTGGCGGCCAAACTGGCGACTCATTGTGAAGTCCAAATGGCCTATGCCATCGGCGTCGCCGATCCGGTTTCTGTCCTGGTCGAAACCCAGGGCACCGGTGTTATTGATGATGAGGAAATCGCCAGGATAGTCAAAAAAACCTTCCCCATGAAACCCCAGGCTATCATCAAACACCTGAACCTTAAACGCCCTATTTACATGGAAACCGCCCGCCATGGGCATTTCGGACGAAAACACCCCAATTTCACCTGGGAAAAAACCGATCAGGCGGCCCAACTCAGAAAACTGGCCGGACTTAAATAAACCAAATTGTTAAAAATCTATCAAACCCTCGGCCTCTCCCGGGGGTTTTTTCTATCCAAAGTATGCCTAAACTTAATTTTGCCAAACTTCACTACTAAGCTGCTGTTACTAAGTAAACTAACAGCACGCAGCGATTCCTGTAACTCCCCTCTTGATAGGGGATTTAGAGGTGTGTCTTTTGACTCTTT
>Ga0272441_10013948_pt1 | contig 11480 bp, 11 predicted proteins | sample SSMProp6N_FD_193582 | JGI IMG/M metagenome (GOLD analysis project Ga0272441, IMG submission 193582) | Marine sediment archaeal communities from Little Sippewissett salt marsh, Falmouth, MA, United States - SSM-Prop-6N | ecosystem: Environmental > Aquatic > Marine > Wetlands > Sediment ... | reverse complement strand
GGCCTGGCGATCCCACAGCAGGCCGTAGCGCCGCCGAATCTATTGTCATCAATTGACTTATCGCGTCATCCGCGGGTCCGGGCGATGCCAACGGCCATCCAGGGGAATCCGGCGGCGCGGACTCTGGCCGGCGGGGCGGCCGGCCCGGGCGCCCGGGAATGCCGCGCACAACCTGACGGCGGCACGGCGATTGCGGCCTGAATTGGGCTGCCGGTCCGGACTTCGGCGGCGGTGGATCGAAGCGGACCTCTCGCCGCCCGTCGCGGCGTCGTTCGTCGTAGGAGTCGATGGCGGCCTTCCGACCCCCGGGCGCCGTGGCGCGGCGCGTCCGGCCTTGCCGCCGGAGGCGGCGTGGTGAATAATGCCCTCGCCGGGCAGAAACTGCGCCCCCGGGAGGCTGTCGATGGACTGGATGATCGCCGATGGGCCGTGGGTGACCCTCGCCCGCCCGGTCTGGCTGGCGGCGGCGGTCGCGGTGGTCGTGCCGGTTGCCCTGGCGGCGTGGGGGCGGCGGCGCGGGCGCCGGACGCCGCCGGCGGCGGTGGCCGGTCAGTGCCTGGCCGTCGGCCTGGCGAGCCTGGCCCTGGCCAAGCCCCAAGTGCCAATCGACGCTCGAACCCGTCGGCCTTACCTGCTTCTGTCCGACGCTTCGGCATCGGTCCGCGGGCAGCAGGCCACGGCGGCGGGGCTGGCCTTTCCGCCCGGGGCGGCGGTGGAGCGGTTCGCCTTCGCCGACGGGCTGAGCCGATCGCCCGCCAGCGCCCGCGACGGCGCCACGCGGATCGGACCGGCGCTGCGAATGATCGCCTCGCGGGCCCGCGCCGGGCTGGCCGGGGCGGTGGTCACGACCGATGGGCGGTTTACCGATTCGAACTGGGCGGGCGCCGCGGCGGTCGTTGCCGGCAGCGGGGTGGACGTGGTGATCGTTCCCCTGGACGCGCCGGGCCGCGATGCGCGAATCGCCGCCATCCAGGCCGTCCGGCGCGCCGACGCCCAGGTGGACCTGACGGTGACGGTTTCGGCCAATGTCTCGGCGGGCAGGACGCTGACCGTCCGGCGCTCGGGACGCGGTGAACCGCTCCTGGCCCGGCGGCTATCGCTGCTGGCGGACTCGGCCGCGACGATACGGTGGACGGACCGCGTGCCGCCGGACGTCGCAGCCGAATACGTCGCCGAACTCGACGCCGCCGACTTCCTGCCGGAAAACGATCGTGCCGCCGTCGTCGTCCTGCCGACCGAGCGGCAGGTGGCCGCGGTCGGGCTCGACGCCAGCGCACGCGCGATCCTTTCGCAACTCGGCGAGCCGATCGCGCACCTGCGGCCCGACGGCTTGCCCACGGAGGCCGGGGGCCTGGCGCGGTTCGCCGCCGTGGTCGTCGCCGACGCGACGGGCGAGGCCCTGACCGCGCCGCAGCGCCGTGCTCTGGGCGAATACGTTCGCGCCGGCGGCGGGCTGTTGATGATCGGCGTCGGCCCGCACGCCGCGCCCGCCGACCTGCGCGATCCGCTCAACCGCGTCTTGGCCCTGCTGGCGAACCCGTTTCAGCGCCGCCCGCTGGCGCTGGTGGTGGCGCTGGACAGGTCCGGCTCGATGGGTCAGACGACGACGGGCGAGGCGGAGCGCCCGGCCCAGCGGAAGTTCGACCTGGCGGCCGAGGCCGTCGTCGCCCTGACCGACCACCTGACGGCCCGCGACACGCTCGCCGTCGTCGCCTTCGCCGCCGGCGCCGAGACGATCTACGACAGCCGCGACGCGGCGCCGGACTTCGCCGCCGTGCGGGACGCCCTGCGACAGGTAAGGCCGACGGGCTCGACCAAGGTGGCGCCGGCGCTCGCCGAGGCCTTGGCCCGCACGCCGGCGGCGGGACGGACGCCCATGGTCCTGGTGGTCTCGGACCTTCAGACCCAGGACGAGAACTTCGACCCCGCCGCCTGGGCCGACCGCTTCGACCGTGGCGGTGTTAAACTCGGCGTCGTCGCCATCGGCGCCGCCGCCGCGACCCCGCCGGCGCTGGAGCAACTGGCCAAGCGGCTGAAGGCCCCGTACGTCCGTCAGGACGACCTGTCCGGCCTGGCGAAGGTGTTCGCGACGATGGTCCGCCGAGGGCGCGGGGAGGCGATCCGCCAACCGGTGCCTCCGGCGCCGGTCAAGGCGACCGCCGCACTGTTCGACACGCCGGTGAAGGACCTCCCGCCCGTGTCCGCGTACGTTCTGACCGCGGTGGCGCGCGGGGCGGAGTTGCTCGCCCGAACGGCCGGGGGAGACCCGATCTGCGCCCGCCGGCAAGCGGGTCTGGGACGCAGCGTCTCGGTCGCGATCCGGCTGGGCGCAACGGACAACGTCGCGTGGCGATCGGACGCCGCAGCGGCGCAGGTGCTGGCCGCGGCGGCGCGCTGGGTCCTGCGGGCGCCGAACGACCCGCGTTTCGACGGACAGGTCCGCCGCGACGGGAACCTCTTGCACGTGGCCGTGACCGCCGCCAAGGACGGCGTGCCGATCAACCGGTTGGACCTGACGGCGGCCGTCGCCTCTGGACCAGACGTCCGCACCGCCCCGGCCGAGCAGACCGCACCCGGGCGCTACGAGGCAACGTTGGCGTGTCCGGCCGACGCCGCCGCCGCCGTGGCCGTGCGATTGGACGCCGCGGTGGTCTGGCGCGCCCCGGTCGTGGCGATGTGCGCGCCCGAATTCCGGGCGATTGGGCTGGACCGCCGGGCCACGCGCGACCTCGCCGGGCGGACCGGCGGACGGATCGTCCCGGCCGATCGGATCGCGGAAACCCTTCGCCAGGCCTACCGCCGCCGTCTGACGGACCTCTGGCCGTTCCTACTGGGGGCCGCCGGCGCGGTCATGCTCGCCGAGTGGTGCCTGACGCGACTGACGCGCCGATGAAGCCGGCCCACACACTCGCCGCGTGGCGACGATCCGATATCAGATCGAAGGGATGCGGCGCACGCCGGCCGCAACGGGGTTCAGATATGTTCCAGCCCCAAGCCGATCATGTGGCCCATCGCGCGGACGCGGACGATCCGGCAGTCGATCCCGCCTTGGGCGCCTTGATCGGCGCCGTCGGACGCCCCCGGGGCGATCGTGACGGGACCCTCGCGCGGCAGGCCGGGGGTGTCTTGCGTGATGAAGAACATGCCGTTCTCGGAAACGTTGGTGATGTGTCCGAGCGTGCTGAAGGCGCCGTCGAGGCTGGTCAGCAGGGCCGGACGGGTGTGCTCAATGCGTTCGGATCGGCGCCGTTGACTGGTCCTGACGGACATCCTTGAGGCTCCGTTGGTCGGAGATTCTGATTCCAGGTTATGTCGGCATCGCCATCGGGGCGGTTGAGCAAGATTCCGCGTCCGATCCGGCGCGTCGGGCCCGGCGGGTCAGCGTCCCGGGCCCACCGGGTGGGATTCCGCGCCGATCATGTCGCCCAGGACCGATGCGAGGTATTTGCAGGCAAACGTCCGGCAGTGCTCGGATCGGTACAGATCGTTCTGCCCCTCACAGCCCAGCCCGTCGGCGTCTTTCTGGGCGGCGGGGATCAATCGGTCGCGATAGGTGGCGCATTGGCCTTTGAATGGGCAGTCGCATACCGCTTGGTGGTCCATGTGTGTCCTCCCTAGCCCTTCACCGTCTACCGTACGATACGCCCGCCCGGCGTGTCGGACGGAGAGGCCGAGAACACAGCGCCCCCAGCGGGCAGGCCACGGCAGGCGCCCTCGGCCTGCCCCGAACGAACTGCCTATTTCAGCGCGCCTTGCGACGCCGAATGCCCAGGAGGGCCCCGCCGGCAAAGAGCAAGACAAGGGCCGACGGTTCGGGCACCGGCGGCGAGGCGGCCCCGGCGCCGACCCCCCAGTTGAACGCCAGTGTGGACAGGTCCGTCAGGTTCGTCGCGCCGTCAGCGTTGAAGTCGCCCCCGCCCCAGCCGGCGCCGCCCTGATTCCACGAGAACGCCAACGCCGACAGGTCCGACAGGCCCACGACGCCGTTGAGGTCCGCGTCGCCGAGGACGAAGGCCTTCGGCGCGCCGCCGTTGAGGTAGTACAGATGCAGCCCGTCCAGGTCGATCGTACCCAGGCCGATGGCGAGGGTCTTGGCGTACAAGGCCTCGGCCGCGCCGTGGCCGTGATCCACGCGGTTGCCGTTGTCGACGGCGTCGACCAGACGGACCTTCGCGCCGCCCGTCAGCGAGAGGGTCCCCAGGTGGAAATTGCTCACGAACCCGCCCGTCGCCGGGCCCGAGTCCTCCCCGCCGGCCTCGATCTGGTCCCAGTCGCCCGGGCCGGTCTTTTCAAGGACCGACGCGTCCGACCAAGACCACTTGGGCTCGTCGGTCATGGCGAACGTCACATCGCCCGCCACCGACAGCGTGCCGGTGACGTCGATGTTTGCGGTGGCGTCCATGGCCAAGTTGGCGGCGGTCATGGTCCCGGACAGGACCAGGCGTCCGGCGTTGAGCAGGTCGAGGTCGCCGGTGGTGGTCACGCCGGACGCGTCGACTTGAAGGGTCCCGCCGCCGGCCTGCCATCGCCCGCCGCCGCTGACGTCGGCGGCGACGGTCAGGACCGCGCCCGCGCCGGCGGTCTCGAAGACGCCGTCGTTGACCTTCCCGGCCGTATCCAGCGTCAGCGACGCGTGGGCGTCCACGGTCACCCGCCCGCCGGCGTTGACCGTCAGCGGCGCCCCGAGCGTGCTGTCCCCGCCGGTGGCGCGGATGACCCCGCCGCCGGTGCTGGTCATGGTCCCGCCGCCGAAGGTGCTGTCGTACAGCCAGATCTCGCCGGTGTCCGCGACCGTGACGGTCCCGCCCGTGACAGCGGCGGCGTTGAGGTTCAGGTATGACGCGTCGGCGACCTCGATAAGCCCGCCGGTGTTGTCGAACGTTCCGTCCTGGAGCACCAGCGCGCCGGCGGTTGCCGCGCGCATCGTGCCGGTGTTGACCGCCCCGGCGGTGCTGGGATCGACGATGATGACCCCGGCGTCGGCCGCGCGGATCAGGGCCTGGTTGGTCACGCCCATCGAGTCGCTCCCGATGTCGCCGAAGCCCTCGATGGTGTTGTCGGCGTTGACCAGCCGGTCCGTCGGCGCGCTGCCGCCGATCGCGTTGTTCCAGTGATCGGTCAGGATGACCGACCCTGCGCCCTGGAGGGTCACCTGCCCGCCGCTGACTGTCAGGTAGGCGAAGGCCTGGGGATACCCGGCGTTGATGCGGATGATGCCGGCGTTGTCGATGATCCCGGCGCCGGCGCCGTCCACGACGGTCAGCCGGCGGCTGGCGCCGATGATCAACTCGTCCGCGGCGTCGACGGTGAGGTTGTCGATGGTCGCGTCCACGTCCATCGTAACCGTCGAGGCGGCCGCGTTGCCGTCATCGATCAGGACGTTGTAGGTGTCGCCGCCGACGCCGTTATCGGGCGCCACGCCGACATCCCACGCCCCGGTGTCGCTCCAGACCCCGGTCCCGCCGTTCCAGGTCGCGTCCACTTGCGCGGCCCCGGCCGCGCCGGCGGCGACCAGAATCCACGCGCAGCAGACAACCACGCCACACTGATACCACGTCCTCTGTGTTCGCACGCCCAATGATCCTCCGATGTCCCTGCCGCCCGGGACCCGATCCCCGCGCGGCCCCCACCCGGGGCAGACCGTATACGGTTCACTGAGCCCAATACGGCGCGCAGGGGTAAGCGGCGATTACCTCTCTTGGAAATCATTATACCACAACGCCCCGTTTCCGCAAGGTGCCGAATGGGTGCGCCGCAGGGGACGCGCCGCCGGAAATCCCCGCGCGGGCGGCGCGGGCTAGTCGTGCGGCCAATCGCCCCCGCGCAAGAAGGGAGCGACATAGTGCCGCACGAACCCGCGGGAGGCGCTGTCGGTGTGGGAGCCGTTGTTCCCGTAGGCGGACATTCGGCTGGTCCAGGCGACCTGCCTGAGGCCGGGGAAGGCGTTGTCGAATCCCTTCAGTCCGGCCGAGGGGCCGTGCCCCCCATCCACGTTACCCATCAGCGTCGTGCCGACGCCCAGCAGTCCGACGTCGCGGCTGGAGTAGTAGTTGATGATGCCCCGCCGGCAGTTCGCCAACGCCTTGTGCAGGTCGTAGCCCTTGGAAATGCTCGCCGACAGCAGGACCAGTCCGTCGATCTTGCGTCCGTCGGGCAGGCTTTCGGCGGTGAACACCGCCACGCCGCCGCCCCCGCTGTGTCCGACGACGTACACCGGGCGGCCGGGGTGGTTGTCCTGGTAGTCGCCGATCATCTGGGCGATCCGCTCGCCGGCGACGCGGTTGCCGATGAAGCCGGTCTGGTTCAGCAGCGGCCCGGCCAGGGGGATCGGACGTCCCCATCGGTAGATCGGCACGGCGCCCTGGACCCCGCCGTCGAGCACGCCGTCGCGAATGGCGTACGACAGCGGACCCTCGCCCTCGATGCCCGGAAGGATAATGACCAGCCCCCGCCCAAGGCGATCGGGGGTGACGAACTGGTCGTTGGTCCGCCCGCAGCCCGCCGACGACGCCAAGACGCCCGCAGCCAGAATGACCGTGGCCCTGTTCATAGCGCTGGAGGTCTTATAGGCCCTCGCGGGCGCGGCGTCCAGGATTCGTCGGGGCGTCCGGTTGTGCCGGAACGGCCCATGGGCCGAAGTCGGTCAGATCCATCGTGACCTCGAGCGCCGCGTCGCCGTGTTGTCGGGCCGTCCGGACCAACCGGCCGGGCACCCGGTCGCTCAGCCACATCGTCGTGGACACCAGCCGCGGCCCGACCATCTTTCGCCAAGTCGTCACGCGGCAGGGGACGACCTTGCCCGCGACGGTGAGGGTTTCTTCGGTCCACTCGGCCGATCGAGGCACGCTTAGGAGGCTCTGTCCGGCCGGGACTTTGCGCGGGAACGACATCTCGCGGCTGGTCTTGGCTTCACCGGCGGCCCAGGCGACTCGCACCGTGATGGTGGCGTCGGAGACGGCGATGACCTTGTAGGTTATCGTCGTACCGCCGGTGCCGCGGTAGGTGGCGAACTGATCGACCTTCGCGTCAGCCCAGGCGCTGTCCACCAGGTCCGGCTCAGGCGCTGCCGGCGCGGCCAGCAACATCGGCACGGAGTTCGCCGGCGGCTGGGCCTCCTCGACTGCCGGTGCGGGCGCCGGGGCCTCGGCCAACCACTGGGGCGCCGTCGGCGATTCCGGCCGTGCTGCCGGTCGGGCGACCGGCCGCGCCGCCGCCTTGGCCGGGGCCGGACGCCGCTTCGAGCAGCCCGCACTCGCCAGGATCACCGCCGCCGCCAGAAGCCATCGAACACGAGACCGGCTCATGGTTGTCCTCCCCGATCACTTCAGCGTCGAGATCAGCAACTTCCGCATCTCAAGGAACTGCCCCGCCTTCGGGTCCGGCCGGCTCGGCGACGCGCCGGCGTGTTGGTCCTTGATGATGCCCTGGACCTCCTCGATCCGCTTGCTCGTCAGCGGGTGGGTCTGGAACATCTCCTCCAACGACCCCGGCTCCGATTCCGACATCTTCAGCAAGACCGTCAGCAGTTCCACCATGCCATAGGGGTTGTATCCCGCTTTAGCCATGTATCGGACGCCCAGCGCGTCGGCTTGATATTCATATGTCCGGCTGTATTTCAGGTTCGCCATGCCGGCAACGACCTGGGCGGCGGCGCCGGCGGCCTGGCCTTCTTGGCCCCCGAGGATCTTCTGCGCCAGTTCCACCAGTACCTGCGCGCCCATCTGCTGCTGGATGCCCTTGACGTTATGGCGATGGACCACGTGGCCGGTTTCGTGTCCCAGGACCGCGGCGAGTTGGCGCTCGTTGGTCATCCGGCGCATCAGCCCGGCGGTGACGTAGATCTTCCCCCCCGGCAGGGCGAAGGCGTTGGGCGTGTCCGACGCCAGCAGCGCGTACCGGTACGGCATCTCGCGGTCGGCCACGGCGGCGATCGACGCCCCGACCCCGGCGACGTACTTCTGAAGCGCCGCGTTGGCGACGAGTCCGTCGAACTCCTCCACGAACTGCGGCGCCGCCTCGTTGCCGATGGCGATTTCCTGGGCGGTGTCGATCAGGATGAGTTCCCGCTCGCCCGTGGCCGGATTCACGCTGCAGCCCGCCGTCAGCGCCAGCAGGATACCCAGCGCCACGAAGTGGGTTTTCATGGCATTTCCCTTTCAGCGAATGGCAATCCAAGCCGATGTCTCTATCCGTAAGTGTATGCTCCCGGAAGCGGCGGGCAAGAGGACAATTATTTCGCCCCTGAGGGCATTCTTGCCCCTTGAAATCCCCCGCCGCGCGGTGGAACAATTCAGGGGATGCCTGCCCGGACAACGTGAGGTGGAGGCTGCTGAGATGGCGCGCAAGAGCAGCGATGACGTCGACTCGGAAGACCTCAGCGAATCCGTTCCCGCCGTGTACGCCCGCGGGCCCCGCGATGCCGAGCGGTACGTCCAACTGCTCGCCGATCACGACATCGACGCCGTCGTCGACCCGGACTACAGCCCGCCCGAGACGGACGACGACCGCGCGCCCGTCGTCCCCAGCGGCGTGCCCATCCTCGTGGCCAAGGCCGTTCTGGAAGACGCCCAGGCCTTCATCGCCGACATGGACGATCTCAACGGGTTCATTCCCAACGGCGAGGACGAGGACGACCTCGACGACGAAGACCTCCTGCCCGGACGCGAAGGGCCCGAGGACTACGAGGACCTCGACCCCGCCAGCCTGCTCGAGGCCGACGACGCCGTCGTCTATGATCAAGACGACGAGGACGACGAAGCCGCCGAGGAACCCGAGGAAGCCCACTAGCGCAGGCCGACCGGCGCGACCGCCCGTCGGCTCGCGGCGGGCTTGGCGTCCAAGAATCCTGTTCTTCGGCCGGCGCCGTGCCGATAGAATAGGTGCCTTACGGTCCACCCCATGGAGAGCCCGGTCATGAAGGACGGAAAGCCCGCCGCCGACAAGTCGCCAGACGCCGAACCGCCCAAGGCCCCCTCGTCCGGAGCGCCGGAGCGCCGGGGCAAGCGGCGCCGCAGCGTCGTCGATCGGCGCCTGGGGCTGGAGCGGCGCCGGGGGCCGGGCCGGCGGCGGTCCGACGAGCGACGATCGGCCGAAGAAGGCGAAATGACCGACGAGCAGTTCGACTTCATCATGGCCATCGACAAATACAAGCGGACCAACAATCGGCCCTTCCCCACCTGGACCGAGGTCCTCGAGATCATCCACGCATTGGGCTACCGGCAGGTTGCCGAACCGGAAGACTTGAAGTAGAATGGTCAGGTTCCTATAATCCCCTCAGCGGGGTGGGAGCGGCGTGCCGTGCTGGTCGGCAGCGAACAGTTGAACGTGACCCTTCAGGTCGCCACGGTGGTGGTCCCCGCGGCGGTCTATTTTCTCCTCCTGGGCCTGCTGAACAGCCAGCGCCATCCGCAACTGATCAGCGGCCGGACCGACTTCATCGTCCTGAACGCGGCGTTCTTCCCGATCTTTTGCGTGCCGGCGCTGAGCTACGTCGGGGCGTCGGCGGCGGCGCTGCTGGGCGTCCTGGCGGTGGTCTTGGCCGCCGTGGTCGTCCTGGCGCCGGCGCGCTGCGGCCGCTGGGTCCTATACAACATCGCCATGCCGGAGGCCCTCCGCGCCGCCGAGCGGGCCCTCCAGGCGATCGGCGAGCCGTTCACCCGACGAGGCCGATGCCTCACCCTCGACCGGATCGACCTGTCGCTGCGCTTCGGCGCCATGCCGCTGCTGCGGAACGTCTCCATCGCCGCCGACGGCGACGACGCCCGCCGCGTCGCGCCGCGCCTCGAACGCGCCCTCGTCGAGCAACTCGCCCGCATCCACACCACCGCCACGCCCATGGCGCAGACCTTCCTGCTGATCGCCACCGCCATGCTCATCGCCCCCCTGGGGCTGTTCGCCGACCGCATGCCCGAGATGGTCCGCCTGCTCACCGACCTGATGAAGTAGCCCGCGGGCGCGGGCGGCTTTTGTCGTTGCCGCTCCCGAGTGAATCGCTATACTGGGTCGACTTCTCGCCCCCGAGCCCAAGCCCGGGCGGCACGCGAGGCCGATATGAAAGCGAAGATCCATCCTGAATACACCGACGTGACCGTCACCTGTGCGTGCGGGAACACCTTCATCACGCGCTCGACCCTGGGCAAGGACATCCGAGTGGACATCTGCTCGGCCTGCCATCCGTTCTACACGGGCAAGCAGAAGTTCGTCGACGCCGCCGGGCGGGTCGAAAAATTCCAGCGCAAGTTCGGCGGGGACTACTTCAGCCGGGCGAAGAAGAAAGCATAGCGACGCGGCGGAGCCGCCGTGCCCGCGACGGAGCCATCGCACCGTCGCGCCCGTTCGTCGCGCGGCGCGAGGGCGACCCGCCGCAACCGTCGCCCGATAAGCCATGCCGGACCTGTCAGCCAATCTCATCGCCACCCTCGCCTCGGCCGCCGAGCGGCACGACCAGATCGCCGAGCAGATCAACGACCCCGCCGTCGCCGCCGATCCGGCCCGCCTGATCGGCCTGACCAAAGAACTGGCACGCCTCCGGCGCATCGTCGAGCCCTACCGGCGATACACCGACCTGCTGCGCCAGCGCGACGACGCCCGCGCCATCGCCGACGACCCCGACGCCGAAGACGATCTGAAGCAACTCGCCGCCGCCGAGGCCGAAGACCTCACCGCCCGCGCCGATGCCGTCCTCGCCGAGGTCCAGGACCGGTTGATCCTTTCGGACACCGCCGACATCGACTCGGTCCTCCTGGAGATCCGCGCCGGCACCGGCGGGGACGAGGCCGCCCTCTTCGCCGCCGACCTGCTGAAGATGTACTCCCGCTACGCCGAGCGACGCGGGTGGGCCGTCGAGGTCCTCTCGGCCAGCGGCACGGACCTCGGGGGCTTCCGCGAGGTCGTCGCCAGCGTCCGCGGGGACGGCGCCTACCAGCACCTCGCCCACGAGGCCGGCACCCACCGCGTCCAGCGCGTCCCCAAGACCGAAGCCCAGGGCCGCATCCACACCTCCGCCGCCACCGTCGCCGTCCTGCCCGAGCCCGAGGACCTCGCCGTGGACATCAACTGGGACGCCGACGTCGTCGAGCACGTCAGCCGCGCCGGCGGGCCGGGCGGGCAGAATGTCAACAAGGTCGCTTCGGCCATCCGCCTGGAGCACCTGCCCACCGGCATCACCGTCTCGATGCGCGACGAGAAGAGCCAGCACAAGAACCGCGCCAAGGCCCGGCGGATCCTGGCCACCCGCGTCGCCGACCAGCTCCGCGCCGCCCAGGCCGCCGACCAGGCCGCCAGCCGAAAAGGCATGATCGGCTCCGGCGATCGCTCCCAGCGCATCCGCACCTACAACTTCCCCCAGAGCCGATGCACCGACCACCGCCTCAAGGCCGGCGGCGGCGAAGGCGCCAACTTCAACCTTCAGACCATCCTCGACGGCCAACTCGACGAACTCGTCGAGGGCCTCCTGGCCCAGGAAAAGGCCCGCCGACTCG
>Ga0272441_10013947_pt1 | contig 11481 bp, 5 predicted proteins | sample SSMProp6N_FD_193582 | JGI IMG/M metagenome (GOLD analysis project Ga0272441, IMG submission 193582) | Marine sediment archaeal communities from Little Sippewissett salt marsh, Falmouth, MA, United States - SSM-Prop-6N | ecosystem: Environmental > Aquatic > Marine > Wetlands > Sediment ... | reverse complement strand
CGAGCCGGCGCCGGGCGTCGTGTTGCGGGCATACGCGCACCGGGCGGCCGACGGTTACGAGCCTACGGACGTGGACTCGCACACGTACATCTTTCTCGGGCGCGTGGACGACCAGGGCAACTGCATGACGGGCGAGACATGGGTCCCGGGCGACGTGGATCCGCCGGCCAGCATTTGGGCGGCACGCGGCGGCGCGATGTACTGGATGGACACGACGATGGACGCGGATGTGTTGACCGACCCGCGCTACTCGGGGCAGCTGACGAATTCGCTCACGTCGGTACCGACCCTGTCGCTGGTGCTGAAACATGACGACATGTTCAGCGCCGCAACGGGCATTCAGTGGAACGGGAAACGTTACGGCAGAGACTGGGAGCGGCCGTGCTCGCTGGAACTGATTCATCCGGACGGTTCGAAAGGTTTCCAGATCGACTGCGGCGTGAAGATATCGGGGGCGTGGAGCCGCACGGGCGGCAAGGGCAAGAACTCGTGGAGTATCCGGTTCCGTGGCGAGTACGGCGCGACGAAGCTACGCTACGAGCTGTTTCCGGACACGCACGTCGAGGTGTTCGACCACATTCGTCTGCGCGCGCAGGGCAACGACCAGTGGGTCGGCCATTCGGGCACGAACGCGGCGTACGTCGAGGACGATCTGGGCCGCCAGATCCAGCGCGACATGGGTTGGCAGGCGCCGCACGGGACCTGGGCGCACCTGTACATCAACGGGATGTATTGGGGTCTGTACAACCCGGTCGAGGTGCCCTGCGCCGCGTTCATGGAGGAGCACTACGGGGGGGAGAAGGAAGAGTACGACGTACTGGCGCAGCGCAAGAACGACCAGTGCATACCGACCCCGCCCTATGGGCTACCGCGCGTAATTGACGGCACGAACATCATGTTCTACGCGATGTACAACTGGATCACGAACCAGAACATGTCGATCCAGTCGAACTATGACCAGGCGTCGACGTACTTGGACATCGCGCAGCAGGTCGACTACAACCTGATCGAGATGTGGGGGCACAACCGCGACTGGGACGCGAACCAATGGGATTTCGGCAGGCCGTACGGCTCGAATTGGCGCTGTGGCCGGCGTCGCGACAACCGGAGTTCGGTCGATCCTCAGTTCCACTTCTTCATCTGGGACGTCGAGGGCGCGTTCTATCTCGGCAACGTGGCAGCGGACCCGACACACCTGGGCCGGTTCGGCGAAGCGACCGTGGGGATCGGCGGGCTGCACGGCAGTCTGCGGGCGAGTTCGAACTATCGGACGCTGTACGCGGACAGCATCTACAAGCACATGGTCCAGACGGGCGGCGCGCTGACGCCGGCGGTCACGTTGGGACACATGCACGAGATGACGAACCAGATGGCGCTGGCCCTGATCGCGGAATCCGCGCGCTGGGGCGACGCGAAGCAGAGCACGCCGAGCAACCCGATCGACCATTTTGTCCCGCAGATCGGGCGAACCAAGCAGTTCCTGGAGAACCGCACAGCGAATGTGCTCCCGTTCTTCCGCACGGATGGGTTGTATCCGCTGATCGACCCGCCGGACTACAACCAGGACGGCGGCGCGATCGCTTCTGGATTCCTGCTGACGATGACGAACCCGAACGCGCTCGGCACGATCTACTATACGACGAACGGGGTCGACCCGCGCAGTGCGGGCGGTGCGCGCAACACGCCGCCCGCTCAACAGTACGCCGGCGGGTTGCCGCTCACGCGGACGATGCACGTGAAGGCGCGGGTCTACAAGACCGATGCGACCTGGAGCGCGGTGCATGCGGCCACGTTCAACTACACGGCCCACTATCCGGGCATCCGGATCACCGAGATCCAATACAACCCACTAGGCGGCGGCGATTTCGAGTTCATCGAGATCAAGAACACGGTCGGTTCCGTGCGCGGGCTCTCGGAGATGGCGTTCGGCCGCGGCATCCACTACACGTTCGCGCCGGGCGCGGAGCTGGGGCCCGGCAAGTTCGCGGTGCTCGTGCGTAACGAGGCGGCCTTCACGAACCGGTACCCGACCGTGAAGGGCTCGGCCGACGTCGAGATTTTCGGGGAGTACCTGGGCGGTCTGGACAATGGCGGGGAACGGCTTGAGTTGGTCGACTGCGACGGGGTCGTCGTCACGTCCGTGCGCTACAACGACCGGGACCCGTGGCCAACCGAGGCGGACGGCGACGGCTATTCGCTGGTGTTCGACGGGGTCGGCGACCAGGACGACGCCGGCAAATGGCGCGCGAGCAACCTGATCGGCGGTTCGCCCGGCTACGACGACGGGGCCGCGTACCGCGTCGTGATCAGCGAGGCGTTGACCCATACGGACCCGCCGCTGCTGGACGCGATCGAGCTGCACAATGCGGGCTCGGCCGACGTTCAGATCGGCGGATGGTTTCTGAGCGACAGCGACAACGACTATCGCAAGTTCGCGTTGCCCAGCCACCTGCTTGGCGCAGGCGGCTACGTGACGTATGACGAGGACGATTTCAACACGGACACGAACGACCCGTCCTGTTTTGCGTTGAGCTCGCACGGCGACGAGATCTACCTCACGAAATGGGACGCGAACACGAACCTGCAGTACCTGGCCGAGGTCCGGTTCAAGGGCGCGTCGAATGGGGTCGCGTTTGCGCGCCATGTACGGAGCGACGGGGCGGCGGACTTCGTTGCACAGAGCGTGACGAACACGCTCGGTGCGGCGAACGCCTATCCGCGGGTCGGCCCGGTCGTGATCAACGAGTTGATGTATCACCCGGCCACGAACGGCGGCCCGGAATACATCGAGTTGCGCAACGTCTCGGACATGCCGGCCGCGCTGTACGACGGTACGAACAGCTGGAAGCTGGACGCGGCGGTCGACTACACGTTCCCGACCGGCACGGTTCTTAGCGCGGGCGAGTATGTGCTGGTCGTGCCCACGAACGAGACGGCGTTTCGGGCTGCATACCCGGCGGTGCCGGGCGGGGTCCGGATCTTCGGGCCCTACACGAAGCAACTGGACAACGCGGGCGAGAGCGTGAAGCTGTGGCGGCCGGGCGCGCCGGACGCCGAGGGCGTGCCCTGGATCCTGGCCGATCGCGTGAACTACAACGACAACAGCCTGTGGCCGGAGAGTGCGGACGGCGCCGGCCTGTCGCTCGAGCGGATTGCGGAGACGCTGTACGGGAACGACCCGGCGAACTGGTCGGCGAGCACGAACGCCGGCGGTACGCCCGGCACGGTGAACTGCGGGGCACTTGTCTCGCGGACGGCAGGCTGGCTGTACCATGATCTGGGCGCGGATCTCGGCGCGACGTGGCGTGCGACCGATTATGACGACTGCGGCTGGGACGATGGGAACGCGCCGCTCGGCTATCCGGACACTGACCCGCTGCTCGATACGGAGCTCGACTACGGCGGGCATCCGGCGGCGAAACATATCACGACCTATTTCCGCAAGGCGTTCATGCTGGGCGTGGCGCCGAGTCAGGTCGGTGCTCTGGACATGACGGTGCGTTACGATGACGGGTTCGTTGCCTATCTGAACGGCACGGAAGTGGCGCGTGGCGGCATGGCCGGCGGTGCGGTCTCAAACAGCACACTTGCGGTGACCAACAACGGGTCGGGCGGTCTCTACGAGACGTTCGACTTGAGCGCGAAAACCAACACGCTGGTGCAGGGGCTCAATGTGTTGGCGGTCGAAGTGCACCAGTACGCCGCGGACAGCAGCGACCTGTTCGTGGATCTGGACCTGCTCTACGCGCTCGGCACGCCGACGCTCGCGTTCCAGGCGGCAAGCTCGGCCGGCAGCGAGTCGACGACGAACGTGCTGTTGGCTGTGGGCTTGAGCCCCAGCTCGGACCAGACCGTGACCGTGGACTATGCGGCAAACGGGGGCACGGCGGGTGCCGGCGTCGACTACACGCTTGCCGCGGGCACGCTCACGTTCGATCCCGGCGTGACAGCGCTGAATATCGGGCTGAGTGTGACCAACGACTGGTTGGTCGAGAGCAACGAGACGGTGGTCGTCGGCCTGTCCGGCGCGTCGGGCGCCGTGCTCGGCGCGCCGAGCAACCACACCTACGCGATCAACGACAACGATCCGGAACCCGTCGTCTCGATCGCGAAAGGCTCGACCTGGCGCTGGCGCAAGGGCACGGACGAGGCGTCGGAGCCGGTCGCGACATGGCGTGGCGTGCCGTTCGACGATTCGGGCTGGTCGCTCGACACCGCGCCGCACGGCTACGGCGAGGGCCCGTACAACACGGCGCTCAACGATATGAGTAACGGCTACGCGTCCGTGTTCTTCCGGCACGAGTTCCCGGTCATGGTGCCCGGGCTGGTCAAGGAGCTCGGGCTCTGGGTCAAGTACGACGACGGGTTCATACTCTGGATCGACGGCGAGGAGATCGCGCGCGTGAACGTGCCGGGCGCGCCCGGCGCCACGAACGCGCACGACAGCGTCGCGGCCGGTACGGTCGGGGCCGCGCAGGTCTGGACCGCGACGCTGAGCGGGGCGGCCATGCCGATCCTGTTGACCCAGACGAACACGCTCGCGATCCAGGTCTTCAACGACGACCTGAACAGTCCGGACTGCACGTTCGATGCCGAGCTGTCCATCACGGAGCATCGGCTGTCGGTCGCGGAAGACGCCGACCAGGACGGGTTGCCGGACGGCTGGGAGAACGACAGAATGGGCGCGACCACCAACGGCACGACCGGCGACGTCGATTTCGACGGGTGGCTGAACATCTATGAGTATATCGCCGGCACGCACCCGACGAACCCGGACAGCCTGTTCAACGTGGCGCTCTCGCTGTCCGGTACGAACATTCTGGTCACGCTGCCGACCGAAGCGATCAGCGGGCCGGGCTACGACGGGCTGACGCGGCACTACGCGATCGAGGCGCGCGACCAGCTCGGGCTCGGTAACGTTTGGCTCGCGTTGCCGAACCACACGAACATTCTGGGCCAGGGCCAGGACGCGGTCTACACGAACACGGTGCCGCAGGGGCCGAGGTTTTATCGGGGCAGAGTCTGGCTGGAGTGAAGCAGCACGCAAGCCCCGCAAGCAGCTGGCCCTACCTCAGGTGCCGGACGAGGAAGTCGATGCTCAGCCGCGACCTGTCGAGTTCGTGGCCGCCCTCATGTTCCCGATACTGGAATCTGTCCGTGAGTCCGAGCTTTTGGTAGGTGGCCTGGAGCTTTGCAGCTTCCGCCCGTGCGTGCCGGACCTTGAAGATGTGGTCGTTCTTGCCAAGTTCGACGCAGAGCGGCCGCGGACAGACGAGCGCGCCGACTTCCGCATCCATGAAGCGGTTCGCTGCGTTGAACCAGACCCAATCGGGGAAATCGTACAGTTTGCGGCTGTTGAAGAAGCAGGAGGACACAGCGACTCGGATCCGGCAGTCCAGGGCGGCGGCAAACAAGGTGTAGAAGCCGCCGTACGACAGCCCGATCATGCCGACGCGTGCCGCGTCAATGTCTCTGCGTCTCACGAGGTAGTCCAGCGATCTGAACAGTCGATAGAGCTCGAGCGCCGCGAGCGAACCGCCGAGCTGCTTGAGCCGGCGATCGACAACATCCTTTTCGTGTTCGGGCCCGAAACACTCGGTATTCCACAGGAGCAGCTGTGGCGCGAACACCGCGACGCCGCGTCGCAAGACGCGCCGCGTCATGTCGTTGTAGTTGGCCGAGCCGAAGAAGCCGGAACACAACTCCGGCGTTCCGCCGCCGCCGTGTTGCGAGATGGCCAGCGGAAACGGGCCCTTGCCGTGTGGGCGAAAGAAGAGCCCATAGGTGCGCAGGCCGGGCAGGGTCTCGATCCAGACTCTTGAAATGCGGCCAAGCGCATCCGTTGCGACACGCCGATGCGCTGCCGCCGGCGGGACCGCGGGCCTGGCCTCGGTCAACGGCCAGCCGAGCATCGCCCTGAGCTGCTCCCGGTACTTGCGCGTCGACTGCTCGTAGGCTTCGACCGACGTGAAATCAGGCTTGAAGTTCGTCTTGCGGCGACGGTCCGCTTTCTTGTACCGCCTCCGCAGGAGCGCGCGTACTTCGGCCAGCATCTCTTTCCTGAACTCGTTGCCTGCGTCAGGGGCTTCTTGGTACAGATCCATGCTGCCTTCCTGTTCTTGCCGGCGCCCGGCCACCGCGGACAGGCTCCGGGTGCGCCGCGTGGTGTCCGCTCCATTCTGTGTCATCCCCGCATCTCAAGTCGATCCTGGAATTCTGCGCGTGTCGTTATCGCGTTGTTTGGCGGCGTTGCCGAAACAGCCCGGGCCCGTCCCCGAATGCCGGCGTGGATTGGGTCAGGCGGCAGGTGAGAGTTGGGCTGCCCGGCCTCTATTGGCTGACCGTCTCCACCAGGCAATCCCACCAGCGCGGCTTGGCGCCGGTCCAGCAGGTGCCGACGCGCTGAGCAAGCCTTTGGCTTGGAGATGCCGGAACTACGGCCGCCGGTCCGTCCGACAAGGATGCATGAGGCCGCCTGAATCTCGAGGATCACAGAAGCCCCAGGCGAATAGCGCGGGCATACGCCCGTCCTCGCCGACGCCTTTGTCTCCAATCCCTTTGGCCAGATCCAGTTTGAACAGCGTTTCGCCCGGCGTGTCCAGAACAAGAATGCGGAGTGCCAAAATTTTTCTCCCCGCCAGCGCGGTGTAGCAGCCGCCCTGTGTCCGGCAAAGCGGGGATGTGAGCCGTTTCGCCATTGACGGATCGGCATGATTGCGCGATACCGACAGGATGTGCGGGCAACGCGTCAAGAGATAGTGGAGCGGAACGTACAGTATCGTTGGAATTTGATCGAGCAGGACACGGACCGCGCGGGGCCTGGGATAGGAACCCGATTTTTGGTTTCAAGCTGGTCGCCGACCTGACTTGGCGGGGACGCCGATGAAGAGCCATTCACTCATTACGCGCGTGTTGGTTCCGGTTGCACTTGCCGTCGCCGTCTGGTACGCGTTGGCGCTTGTCGTCGAAGCGGTGCGCGGCGTGGATTTCCCCACGCCGCTGGATACGGCCCGGCGTTTGGCCGCCCTGTTGGCGGGCGACCCGCTTGGCGATCATTCCGTATACCGGCATATCGGCGACAGCCTGTTGCGCTGGGTCACGGGCTTCGTGATTGCGGCCGTGGCCGGTATTGCCGTGGGGCTGGCGACGGGCTGGTCTGAAACCGTGCGCGGCATGGTTGCGCCGCTTCTCCATGGGCTGCAGCTCATACCCGGGCTGGCCTGGATTCCGGTCGCGCTGCTGCTGTTCGGGCTGGGCGAGACGGCGACGATTTTCATGATTGCGATGGCCTCGTTTACACCGGTCGCCATCAGCGTGATGGATGGAGTCAATCGTGTCGATACCCAGTATGTGCGCGCGGCGCGGATGCTCGGCGCCGGTCGCCGCGCCCTGTTCCTGTGCGTCTTGCTGCCCGGCGCGCTGCCGGCGCTGATTACCGGGCTTCGCATCGGGCTCGGGCACGGCTGGCGTGTTGTTGTGGCGGCCGAAATGATTGTGGGTGCCGGCACGGGGCTCGGCTATTCGATCATCGAAGCGCGCTGGACACTGGACTACCCATCCGCTTTTGCGTGTGTCGCCGCGATTTGCGTGATCGGATTGGTGGTCGAGCGGGTCGTTTTCGCAAGGTTGGAGCAGCGTACGCTCGCGCGTTGGAGCTTGGCACGGGATTCGTCATGATACGAGTGCAGAATTGCCGGTTAACCTACCGCACGCCGTGCGGCCATGTGCATACGGCGCTGGACCATGTGGACCTGCATGTGGACGAAGCCGAGTTTGTCTGCGTGCTTGGGCCCAGCGGCTGTGGCAAGACGTCGCTGCTTAATCTGGTCGCCGGTTTTCTCAAGCCGTCCGCCGGCGTGGTTCTTTTTGACAACATGAGCGTCGCGGGGCCGGGCCCGGATCGAGGCGTCGTGTTTCAGGACCCGACACTTTTTCCATGGTTGACCGTGCGGCAGAATGTCGAGTTCGGGTTGCGCAATGCGGGCTGCGCGCCGGACCGGCTTGCGCCGCGCGCGACCGCCGCGCTCGCGGCGGTCGGCATGCGGGCGCACATTCACAAGCACCCGCACGCGCTCTCGGGCGGCATGCGCCAACGCGTCGCGCTGGCGCGCGTGCTCGTTTTGGAACCGTCCGCATTGTTGATGGACGAACCGTTCAGCGCGCTCGACGCGAACACGCGCGAACGGCTTCAGGACGAGCTGCTGCGCATTTGGGACGAACACCGGCGCACCGTGCTGTATGTTACGCACAGTGTCGAGGAAGCAGCCTATCTGGCCGACCGCGTCCTGATCATGGGGCCGCCGCCCGAGAGCATCAAGGATGAGGTCGCGCTCTCGCTGCCGCGCCCGCGGGATCGGGCATCGGACGAGTTCCGTGCGGCCGTTCAGCTGCTGCGCGGAAAGCTGGACCGGCTGCCGTGCTGCGTGGTCGAAACATGAGACGTTACTTATAAGCCGAGGGCGCCCGCATGGCGGATGAAAAGGGCCGTCGACGAGGTTTACGACGAGGTTTTTTTTTCAAGGAGGCCCAACGAGTGATGAAACGTCGCATCGGATTAGCGGCCTTGGTCCTGCTCCTCATGGGGTCGGTCGTCGTCGTGTGGCGCGGGGGCCGAGCGCGGCGCACGGCGCCCCGCGTGCGGGCGCCGATCCGCTTCGCGTTCCCGAACCGGGTCGGCATTGCGATCCCGATCCTGGCCGCGCGTCGCGGCTTGTTCGAGAAGCACGAAATCGGGGTAAAGGCGATGCCCTTGAGCGGCGGGCCGGCCTGCGCCGAGGCATTGTTCACCGGTGCCGCGGACGTTGCTTCACTTGGTGATGCGCTGACGGTCACGGCGCTGCTGCGCGATGCGCGGCTGCGCCTTGTGAGCGCCCATGTCTGGGGCGAGCAACGGTACCGGCTGATGGTGCGCGAGGACGCGCCTTACCGTACCATTCACGATTTAGCGGGTAAGCGTGTCGGCATCAAGAAGGGCACGTCCATCTACGGTGCGCTCCTGAAATACTGCGAGGCCAACGGCATGGCCAGGACACGGTTCACGGTCGTGGATATCGGCTTGTCCCTGATGCCCGAGGCGTTGGCAGCCGGTTCCATCGCCGCGTTCGTGGGGAGCGAGCCGGCGCCGTCGCTGGCGGAACAGCGGGGCGCCCGGGCGTTGGCGAGTTTTGACGGGCTCGGCAATGTCTATCCGGCCATGCTCGTGGCGCATGAGCGTGTGTTCAAGGGGCGCGCAGATGCGTTGCGCAAATTCCTGGCGGCGTTGCGCGCGGCGGAACAGCTCATCGAACGCGATGCCGATGCGGCGGCCGGCGAAGTCGCACAAGCCATCGGTCTGCCGCTGGAGGTGGCGCGCAGCGCGATGCGGCGGCATTCCTATCGATTGCGGCTGGATGCGGATATCCTGAACAGCCTGCGCCAGACGGCGGAGTTCCTGCAGACGCAGGGCGTGACCCAGGCGGTGCCGGATTTCAAGTGTGTGGACGGCGCGCTGCGATAGATACCGCAGAGATTCCTGGCTGCGCAGCAAAGGCGGTAACTTGTCCATTTCTTTCCGCCGCGTTGGGCCTCTTTGCGGCCATTCGTCCCGGCTTGCGCTATGGATTCACGCCTCCGGGAACGGGAACGCGTCGCCGGTCTGCTCCGCCCATTCGCGGAGCCGGGCGTTCAACTCCTTGCGTTTCGCCTTGTACCGCGTGTTGAAAGCCAGGTTGTTCTGCTCGTACGGATCGTCGTTGAGGTTGTACATCAGCCATTCGCCGCCTTTCACGCAGGCGTATTTCCAGCCGTCGCGCGTGACGATACAGCGCCATGCGTAGCCGGACTCGCGGTCTCCGATCAACTCGAGATAGGCGCTGTCGGGTTCGAGCGCGGCGCGCTCTTTGAAGTTGCGGCCGGTCCGCCGGTGGGAATAGTCGAAGCCTTCCATCCAGTCGGGCGTCTCGATTCCGCACAGCCCGAGCGTGGTCGGCGCGATATCGACGTGGTTGATCAGGCACGGCGCGTTCCCGCACTTTCTGCCGTCGTAGCCCATGGCGCGGCCGCCGCCGATCATGAACGGGACCTTGGCCGATTCCTGGTACGGCACGCATTTGCCGAACCGGCCCTGGCTGCCGAGCTGATCGCCGTGATCGGCGAAGAACATGACGTGCGTGTCGTCGAGCAGCGCCTTGCGGCGCAGGCTCTCGACCAGGCGTCCGACGTTCGCGTCGATGTTTTCGATCTGCGCGTAGTAGCCGGACAGGTCAAACCGCGCGCGTTCTTCGCTGGTGGCCGGCACGTTCGGGTGCAGCTTGAGCTGCTGCGCCTGATACCGCCGATATTGTGCGGGCGCCAGGTGCGGCGGGTGCGGCGGCTGGACGGACACGACCATGAAGAAAGGCTGTTTCGCCGCGGCCAGCCCGTCGAGCCGCTCGATCGCCATGTCGGTCAGGCAGTCGGTTTCGTAGCCGGGCAGCCGGTAGTGCGCGATTTCTTCGTCGCCGTCATGCCCGTGCAGCCACGAGTCCCACTGGCTGTTGTTGTTGTCGTAGCCGAGCCACGTGTCGAACCGTCCGCGCATGTCGCGCGGCACGGTCTGGAGTGCCGCGCGTCCGTCGCGTTCCTTGATTCCCGCCACATGCCATTTGCCCAGGTAGATCGTTTTGTAGCCCTGCTCATTGAGCGCGTCCGTCACGACCGGGAACGAAGGGTCGAGCGGGTCCTCGTGGAGCTTGACCGTATGGTTGTGTGCGTATTTGCCCGTGAGCATCGATGCGCGGAACGGGCAGCAGAGCGGATAGCCCGAGACCGCGGCGGGGAAATTCGTGCCGGCGATCGCCATGTTGTCCAGGTTCGGGGTGTACACGTTCGGGTCGCCGTTCACGCCCATCGCCTGCCCGCGCATCTGATCGGCGATGAACCAGATCACGTTCTGCGGCTTTTCCTTCATAGCTGCTCCCTGATCTGTGCGGCCACCTGCTTTCCGAGCAACACGTAGCCTTCCGGTTTGTAGTGGACCCCGTCGGGAACCAGGAGTTCGTCGCGTCCGGCCGCGTTGACCGCCGCGTACAGATCGTTGACGGGCACGTCCAGTTCCCGGGCGACTTGTGCCGCCGCTTCGTTGTAGGCAACGACATCGGCTTCGAACCGGTCGAACGGCTTGTTCTCGTGATGCCATTGCTGATTGACCGGCGTGGTCAACGCCCAGACGACGCGCGCATCGGGCCTGTGCTTCGCGCGGGTCAGGATCGAACGGACGTTTTCCGTGTATTCGGCGAGCGGAACCGCGGCGGTATCCTGGCCGAACTCCTTTCTCAGATCGTGCAGTCCGCAGTTGACGTGCAGTACGTCCCAGTCCCGGTTGAGGACCCAGTCTTCGAGGTGGGCCAGCACGTTCCTGCTGGTCCCGCCGTTCTGGTCCGGCCCCCACACTTCCGCGGCGCCGGCGAGCGTTGTGCCGACCGTAGCCTGGTATCCCTTACGGATCGAATCGCCGATGAGTAC
>Ga0272441_10013946_pt1 | contig 11481 bp, 12 predicted proteins | sample SSMProp6N_FD_193582 | JGI IMG/M metagenome (GOLD analysis project Ga0272441, IMG submission 193582) | Marine sediment archaeal communities from Little Sippewissett salt marsh, Falmouth, MA, United States - SSM-Prop-6N | ecosystem: Environmental > Aquatic > Marine > Wetlands > Sediment ... | reverse complement strand
CATTAAGGTAGACTATACCGTCAATAATTTTTATTTCGTCACCCTCAACAGCAATAACTCGCTTTATATAATTATGATTTTGATCAATAGGGGGCTTAAAAATGACAATATCACCGTTTTTTGGTTCAGTTAGCCGATAAACAATCTTATTGCAGATAAGTCTTTCTTTATTAAAGAGAGTATCTTCCATAGAAGCTCCTTTTACCACAGTAACCTGTCCGATAAAGGTGATAATGATAAAGGCGATGATACCCGCGCTTACTACTGTCTCAATAAGTTCTCGCCACATTGGTTTTACCCTTTTCTCGTTTTTTCCATCTAGAAGTTTATTCTTACTTTTTCTCATTGATTTCCTTTCTGTTATATATTTATGAATCTTCTTTTAATAAAAATTATATCATATTTATAATATTTTATGGCTTCTAAATATATTTTACCAGAAAAAGCAAACAGGTTATAATAAAAAGTATCTTTTGGATAGACCATTCTTTTTAAAATGACGGAGGTACAAGAAATACATACTATTATTTTTGATTTAGATGATACTTTAATCCAGACTTCAAAAATATATAACAAAGCCAGAAATGAATTTTCTGCCTTGATGTCCGAATTAGGATTTTTAGAAAATGCTATACTGGAAAAGCTTGATGAAATTGACATTGGTCATATTTCCCAACAGGGTTTTGCCAAAGAACGTTATCCTTATAGTCTTATTAAGACTTACCATTATTACATTGAGCAGGCTGGCAAGGAAGTTGACTTGAAAATGGAAAAGAAAATTGAAAATATAGGATGGAAAGTATTTCGTCAGATACCCGAACAGGTAAAAGGAGCAGAGGAAGTATTAAGTTACTTGAAAAATAATTATGTCCTGATATTAGCAACATTAGGGGATCCGGAAATACAAAACAAAAAAATATTTCATTCAGGGTTAAAGCCCTATTTTTCTGCTATTTATGTTTTAGGTCATAAAACCGATCAGGAATACCTACAGATTTTAAAGGAACATGAACTGAAGAAAGAGGAAACCTGGCTTATCGGAAATAGTGTTCGTTCCGATTTAAACCCTGGATTAAGATTAGGTCTAAACTGTATTTTGATACCAGCTAATACCTGGAAATTTGAAGAAGAAGAACCAATCTCTGATCAATATATAAAATTAGATTATTTAACTGAAATCCTTAATTATCTGTAAATAAAATAGAAACATTCATTTTTAAATATGAAAAAATATCCTTCTTATCTTAATCTAAGTGCAGTTGAATTTCAGGACCGGATTAAACGGGCTTATCAGTACCTTCACTTTTGTCAGTTATGTCCTCATTATTGTGGCATAAATCGGATTGCCGGTCAAAAGGGCATTTGTCGTTCTACTGAACATGTAAAGATTTCCAGTTCCAATCCTCATTTCGGAGAAGAGCCTCCCATTTCGGGAATATATGGTTCCGGAACCATATTTTTTACCAACTGTACCCTGCGTTGTGTTTATTGCCAGAATTATCCCATTAGCCAGCTGGGTCATGGTAATTTGATTTCCATATCAGAATTATCCCGGATGATGCTTGCTTTACAGAAACAGAACTGTCATAATATTAACTTGGTGACACCAACTCATTTTGTACCACAAATTCTTAAAGCAGCGGAACAAGCCAGAGCATCAGGTTTACGGATACCGTTTGTTTACAATACCAGTGGTTACGAATCAGTAAAAATATTGAAATTATTAGATGGCATCATTGATATTTATCTTCCGGATGTAAAGTATGCTGATGATGTTATTGCTGAAAAATATTCTCTGGCAGAAAATTATTGTTCAGTAGTTAAAGAGGCATTAAAGGAAATGTATCGACAGGTAGGGAATTTAAAGATGGACAAAAATGGAATTGCTGTTTCTGGATTATTGATCAGACATCTGGTTTTACCTCATCATTTATCCGGTACAGACAGGGTGCTAAGATGGATTGCTGAAAATATATCTAAAGAGACTTATATTAGTTTGATGGCCCAATATTTTCCTGCTTTTCAAGCATCAAAACATTCCAAGCTTTCCCGTAGTATCAATAGAGAAGAATACAATAAGGCAAGAGAATATTTTGAAAAATGTGGTTTGATTAATGGCTGGATTCAACAATATAGTTAATAAAGTTACATTTGAAAGGTAAATAGAACTTTGATAAACAAAAAAATCAAAATTAAAGCTGAAGTCATTTTATTGGGAGTCGTTATTATTTGGGGTTATACTTTCCCGGTAATTAAAAATGTATTGAATATCATCCCTCCTTTTACCTTTTTAACCTATCGTTTCTTCCTGGCTTTCAGTCTCATATACCTGATTTTTAGAAATCGGCTAAAAAGAATTAATTCATTAACAATCAAAAATGGCTTTCTGATCGGATTGTTTCTTTTCCTTGGTTATTTTGGACAAACTGTTGGTACTCAGTTCACCACAGCAACTAAAACTGCTTTTATTACCGGAATCTCGGTTGTCATAGTGCCTATTATCTCCTATTTTTGGACTCGGGAAAAAATTTATCGCAATTCGGCCATTGGTGTACTTCTTGCCATGATTGGCCTTTGGTTGATGAATACTAACGGGACAATTTATCATATCAATTTAGGTGATTCTCTTGTTTTTTTAGGAGCAATTGGATTTGCTCTTTATATCGTTGCAGTGGATATTTATACGAAGAAATTGGATTATGTACAATTAGTTTTCATACAGCTGATTACCGTATCTCTCATGTCTTTTCTTATGGCAATAATATACGAAAAGGAAGCTCTTACTTTTTCCTATAACTCCTATGTTTGGTGGGCAGTCATCTTAAATGGAGTTTTTGCTACTGCACTGGCTTTTTATTTACAGAATCGTTTCCAGAAATATTCTAATCCTACCAAGATTGCGATTATTTTTTCAGCAGAACCAGTTTTTGGTGCTCTTTTTTCGTACCTCATATTAGGAGAAACAATCGGTATTTTTGGATTCATGGGTGGGGTAGCAATTTTTTCCGGTATGTTTGTTGCCCAGATAGAACAGCTTGAAAAAATGTAAAATTAATAATGCTAACCTTACTTCACTTACACTTTCTTTTTTTCTCATATTTGTTATAGTGTATAATTTAAGAAAATATTATCCTATAATATTTTCCTATAAGTTTTAAAAAATCATTTATTTAACCATAAAAAACCACTTTCTAGGAAGATGGTAGTGGTTAAATAAAGGTTTTACCATAAAAATATCAAGATAATCCATCTGATCATTTTCATCTGAAATCCAAGGAGTTATATTATTTGGAAATATTCAGTCAAAATATAAGAAAGAGTATAACATAAATTAACCAGGTAAAAGGCAAACTTCTTTTAGAGGTTCTTAAGGCCACACGCTTTACGGGTGCGATATTTACTAATCCAAAAGTAAGGGAGTAAAAACATGGTTTTAGAAGCAATCAAGAAAAGAAAAAGTATCAGAAGTTACCTGAAGAAGGAGATCCCCGGGAATGTATTGCTGGAAATTTTAGAAGCAGCCAGAAAAGCTCCATCTGCCAGTAATAGGCAACCCTGGAAATTTGTTGTCGTTCTGGACAAAAAACAAAAACAAAAGGTGATGAAAGCAAGCTTATTACATAATAGAGTTCAGCCTTTTATTGCTGAAGCTTCGGCAATAATAGCCGGTTGTGCAACTGATATCTCTCATGTTATGCCAAATGGTATCCCTTCTCATTACGTTGACCTTTCTATTGCCCTGGAGCATATAAGTCTACAAGCTGCAGAGATGGATTTGGGTACCTGTTGGATTGGTGCTTTTAATCAAGAAAAGGTAAAAGAAATATTAAATATTCCAGAGAACCAGGTTATTGTATGTCTGATGACTCTTGGATATCCAGCGGCAAGTGGCATTACAAGAAAGAAAAAAGCACTAGAAGAGATTATCTGTTATAATTACTATAAAGAATAATTTACTCCTAGTGTTAATAGTATTAAATCTCTGAAAAATTTTCATTAGCCGAAATATTTTTATACACAACGCGCTGCTTCGTTCGATAATAATACGAAGGGGGTATAAATAATGCGTAAAATACTTTTAGAGAGAACCAAAATTGGTGAGTTTCTCAGTATGGAAGCACATATTAATGCAGAAGATGTTGATCTAATTCTTTACTCTGTAGATGTAGCTTCCAATTGTGTCTTCAAAAGAGAAGAATGGCAGGAATTTGTCAGAAAAGTTAATAAAATCGATCGAACATTTAAGACACTAACTAAAAAAAATGATTAATAATCTTAACTGAAGGGATATATATTAATTATTTCATATTATTTTTATCGATTGATGATTGACCCCTTGTTGACAGGGGTCAGAAAAATTATCAAGGATTTAATTGAACCAAATAGCACAATTATTGATATTGGCTGTGGAACCGGAGAGTTAGTTTTTTACTTATCTTCTCAAGCGAAAAAAGTTGTTGGTCTTGATATGAATGAAGAAGGACTTAAATATTCCAGAATGAAGAAGAGAAGATTACAGATAGACAATGTTGAATTTATAAGTAAGGATGTAAATGATTCAGATTTTCTTTCCGGAGTCTATTTTGATTATGCGGTATTATCCATGGTTTTACATCAATTTAGTCTGGCAGAGGCAAATCAAGTTTTGAATTCAGCCCGGAAGGTTGCAAAATACATTGTTATGGTTGATTTTTCCTGCCCCTTACCAGAGAATGCTATTGGATGGGGTGCAAAGTTAATTGAAAGAATGGCAGGAGGCCAACACTATATGCATTTCAAAGATTACCAGAGGCACAATGGCTTAAATTATTTTCTAGATTACCACCAATTAGCAATATTGGAAAACAGAGTTGGAGGTCTTGGTGATATTCGAATTATAAAAGCTTTAGCAAAAAATTCTCAAGAAAGTTAACCAGGAAAGTTGAGAAGGACTATTTATGATAACGAACATGTTAAGCCTCTTTCATCCGGTTATGCAAGCACTTATTGCCGGTATATTTACCTGGGGATTGACTGCCCTGGGAGCAGCTGCTGTTTTTTTTGTGAAGGAAATCAATAGAAAGTTGCTTGATACAATGCTGGGGTTTGCTGCTGGTGTTATGATTGCAGCAAGCTATTGGTCGTTACTGGCTCCGGCAATTGAAATGGCCGCAGAAGGTCCATTACCCGGTTGGTTGCCTGCTGCAATTGGCTTTATTCTGGGTGGAATCTTTCTGCGCGGAATTGATGCAATTTTGCCGCATCTGCATCCGGGTTTACCTATGGCAGAGGTTGAAGGAATGCCTACTTCCTGGGAGAGAAGTACTCTGCTTATTCTTGCCGTTACTCTGCACAATATACCGGAAGGTTTGGCGGTAGGAGTGGCATTCGGAGCAGTAGCCGCCGGTCTGCCTGCTTCATCTATTTCGGCCGCTATTGTATTAGCCATTGGTATAGGAATACAGAATTTCCCGGAAGGTATGGCAATTTCTATGCCGTTAAGAAGAGAAGGAATGTCTGCTATGAAAAGTTTCTGGTATGGTCAGTTATCGGGTATCGTAGAGCCTATTTCTTGTGTTGTCGGCGCTTCAGTTGTCTTAATTGCCCGGCCTATATTGCCCTATGCGCTGGCTTTTGCAGCCGGTGCCATGATATTTGTGGTAGTTGAGGAATTAATTCCTGAATCACAACAGGAAGGATATTCTGACCTGGCTACTATGGGTGTCATGGTTGGCTTTACCGTTATGATGATATTGGATGTTGCATTAGGTTAGAAAATAATATTTTTGTAGAGCATAAATTGTAATTGAATTTACGACTTGTTATAATTAAGAGAAATTAGAAAACAGGTATAAAAAGCCAGGATGTCACTTAGAATTTTATCTTCCCTTTTAATTATTTTTCTCGGTCTCTTTTCGGGTTATTTATTAAGAGTCTTTCATCAAAAAAATAATAGCATCCTATCTTTTTCTTTGGATATAATGCGAAAGCAATCTCAACGAATTGCCCTTTTATTTTTTATGCCCATTCTGTTTACTCTTACGGTGTGGGTTGTTGATTTTAAAAGCATTAAAATTGCTTTCCTGCCTCTTCTAGGTATTTTTGAATTATTTGCAGGAGGTATTTTTGCTTTATTTATTGCAAATTTCTTAAGATACCCTTGGCAGAAAAAAGGATCATTTATTATTTGTGGCACTTTTGCTAATTTGGGAGGCATTGGGGGATTGGTATGTTATATGCTCTTAGGTGAAAAAGGTTTTGCCTATGTTCCTATCTATACTCTCTTTATCTCGCTCTCTTTTTTTAGCGTTGGACTTCCTCTAACAAAAATATTTAGTAATAGAAATATTCAAGATGTCAATTTTTTTTATTCTTTCATAAGAGGTTTAAAAGATATTTATGTTATTGTAGCCTTTGTTAGTGTTGCTGTAGGCATCATATTGAATCTCTATAAAATTCCCAGGCCTGAAAATTTTAGCAAGATAACAGCTTTTTTAATACCTTTCACTAACTACATTATACTTTTTTCTATTGGAACAGGGATACGATTTTCTAAAATAAGATTATATGTATCTGAATGCTTATGGTTATCAATGATCCGCTATTTACTTGTTCCCTTAACTGTCATTGCTTTCGCTGTTTTTTTGGGGTATGGTCATATTGATAATGGAATCTTATTGAAGACTATTATTATTCTTTCTGCGATGCCTATGGCCAATAATTCAGTAATGGCTGCTTCTTTATATGATTTAAATTTAGATTTAGCCAATTCTGCTTATTTCTTCACGACACTGGCATTAGCTCTTGTAATTCCTATTTTGTTTCTAATCGTAAAGTTTTTATAAAAGTATTTTTACTAACATTAATTTTTTTATTCTAAATATTATAGAATTAAACCGGATATACCTTATTTATGATTTTTCTTACCCCAGGTTATTTTGCCCATTAATTACCATCAGGATGATTAATATTTCAAAAAAAACATTTAAATTTACTTTGTCTAATTTTATTTGCTTTATTGCTAGTTAAAGATATATAATAAATATATAAATGATATATTATTAATATAATAGGGAATTTAAAGTGAAAACAAGTGATATTTTTGATGAATTAAAGCGACGCATTGTCTTTTTTGAGTATAAACCCAAACAGGTAATTAGTGTTAAAGAACTTGCCAAGGAATTTGGTGTAAGCGCCATTCCTATTCGAGAAACCCTTATCCGTCTGGAAGAAGAAAAACTGATTGTTATTATTCCCAATAATATTGTCTATGTTAGTGATTTAAGTTTTCAGGAATTAAAAGATGTTTTTGAGGTAAGGCTATTTCTGTTGGGAATGGTTGGGAGATTAGCTTGCAAGAGAGCTAAGCGTGAAGAAATTGAAGAGATGAAATTGTTAGCAGAAAAGATGAAAACAGAAACAAACAGAAAAAATATTATTCAGTTAGATGCCCAATTTCATAATTTATTTAATAAATCAACCGGAAATGAAGTATTGACCGAAACCCTGGAGAAATTAAGAAACAGGCTAGGTCGTTTGTGGTATTTGGCTGAGAAAGGAGAAAGTTATTCTCTGCAGATTCCCGGAGAGATAGACAACTTAATTACAGCATTGGAGATTCGGGACGGAGAAAAATGCAAACAGATCCTGGAAGAGCATGCCATTCATTTTATCGAAAGAATTAAAATTAATCTCTATAATGGCTACCCAATTTAAGATATTATAGATAATTTTTTAATTTTCTACAGGTTATAGAGAATTAATAGGAGGATTGGGAATGAAGAAAATACTAATTACCGGTGCCACCGGACAAATAGGATCCGAGTTAACATTGGCATTACGGAAAAAATATGGTCCGAATCAGGTGGTAGCAGGAGGTCATCCCAGTAAAGCTGCTTCTGACAACCTAAAAGAATCAGGACCATTCGTTATAGTGGAATGTCTGGATATAGAATCTATCAGCAAGATTGTAGAAGAATATAAGATTGATACGATCTATCATCTGGCAGCATTACTTTCAGCTACCGCTGAATTTAATCCAAAACTTGCCTGGAATGTAAATATGCAGGGATTAATAAATGTTCTCGATGTTGCCTTGGCAAATAATTGTTCCGTATTTTTCCCCAGTTCGATTGCTGTTTTTGGTAGCAGTACGCCCAAAAACAAAACCCCACAAAATACCATTCAGCGACCTTCCAGCATATATGGTATTAGCAAATTAACGGGAGAACTTCTCTGTGATTATTATTATCAAAAATATTATCTTGATGTAAGAGGAGTAAGATTTCCCGGAATCATTTCTCATGAAACAATGCCTGGAGGAGGAACTACAGATTATGCAGTGGAAATATTCTATAGTGCAATTTCTCAACAATCTTATTCCTGTCCTTTAAAAGAAAATACTTATTTAGACATGATGTATATGCCAGATGCCATTAAGGCAGCAATGCAAATTATGGAAGTTGATGGTAAAAACTTACGTCAAAGGGTGGGATACAATATTACCGCAATGAGTTTTTGCCCACGGGAGCTGGCTAGTGAAATTAAAAAATGGATTCCAGATTTTAGAATAGAGTATAATGTTGATAAGAGTAAGCAGACTATTGCTGATTCCTGGCCTAACTCCATGGATGACCGGGTAGCACGTCTGGAGTGGGGATGGCAACCACGATATGACTTGCCAACGATGACCAAAGACATGATTGAAAAATTAAAACTAAAATTGGATAATAACAGCAGGCATCACATCAAAATGCTTTAATTCATCAATATTTTTTATCACATATTGCAGGCTATAAACACTTCTTAGGAAGGAGGAGATAAATAATGAGTTTGAAAAAATTAGAAAAAGCTCTTCAAGTTACCTTAGATGATTTAGAGAAAGAAGGACGTTTGAAGGGAAAAGAGTTCGTTATTACCGATATAAGAAAAGCAAAAGGGGAACAAGGTCCCCGTTACTTTTTAAAAGGGAGAGAAGGGAAGCCATTTATACGAATGAATTCTAATTCTTATCTGGGTCTATCATTAAAAAAAGAAATTATTTCTCCAGGAAAAGAATCTACCCGTCAATTTGGAACAGGACCGGGTGCAGTACGTTTTATCAGTGGAACCTTTCAAGTTCATCGAAAGTTAGAACAAAAAATAGCCCACTTTCATCACAGGGATGATGCTATAATATTGAGTTCTGCGTATGCAACTGTGTTAGGTATTTTAGCTCCATTAATTTCCCCGGGAACAATCGTTATTAGTGATGAATTAAACCATAACTGTATCATTAATGCTATTCGTTTATCTAAACCAGCTGATAAAAAGATTTATAAACATTTAAATATGACGGATTTGGAAATGGAGATTCAAAAGAGTATCAATGAGGCCAAAAGAGTCATTATTGTCACTGATGGCATCTTTAGTATGCGAGGTGATTATGCGCCGCTTCCAAGAATTTCCGAACTATCTCAGAAATATCAGGATAAGTTTTCCGAAGGAATTGTCGTTGTTGTTGATGATTCTCATGGAGTAGGCTGTTTTGGTGCAACAGGCAGGGGAACAGAGGAATATACCGGAGCAGAAGGAGTCGACATTTTGGTCGGAACATTAGGGAAAGCATTTGGAGTGAACGGTGGTTATGCTGTATCCAGTCAGACAGTGATAACTTACTTACGGGAAAACGCACCTCTTTATATCTATTCCAATCCCATTTCTCCCGCAGAAGCCGCTGAAGCCCATCAGTCATTAGAGATGATGGAAAGTGATGAAGGTCCTATTATTCTAGATCATCTGAAGCGAATGACCAAACGATTTGAAACTGGCTTAAAAGAATTAGGTTATGAGATTATTGAAAGTGATCATCCTATTGTTCCATTGATGGTCAGAGATACAAAAAAAACGGCACAGTTAGTTGCTTTTTTAGTCGAGAATGGTATTTTAGCTACCGGTTTGAATTATCCTATTGTTCCCAAAGGAGATGAAGAAATTCGTTTCCAGGTTAATGCTGATCATACCCCTGATGATATTGACACTGTGTTAGAAGTACTGAGAAAATGGAAAAACAAAAAATAGCATCGAGTATGTAGTATCGTGTATCGAGTCAAAAACAAAGACAAAAAATATATCCCATGAGGTTTTTTGTCTAAAACTTCTTCATTTGGGGAACAATTAATTAGAATAAAAAAATATTGAGATCGGTAAAGAAAGAAAAAAACTGATAAAGGCAAACTACCCTAAAGGATAGGACGCAAAGTCATGGGCCTAAAATGTATCGAAGAATAGAAGGATGCATGATGGTTGCCAGACTGCCGGTTGTTTTTTTATTTCTCGAAAATTTTATGATTGAGGTGACAAAATGACTAGCAGCAGCCTAAAAATTAGAGAAGAAAAAGAATTGCATCCGAATACAGAAACAAAACTTGCCGAAAAGCATCAATACTTAGTAGCTAAAATTGCTGAACAATTTAGCGAATCGTCTGAATCAAAAGAAAATCTCGAGGAAGTGGGATATATTGGACTATTGAATGCTGTAAGCCTTTATGTTAAAAAAGTCCATCAAATGAATTTTAAAACATATGCCCAGATTTTAATTACTGAAGAAATGCACCAATATCTCATGAATAAAAGCCGGCAGGTAGATCGACCTGATTGGCTTGTTAAACTAAATCACAAGATAGATCATTTTGTAATTGACTATCGGGAGAAATATCAGCAATTTCCTCAAATTTCTGAAATTGCCAAATACCTGAATATTAATACCTTTGGACTGCAGGAAGTATTAAAAGCCAGAGATTCCTTAAGAGAAAACCATTTTTCAAAACAACTAGACCAGCAGATTGACCTTTCCCAGATTCAACCAAATTTAGAAAATATCAAAAGCCAGTCATATCAGGCATTTAAACTTCCCATTGAAGATTTAATTGCTTTGCAGAAAGCTTTAAAGAAAGTTAAAAAGTTGCAGGAAAATATTGTTTACTACCTCTTTGTGATGGATTTAAGTGAGACTAAATTAGCCAAAATGCTCGGTATATCCAATCAAAAAGCTAACCATCTAAAGAAAGAGGCTTTAAATCATCTACAGTAAGAGAAGAAAGAACAAGAGGCACACTTACCAAATGCGGCACACGTAAAAAATATCTCTTGACCCTCTTGGGTCATATAACCTACCAGAAGACCACAAGATTATTTTCCTTTATTGCCGGCAGCTACCGCAATGCCCAGGAATTTCTGCAACACTGTTTCGGTGATTGCCTAAGCTTTGAGTGTATCCGTCAACAAGTTCAGCTAAATGGAAACCAGATTCAAAAAGAAGAAGAATATGCCTTTGACCCAAAGCTAGAGGAGTCCTTAAAGAAAATACAGAAAACCTCAACACTATCAAAGGAGACTCTCTACCTGGAAGCAGACGGCACCATTATCCACTTGCAGAAGCAGAAGAAGAAAAAGGTAGAACTAAAATTAACCATCATTCATAATGAAAAATAAAAAAGATATCCTTCTGGAACAACTGAGGAT
>Ga0272441_10013945_pt1 | contig 11483 bp, 8 predicted proteins | sample SSMProp6N_FD_193582 | JGI IMG/M metagenome (GOLD analysis project Ga0272441, IMG submission 193582) | Marine sediment archaeal communities from Little Sippewissett salt marsh, Falmouth, MA, United States - SSM-Prop-6N | ecosystem: Environmental > Aquatic > Marine > Wetlands > Sediment ... | reverse complement strand
CGAACGAAGCATCTTCCAAAGCGCTCCCAACACCATTCACGATTCACAATCCACGATCCACTATCCCGATTCGCGGATTCTTATCCGCGGATCGGGGGGCCGGCGGTTCGATTGCTAGACCCGTTGGATGCGGACCTGCAACGCCGGTTTGTCGGCGTCGCGCACTTCCCATCCTTGCGCGATCCGATAGCCTGGGACCCAGACGATCTGGCGCGCGGCTTCGAAGAGCGGGACGCGCAGACGTTGCGTGCGCGGCAGCTTGGCGTCGACAAAGACATCCTGGAGCTTCTTGCTGCCGCGCAGACCGAGCGGCGCGATCCTGTCGCCGGCGCGCCAGGCGCGGATGAAGAGTGCGCGGCGCCCCAGCGTCGCGAGCGAAAGAGAGGCACGCGCGGGCATCTTGCCGGGCCGTGCCGTGCCGCCACGGACGATGCCGGGCGCGATCTCGGTCGTTACCCGCAGGCCTTGCTCCGAACAGACCGTATCGCCCGGCACCGCGACGCGCAGCCGGAAAGGGGGGGGCGCGGTCTCTTCCGGCGCGCGATGGGACAGGAGCAGTTCGTCGTACTCCCGGCGCACGCGCCAGCCGCCCGGGAGCGGGGCGATGCGGCTTGTGCCGTCGCCGTGAACAAGTTGCTCGGCGCGCGCACAGGCGACGAAGTCGATTTGATCGAGCGGCACGCCGTTTTGCGCGAGCCAGAGCCGGATGACCCTGCGCCGTGCGGCAAGCGGAGCGGACGCCAAGGTATCGACGTCGAGCCGCGGTTTCGCCGCGGGGCGCGCGGCCTTGCGGAGTAACGCGTGTGTGCATTCCTCGAGCCAGAGTTCATCGGCTCTCGCAAGTTCGGCGGCGCGCCGCAACGCCGTCGCGATGTCGGGGTTCAGTCGGCGAGCCAGCAGGGGCAGCAGTTCGTGCCGAACGCGATTGCGCAGGAATGCCGGGTCCCGGTTCGAAGCGTCCTCGCGCCAGGTCAGGCCGTGCGTGTGAAGAAAACGCAACACTTCCTTGCGACACACATCGAGAAGGGGCCGAACAATCCGCAGGCCGTCGAGCAGGACCGCGTAGCGCATGGCGCCGAGCCCGCGCCCGCCCGCGCCGCGGCAGAGCCTGAGCAGAAAGGTCTCCGCCTGATCGTCGGCCGTGTGTCCGGTTGCGACCAGATCCGCGCCGACCTTCCGGGCCGTACGAGCGAAGAAAGCGTGGCGCGCGGCGCGCGCGGCCATCTCGAGTGAAACGGCAGCTTGCGCGGCGCGCCGTGACACGTCGGCCCGGCCCTGTTCGCACGGCACCCGCAACCGGCGCGCGAGCCGTGCGACGAAGCGGGCGTCCGCCTCCGCCGCCTTGGCGCGGAGCCGATGGTTCAGGTGACAGACCGTGAGCCTGAAACGAAGCGGGCGGCGCAGCCGACAGAGCGCGGCAAGCAGAGCGACGCTGTCCGGGCCGCCAGAAACGGCGGCCAGGACATGCTGTCCGGCTGCGAGCAGGTGGTGTTGCTCGATTGTGGCTTGAACACGTTTCAACATCGCCCAACAAGCATAGCACCACAAACCCGGGCTGCGAAGGCCGTAGATTCACGGGAGGTCAGGCTGTTCCGGAGTTTCCGGACCAAGCGAATTCAAGGAGAGTCTGCCGGCGCGGGCGGCACGGACGGGGCGCAATGCCAACGGGTCTATTTCTTGCGGTCCAGCTCGCCTCGAACAGCCTGGGCCAACGTACCGAGCGGGGCAGGTTTGATCAGGTATTTTTCCACCCCGAGCCGTTTGATGGCTTCGACTTGGGACGGCTGCGCGTAGCCGGACAGCACAATCGCGCGCTGTTCGGGTTTCAGTTCCCTGATCCGGCGGAAGGTCTCGACCCCGTCGATTCCGGGGTCCATCACGAGATCCAGCACGATCAGGTCGACGGGGATCTGCTTGACGAAATCGATTGCTTCTTCGCCGCCATGCGCGCAAACCACTTCGTAGCCTAATCCGATCAGCATCCGGGAATTCACCTGGAGCGTGGTCGGGTCGTCGTCAACGATCAGGATGCGTTCCTTGCCGCGCGGCAGCTCCTTGGGCTTCTTCATCTGTTCCAGGACCGGATGGCTGCCACGGCGCCTGCGCATCCAGTCGCCCATCGCGCGGCACAGGGATCTGAGAAGGAAAAGAATCACAACGACGATTGCCGCGAGGCCCACCCATTGCAGGATGACGGCAATCTGTTCCCAATCCAGCTTCTGCAAGAAGTCCATGTTGTAGCCCCAACCTTGCGCGCTTGCCATCTACTAAACGTGCCGCTAGGATCAGGTGGTGGGCCGGCTTTGTCAACACAATAATTTGTGGGTCACCTCGCGCCGGCGCGTCGTGTCCCGGACCGCGTGTGGAGGGGAAGGGTGAGCGAAGCGGGACTGACAAACTGCCATTGTCACACGGCGGTCGACTGGGTCTGCGAGGAGCAACTGGTGCCGGAGCTCTACGACGAGCTGGTCGGCACGAACGGATTACGGCGGGTCGTGATCACGGATCACGGGTTCATGTTCTACTGGTTCGATCGCGACGTCGTGTTTGGCGGCCAATGGATGACGGACCCCGCGCTGTTCGAACGAAACCGGGACTGGGGTAACCGGCGGCTCGAGGCGGGGCTGGCCCGGATTCGGAGGCTCGGGAACCCGAACCTGTTTGCGGGGATCGAGACGGATCTGACGCGTTACGGGATGCTGACCCACGATTCCCGGTTCACGGAACAATTCGACCTGATCATCGGAAGTATCCACTTCCTGCCCTGGCTGCAGGAGTGCGGGCTTGCGCCGAAACAACGCCTGCACGCCTGGTTCGAACACGTCGAGCGGTTGATTTTCACGCCGCAGGTGGACGTACTGGGACATCCGCTGCGCTGGTGGGCGCAATGGGGTGGGGCCCGGATCCCGGAACCGATGTTGGCGGAACTCGCAAATCTTGCCGAGCAGAGCGGTATAACCATGGAGATCAACGTGCTGAGCCAGAAGAACCTGATCGCGCGCTATGCGGACATGTTCGGCTCGCTCCTGAAACGGCTGCGCGACCGAGGGCTGCCGATTGTGCTCGGGACCGACGCGCACGGGCGCGCCGCTGTGAACGATTTCTCCCGCGTGTTCGCGCTGCTGAAGCAGACCGGGACCAGACTTTCGGATCTGAACGTTCTGGAGGTCGAGGATTTCCTTGCCCGCAAAGGAGATCGCGACAGACTCGAGTCCCGCCCCCGTCGACACGGCGCTTGAATTCAGAACGGCTTTCCGGTAACCTATATCGGAACTGTCGATCAAGCGGACAAGCCTATGCCCACATTCAAAACGATCAGGCTCTACTCAAAGACCGGAACGGCGCGGACCCCGATCAAGCTGCCGACCCGCACGTTGCGCCAGGATCCGCTCTTTCGGGAACTGCTCGAAACGCTCTACGACGCGGTGCTCATCACCGATCTGGACGGCGGCATCATCGACGCGAACCCGCGTGCGGAGGAATTCCTGCACTACCGCAAGGCCGAGCTGTGCCGGCTGCGCGTAGCCGACGTGGTTTCCGGGGTCAACGACGTGCTGCTTGGCACGATCAAAGAGAATATCTTCAAGCGCAGGTTCACCCTGCTCGAGGCGTACTGCATCCGAAAAGACCGGTCCACGTTTCCGGTCGAGATCAGCGTGAACCTGATTCATATTTCGGAGGCGGGCGAGCTGTGTTTCTTTGTTCGCAACGTTTCTCGCAAGAAAAAGGCAGAGGGTCGCATGCGCGCGCAGAGCCGGGCGCTGCAGAATTCGGCGAGCGGCATCGCGATGTGCGGGTTGGACGCAAAGGTGGATTTCGTGAACGTCTCGTTCCTCCGGCTCTGGGGATACGATAACCAGGGCGAGGTGATCGGGATGGACGTTCGAAAGTTCTTCGCCGAGCCCGAGGGCCTCGGAGAAGTGATCGGAACGGTGCGGGCCGGCGAGTCATGGACCGGCGAGCTGGCCGGATTGCGGCCGGACGGGAAGAAGTTTTACGTGCAGGTAACGGTGGCCCCGAATCGGGATGCGATCGAGAAGGTGAACGGCCTTGTCTTCTCTTTCGTCGACGTGTCGGAACGCAAGGAGACCGAGGAGTCCCTCCGCAAGGAGGCCCAGCAGTTGCTCGGGCGGGCACAGGACCAGCGCGATTTCTCGGGGCTGCTCAACATCATCTCGATCTCCGACGTGATCCAGTTGATCAACGCGACAGGCAAGAGCGGCACGCTCGAGATTCTCAAGTTTCCGTTTCGTCAGATCGCGACGCTCGTGTTCGAGAAAGGCGAGATCATCGACGCCTCCTGCAACAACAAGGTGGGCGAGGAGGCGGTCTATGCGACCATGCGTTGCAAGGGTGAAGAATTCAATTTTGTGCAGGGCAAAGTCCCGGCCCCGACGCATCCGATCTCCAAGAACACGATGGGCATGCTGATGGAGGGCGCGCGCCAGATAGACGAGGCGATCGCCGAAGAGCCTGCAGGCGATGAGAAGAGCATTCTGGTGGTCGACGACGAACCTTCGATCCTGATGCTTGTCCAGCGGATTCTGGAAGGAAAGGGCTATCGTGTTTACGTTGCGCCCTCGGCGCAGGAAGCGTTCAAGATCCTGATGAAACAGCAGATCGACCTGGTCATGCTCGATGTGCTGATGCCGCAGAAAGACGGGTTCGAGGCCTACACCGAGATCAAGGAGTACCAGGATGTCCCGGTGCTTTTCGCGACGGGCAACCCCAGCGGCGTGACCGGCGAGGACGAGGGCAAGGTCGACCTGCTGCAACAGGAATTCATCACGGGCAAGACGGATATCGTCTACAAACCGTTCGATACCGACACGCTTTGCGAGAAGATCGAGAATCTGCTCGGCGACACGGCCGAGGAATGAGCCGGCCCGCCGCCCGTTTCGTTCCGCGTGAGCAGTGCTCAATGCCCCGCCGATCACCGATCACTGATCACCGATCACTGATCACTTCCCCAGGCGTATCTCACGGCCAAGCTGCGCGCTCTTGAGCAGCGCTTCCATCATCTGTTGTACGAGCAACCCGTGCCGGAGCGGGGCCTCGCACGGTTTGCCGTCGAGGATGCAGTCGATGAAGTGGCCCGCGATATTGTCCCAGGCGCTGGGCGTGCCGCGTTTGGGAAAATCAACCGTGCTGTCGACCGGCACGCCGTTGACTGTGCGGTACAGTGTGAGCGGGCGCAGCTTCGCGCCGGCTTCGGTCCCGAAGACTTCGATCTGGTTTTCGTTCGCCTGGTGGCAGGCCCAGAAGCTTTCCGTCTGCAGCCCCTCGCCGTTCTCGAACCGGATGAACCCGCCGCCGTAGTCGTCGGCCTCGTACTGTTTCCAGACCTTTTTCGGCGGCGCCTTATAGTGGAAGTAGCCTTCCCCGCGCGGCCCGAACTTGGCGCCGGCCACACCGGTCACGGAGACGGGCCGGGGCATGCCCATGATCCACCATGCGCTGTCGAGCACGTGCACGCCCATGTCCCGAAACGCGCCGCCGCCCTGCTGGATGAAGCCCAGGTTCCAGGCCGGAATCCCGCTGCGCCGGATACTGCGGCATCGCCCGTAGTAGACCTCGCCGAATTCGCCCTGCCGCACGAGTCCGCCCATGTACTGAACGACCGGGCTGAACCGGGTCGAGAGCGACATCATGTTGACGACCCCCGCGGATTCCGCGGCCTGCACCAGCTTGCGGGCCGGCGGCACGGCATCGGCGAGCGGCTTGGTGACCAGAACGTGCTTGTCCCGTTTGACGGCCTGCAAGGCAATCGGTACATGCCATTGGTTCGGGGTCCCTACGAACACCGCGTCGATCTCCGGGTCGCGGCACATCTTCTTGTAGTCCGTGTAGGTTTTGACCGGTTCCGGCAGCTCCTTTGCGAACGCATCCATGCGCGCCTGCTCGAGATCGCACAGCGCGACGACCCGGCCGCGTGCGTGCGCGGCGATCGCGCGGCCGTTCGGTTTGCCGATACCCATCCCCACAATGCATACCCGTGCTTCCTTCGCCATCTTTCGCCTCCTGCGTCGCATCATGCAAAAGCGGAATGCTAGTCGTATCCGGCCCGGGATTACAAGGGCATCAAGCGAAGCAGACTAAGAGTCGAATAAGGAAAACCCCCGGACTTCCTGAGAAATCCGGGGGTTATTCCCATTATACGTTGGTAGCGGGGGTTGGATTTGAACCAACGACCTTCAGGTTATGAGCCTGACGAGCTACCGGGCTGCTCCACCCCGCAATCAGTTTCGTCCTGCATTCATCGCGAACTTTATCCCATAGCGCGCCGCAGTGCAACACAAAAACGAACACGAGGATTGCGGCTCCCTGCGCAACAAAGGAATTGTGGTCCGTGCCCACGCCCGTTACAATCGAAGGCTGCTGCAGGTCAGAGGGTTCGGAACAAGGAGGACGGTGATGGGGGCTCGGCGAATGGGTGTACGGCTATCGTTTGCATTATCGCTTGGCGGGCTGGCTGCGGTGCTGTTATGTGGCTGCGCGAGCCCTGCCCCGATGCCGTTGACGGCGACGACGGCGCGTCTGGACCTCGGCAGCAAGTCGATCGGTCTGTTCACGTTGCGCACATCCAACCAGTTCAAGCCACGCTTTCAGCCGTCCGTCACATGGGTAGAGATCGGCTGTCCGTCGACGGAGAAGGCGCAACGATTTCGCGTCGGCTCTCCGGAGTCCCAGAAGAAAGGTGCGTTCTACGAATATCTGGTGAGCGTGGACATGGCGCCGGGCCATTACAGGCTGGGCGATGTCTGCGGTCTGAACTTCGTGCCGCTGCTGCTGCGCGCGTCCTTCCAGTTTCCGGTGAACGCAGTGTTCGAGCTGCCTCCGAATTCGATCCTGTACTTGGGGCATGTGTCCATGACGAATCGGGAACGGAAGGAAGGCGAACGGCGGTCCGGTTCTCTCGTGCCGGTGCTTGACCAGGCGATTGCGGGCTATTCGACGGGAACATTCGACGTCACGATCAGCGACCGGAGCGGCACGGACGTGCCGCTGTTCATGGAGCGGTTCCCCATTCTGCAGGACCAGGATCTGACGATTCAGTTGATGACGAAGTGAGTACGGCGATGGGAGGGAATGTGTTACACCCGATGCTGAGGCGAACGATTGCGCGGGGGGCCCCGCTCAGTCTGCTTCTGATCGCGTGCGCGGGCTGCGGCCCGCGCCGTGAGCAGGTGCCGGTTCTGCCTGCGACCTTGCCGCCGGCCACGCCGGCGACGCTGGCGGCGGTCACGAAGGCGGTCGCGAGCAAGATGAAGGTGGCGCCGGCGAAGATTGACCCCTCTTTGCCGCTCAGCGATCCCGCGGTCGGGGCGGCGGATCTGGCCGTGGAGACCGCGATCATAGCCCTGGAGCAGGAGTTCGGGGTCAGGATTCCCGGCGAGCTGGTTTGCGATCCGAAGACGGGCCTGATCAACGTGAGCGTCGCGCGACTGGCCGCCGTTATCGATTGGCTCGGCGCGCGGCGCGCACAGTCGGCGAAGTGAGGGCGCGCCGGGTTGCGGGGGATGGTGGGGGGCAAGAAAGAGGTTGAGTACCCCGCGCCTGCCCGCTATTATCCCTGGCCTTTAGCGGACTTCGCGCGGGCCTGCTTGCCGCGCGGGCCGCGGGATAAGTCACGGCAGGCTTCGCCTGGACGACTGCCGGAGAACAGCGATCACGGACGTGGTGTGCCCGCGGGGCGTGCCACGAGGGAGAATATGCGCGCGTGCAGAGAATAGAGGCACACAAGAACGGACGATTCCTGGTCAAGGAGGACGGTTCGCCGTTCTTCTGGCTGGCCGACACGGCGTGGCTGTTGATTCATATCCAGAACGAGGAAGAGGTCGACCGCTACCTCAAGGACCGCGCCGCGAAAGGGTTCAACGTCATCCAGGCGGTGGTCGGTCCGCCGGGTTCGGAACTGCACCAGGAGGGCGTCTACGAGGAGACGCGGTTCATCGACAACGATCCGACCCGTCCGAACGAAGCCTATTTCGAGAAGCAGGTCGACTACGTGGTCGATCGGGCGGAAGCCGAGGGGCTCTACCTGTGCCTGGTCCCGACCTGGGGCTGGGCGGTTGTGCAGCCGGAATACCGTTATTTCGACGAAACCAACGCGCGTGTGTACGGCGAATTCATCGGCGCGCGTTACGCCGAGCGGGCCCATATCCTCTGGTGCATCGGCGGCGACCAGAAGGCGGTGATCGACGACGAGAACTGCTCCGAGCGGGAGAAGGACTGGAAGGGCGACTACCGGCCGGTCTGGCGTGCGTTGGCCGAAGGGATCGCGAAAGGCGTGACGGGTGAGGATCTTGCTTGGGACAAGCCCGACCCGGCTTGGCAGAAACTGTTCATGACCTGGCACCCGCCGGGCGGCGGGAACATGACGTCTTCGGCCTGGTTCCACAAGGATGCGTGGTTGTCGATGAACATGATCCAGACGAGCCACGGCCACTACGACAACGCGACGTCCTATCGCAGCATCACGCGCGACTACGAGCTGACCCCGATCAAACCGACGTTGGACGGCGAGTCGCCCTACGAGGACCACCCGGTCGGCTGGAAGCCGGACAGGGGCCGATACAGCGACTGGGATGTTCGTAAGGCGGCATATTGGTCGGTGTTCGCCGGCGCGTGCGGACACACCTACGGGAATCACAACGTCTGGTATTTCTATAAGCCGGGCCGCGAGCCGTGGGTCAACGCCGCGCAGCACTGCTACTGGTACGACGCGTTGAACCAGCCGGGCGCGCGACAGATGATCCATTTGCGGCGGCTCGTGGAATCGCGGCCGTATCTGCTGCGGATCCCGGACCAGAGCGTTCTCGCGTGCGAAGCGGGCGACGGCGCGCGCCGGCTTCAGGCCACACGCGGCGCGGACGGCAGCTACATCATGGTCTACACGCCGGAAAGCGACCTGACCCTGCGCGTGCATCTCGGCAGGATCGCGGCCACAACCGCGCGCGCCTGGTGGTTCAACCCGCGCAACGGGAGCGCCGCCAAGATCGGCGAGTTCCAGGCCGAAGGTGTCGGAAAATTCAAGCCGCCACGCTACGGGCCGGATTGGGTGCTCGTGCTCGACGACGCGGGCGCCGGCTTTCCGGAACCGGGTTGGGTGTAGGCAACCCGTGCCGGGTGCCGGGCGATGACAGGGCCCGAACACCCGATAACCGACAGCAAATCTCCGGCGCCCTTGCCGTGCCTCGCCGTAACCACACGAAGCGCGGGTTCGCTGTTGGATATGGAGCCTTTCCCGAAGAGCGGCGGACAGGGGGTCAAACAGAGACCGGGCCGCGACATCAGTCCCTGAGCAGCCTGCGAATCTCTCGCTCGTCCAGTATCCTGGCGCGTTGCCGGTCTTCGCCGCCGGCTGCGCCGGGCTGTCCTGATGCCTTGGCGCCCAGCGCCCCGCGTGCGCGCAGCGCGGCAATCGGTTTGGCGACCACGACGCGGAACCCACTGTGCAGATAGACCTGGTCGGGAGGCACGGAGGGGGCAAACGAGATCTTCAACTGGCCGGCACTGACCACATATTGCCAAGACGCGCCGCGCAGCACGGGGGCCGGTCTACCGGCACTGTTGCGGCCGGCGCAGAACTCCCAGACGTTACCGCCGACGCCGTAGAGTCCCCATTTGTTCTTGCCGCTCTTCGTCACGGGGCACGTGAGCAGAAACCCGTCATTGTGGCCCTGGATAATACTCTTCGGGTCCGCGGTCGCACGCCATTCCTCGCCGTAATAGTTCCAGCCGTCGGGCGGCGGCATGGCGGTGCCCCACGGATACGTGCGCGCGTCGCCGCAACGTGCGAATGTTTCCCATTCCTTGGAGATCGGCAGCCGGAACCGGAAGCCGGCGGGCAGACGCGCGCGATACCGGTTGTTCAACCACTTGCAGTACGCGAACGCATCCTGAAAGCTAACGCCGATCACCGGCTGGTCCGGGTCGGTCACCGTTGCGCGGCGCTGCGGATCCTCCGGCGCATGGGTCGGCGCGTACCTTCGGTACTCTTCGTTGGTCACTTCATAACGCCCGACCCACATGCCGAGTATCCGGACCCAGACGAGTTCGAGCTCGCGCGCCAGTTTCGGACCGTCCTCGGCCGGCAATACGGCGTCGTTCCCCACCACAAACACGCGCTGACTGAGGATCGCCTTGCGAGAGTCCTTCGCAATCTTCCGGATGCCCGGCGTGTCCGCCCCCGCATCGATCGCCTTCTGAGCCGCGTTCAGCGCGTCCCAGAAACGCCCCTCCTTAGCCGCCTGTTCCGCCTTCACGACGTGTTCGCGGACGGCCACTGCGCGTTCGGCCTGCAGTTGCTCCTGCGCTTGGCGGTTCAGCCCGTCCTGGATCGCCTGCGCGATCCGCTGCGCCTCGGTGTTTCGGAGTGTCAACAGCACCTCCGAAGCGCCGTACAGCTTCCACAACGCGTTCAGCTTCTGTTGTGCGTCCTTGAAGGATTCTTTCTGAACGAGCAGCTTGATCGCCGCGAGCGCGCGCTCGACACGAATGTTGCTCTCAAGCGCCTGCCAGTCCTGGATCCATTGCTCCAGTTCCGGCTCTTCCGCACCACTCTCCTTCAGGATCGCCAGCTTCTTTTCCGCGGCCTCGTAGTTGCCTTCCGCAACGAGCAACGCGGCTTCGTTCGGCACGATGTCCAGGGGGTCGGCTTCGCGCAATGCGCGGGTGACCTCTTCGTTCTCGGCCAGCTTGCCGGGCCCGATACTCGCGAGCAGCTGGCCGGGCACCCGCGCGCGGATCAGGCCGAACAGCCGAAACGCCTGTTCCAGACGCGTCCTGTGTGCGGTCGCCTCTTTTGCATAGGTGCTGTCCGTGTGCGTGTTCTGCCATTGCGCGACCGCGGCCAGCGCCTCCTCGTACCTGTGGTGCCGGGACAACGTGATGATCCGTTCGGCGATCGACGCATAGGCCGGCCAGTCCGCGATCCGCTTCTTGTCCGCCGGATTCTCGACGGGCGCGGGCGGACGCGGTGGCTCAGGGCCGGACCCCGTAAAGAATCGGTCGCGGCCATATCGTATCCAGGCGAACGCGCCGCCGCCCAACAGGCCGGCGACCACCAGCAATGTAACGAGCACGGGCCCAACGGCGCTTCTGCGTGGAGCCTGCGCCGGGACGTCCTGGTACTTCTTGAGCACGGACCGATCCACACGCTGGGCGGCCATGCCGTGACGCGTAACAATCCGGCTGCGCGGACGCCGGCCCTTCCGGGCGGCCGCCTTGCTGCGTGCCTCGCTGCGCTTGACCGTGCTTTCGCCGACCTCCGGCATCTGACTGGGCGGCATTTCGCCCGCCCGCACGTATTCGAGGTCTTCGAGCACTTCCCCCCAATCCGCATACCGATGCGCAGGGTCGCGCACCATCATCTTCTCCAGCAGCCAACCGGCCGCCGCGCTCAGCTCGGGATTCAGGGCGCAGGGATCCTCGATGAATTCGGTGAGGTGCTTGATCATCGCGTTCACGCCCTGCGCGTC
>Ga0272441_10013943_pt1 | contig 11483 bp, 11 predicted proteins | sample SSMProp6N_FD_193582 | JGI IMG/M metagenome (GOLD analysis project Ga0272441, IMG submission 193582) | Marine sediment archaeal communities from Little Sippewissett salt marsh, Falmouth, MA, United States - SSM-Prop-6N | ecosystem: Environmental > Aquatic > Marine > Wetlands > Sediment ... | reverse complement strand
CACACCGCTGCCGGGCCGGTCACGCCCGTCCCGGTCGAGCGGGTCGTCGAGCGGGCGCTCGCGGTGTCGCGGGCGGCGGCAGTCGGGGTCGGACCCGTCGGGAGCCAGCAGCTGGTGGTGGTCGTCGAGCAGCCCGGAGTCGACGACGGTCCCGCCCCGTCCGATGTCGCCGACAGCGTGCGGGCGGTCGTCGACGGGCCTGTCGCAGCCGTCCTCGTCGTGGAGGCGCTGCCGGTCGACATCCGGCACAACGCCAAGATCGACCGGTCCGCCGTCGCTGCGTGGGCATCGGCCCTGTTGGCCGGCAGTCGCACGCGGGCGCTGAGCTGAGGGCGCCGCCGTGCAGGTACTGGTCACGGGTGCGTCGAGCCTGATCGGTGCGGGCGTCGCACGGTCCCTGAGCAAACGGGGCGATTCTGTCGTCTGCCTGCAACGTCATTCGGCGGACGCCCTCGACGGCCTCGATGGTGTGACCCAGCGCCTCGGCGACGTCCGCGACGCGGACGCCGTGCGGTCGGCCGCGGCGGGGTGTGACGCGATCGTGCACGTCGCTGCCAAGGTCGGCGTGGTCGGCGCCTGGGAGGACTACCGGGCCGTGAACGTCCAGGGCACCGAGCACGTCGTCGCCGCCGCGCTCGAGTACGACATCGACCGGATCGTGCACGTCTCCTCGCCCTCGGTGGCCCATGGCGGCGAGCCGATCATCGGTGGTGGCGCCGATGCCCCGGTGTTCGGTCGTCAACGAGCGTGGTACGCCGAGTCGAAGGCGGTGGCCGAGTACGTCGCGCTCGCTATGGCGTCCGACCGATGCGGTGTGGTCGCTGTCCGGCCGCACCTCGTGTGGGGCCCCGGTGACACACAGCTCGTCGGACGCATCGTCGAACGCGCAGCGGCGGGGCGACTCGCCCTGGTGGGTGGGGGTCGGGCCCTCGTCGACACCACCTACATCGACAACGCGGTCGACGCACTCGTCGCCGCGCTCGACGCCGTCGGCCCCGGTGCCGTGTGTTCGGGACGGGCCTACGTGGTCTCGAACGGTGAACCCCGGATGATCCGCGAACTCGTCGAGGGGATCTGCCGGGCTGCCGGCGTGCCATTCGCCCCCCGCAACGTGTCGCTGGGTGTCGGCCGCTCCGCTGGAGCCCTGGTCGAGCGGCTCTGGCCGTTGCTCCGGCGCGACGACGAGCCGCCGCTGACCCGGTTCCTCGCCGAGCAGCTGGGGACCGCCCACTGGTTCGATCTGCGCCCGGCACGCGACGACCTCGGTTGGTCGCCGTCGGTGTCGATCGACGACGGTCTCACCCGTCTCGCCGACTGGTACGCCTCGCTGGCAGGTCAGGGCGCCGGCCCGGCGTCCGGCTGATCGGGCCTCCGGACGTCGTCGCGGCCCCGTTTGCCAGGAGAGCCCGCTATCCTCGGCACCTCACTGGCGACGTGGCCGAGTGGTTTAGGCAACGGCCTGCAAAGCCGTGTACATGAGTTCGATTCTCATCGTCGCCTCCAACCCCTGAGCAGGGCTCCCTGCTCAGGGGTTCTTCGCGTCCGGGGCCCGTCGTCGTGCCAGCACGATGACTGCGCCGACCACTGCGAGCGCCCCCGCTGCAACGACGAGTGCGACGATGGTGCTCGAGTCGTCACCCGCCTGCTCCGCGGGAGGGCTGGTCACGGTCGGTGCGGTCGCCGGCTCGGTCGGGACGACGTCGGTGGTCGTCGGCTCGGGCTCGGTGACGCCCAGCACGTCGGCCATCGCCTCGGCAGCGGGTTTCGGCGTGTCGGCAGCGTCGAACCAGAGCGCGCCGCCGAACGCGCCACCGGTCGTGTCGGGCGTCGGCGGGAGACGATCGGTGATGCCCCACACGACGAACGTGTCGCAGGAGTCGGCGTCGAGGCATGCCGACATCGAGGTGGCGTACGCATCCGCCTGGAAGGCGAGGGTGTCGGGGCTGGCGATCTCCGTCACGGGGACCGGCACGTCGAACTCGGTGATCGCCCACTCGAGACCGAGATCGGTGACCCACCCCGGGAACGTCGCGAAGTCGACCGGGTCGGGCGACAGCAGGTGGGCCTGGAACCCGATCCCGTCGATCGGGACCCCGGCCGAGGTCAACGAGGCGATCGTCGACTGCACGCCGGCGCACTTCGCGACCTGTGCACAGTCGGATCGATCGGCGGTGGCGCCGGGCACGATCGTGAGCCCGCTGTCGACGGCGTCCTGCGTGACCGAGAGGTCGTCGTAGAAGTCGTCGTAGAAGAGGAGCGCATCGGGGTCGGCGGCTCGGGCGGCCTCGAATGCAATGCGGATGTAGTCGTCGCCGATCACCTGGCGCCACAGCGAGTCGCGCAGGGTGCCGTCGGGGAGGAAGGCCTCGTCGACGACGTCCCACTGGGTGACGACGCCCGGATTCCGCTCGGCGTACCGGCCGACGACCTCGGTGACGTGGTCGGCCAGGACCGTCGCCAGCGTCTCGGCGGTCCAGCTTCCGCCGACGATCCAGTCGGGGAGCCCATCGGGGCTGATCAGCCCGTGTCCGCGAACGGTCAGTTCGTTCCCGGCGGCGAAGTCGACGAGTGCATCGGCAGCGGCGAAGTCGTACAACCCGGGCTCGGGTTGGACGACGCCGAAATCGATCTCGGAGACCGTGGAGACCATGTTGACGTTGTCGATCAGCAGCCGGCGGTAGGCGGCGTCGGCGTCGAGCGAAGCGACCGTGACCGCAGCACCGAAGTTGAGCCCGGCAGCGTCGGCGGCCGGACGCAGCCCCGCACCCTGCGCACCGACCTGGGAGACGACTGCGAGTGCGAGGATGCTGCCGACCGCCAGGGTTCGCATGAGTGGTCGCCGCATCGCAGCCGTGACGGTAGTGCGGCGCCGAGCGGCGTTCGCGGCATGGCAGCCAGACGCTCGATCGCACTCGCACGAATCGAGAACCTCGTTGCGGGTCACCGGTCGCCGACAAGTAGCCTGAACTCGGCAACTCGGCACACCGTGCTCGTGTCGCTCCCATCCACCGCATGACCACGAGCACTTCCACCACGACCGTCGTCGTTCCCGGCACCCACGTGATGACCGCCCTGGTCGGCCCGCGTGATCGTCATCTGCGGCAGATCGAGCAGCAGTTCCCGACGGTGCAGATCAGCGTGCGGGGCAACGAGGTGCGCATCTCGGGCGACGACTCCGCCGAGGTGGTCGGCGTCGCCGGACTGTTCGAGGAGTTGTCGACCCTGCTCCAGAGCGGTCAGCAACTCGACGACTCGATGGTCGACCGGGTGGTCGCCATGGTGCGGGCGAGCGAACGGCCGAGCGAAATCCTCACGCACCAGGTCCTGCGCGGTGCGAAGGGCCGCCAGGTGAAGCCGAAGACCGCCGGGCAGAAGCGCTACATCGACGCGATCGACCAGAACGTGATCACGTTCGGTCTCGGCCCGGCGGGCACGGGCAAGTCCTGGCTCGCGGTGGCGATGGCGGTCCGGGCGCTCCAGGCCAAGCAGGTGCAGCGGATCATCCTCACCCGGCCCGCGGTCGAGGCGGGGGAGCGACTGGGGTTCCTCCCCGGCGACCTGATGGCGAAGATCGACCCCTACCTGCGACCGCTGTACGACGCGCTGTACGACATGCTCGACCCCGACGCCGTGCAACGGCTGTTGGAGCGTCAGGTGGTCGAGGTGGCGCCGCTGGCGTTCATGCGCGGCCGAACGTTGAACGGCAGCTTCATCATCCTCGACGAAGCGCAGAACGCGACGCCGGAGCAGATGAAGATGTTCCTCACGCGCATCGGATTCGGATCGCGAGTGGTCGTCACGGGCGACACCACCCAGGTCGACGTTCCGACTGGCAAGAGCGGTCTCGGAGGCCTCGAACGGACGCTGGCTGGCATCGACGGGCTGGCGTTCGTGCGCTTGTCGGGCGCCGACGTCGTGCGCCACAAGATCGTGGCCGACATCGTCGCCGCCTACGAGCAGCAGGACGAGCAGCGCAACACACAGCAGGACGACCAGGCAGCCGGCCGGTGACACCTCGATCCGGCAACGACGTCACGGTCGTCGCCGCCGACGAGCGCATCGCCGACGATTCGCCCGAGGTCACCGTCGACCTCGACCGCTGGGAGCGACTGGCCGGAGCGGCGCTCGTCGCGGAGGGTGCAGTCGGTGAGTTGACGTTGACCTTCGTCGATGCATCGGAGATCGCATCGCTCAACGAGGAGTACATGGGCAAGGTCGGCCCCACCGACGTGCTGTCGTTCCCGATGGACGACGAACCCACACCCGGTGTCCCGACGCTGCTCGGCGACGTGGTGATCAGCCCGGCGGTGGCAGCGCAACAGTTCGCGGACCATGCCGGCACGCTCGACGACGAGCTCGCCCTGCTCGTGGTGCACGGCGTCCTGCACGTGCTCGGCCACGATCACGCAGAACCGGAGGAGACGGCGTCGATGCGGCGACGCGAACTCGAACTGCTCGAAGCGCACCATTGGTCGGGCCCCGCCCCTTCCGGGTTCCGTCAGACCCACGACTGAGCCGGATACTGTCGGCCCGTGTCGTACCCGACGTCGCCGCCGTTGATGCCGCCGCCGGGCTGGTACCCCGATCCGGAGTTGGCGTGGACCTGGCGCTGGTGGGATGGCTCCCGGTGGACCGACCTGCGAGCACCACAGACCGTCCCGCCCGAGCGCGACCCGTACTCGCTGTCGTCGTGGTTCGAGCAATCGGTCGAGGCGTCGAAGCGAGTGATCGTGCGGGTCGGGTTCGTCGTCCTCGCACTCTGGTGCGTCACGGCGGTCCTGGTGGGGGTGTTCGCCTTCTCCGTGTTCAACAGTGGCAAAGGGCGTGAACTCCGTGACCTGATCCAGTTCGACCGCCTCGTCGACGGCAACACCGTCGAGCTCACCAGCGCCGAACGGGACCGGTTGGGCGAGTTGTTCGGCGACATCGCCCGAGCCGCGGTGCCCTGGATGGTGGTGCTGTTCGTCGTGGTGCTCCTCGCATCGACATGGGCCTGCGCACTCGCCGCACGGGTTGCCGACCGCGTGGATTCGTCGACCGTCGAGAGCGTCTCCCGTCCCGCCGACACCACCGACGCCCTGCGTCGCGTGCCGGCGGTCGTGGCTGCGGTCGTCGTGCTGTCCGTCGTCGCTGCTGGCGTGGCGGCGATCAGCCTGCTGCCGCTGTTCGTCGCGGTCGCTGTCGACGCGAACGGGGGGACGATTGCTGTCACCGCGGTGTTCGGCTCGATGGCAGCGGCCGTACTCGCGACCTGGGTGGTCGTGCGACTGTCGCTCTGTGTGGTCCTCGCGGCGGTGGGCGGTTGGGGGATCGGCGTCCGACGGAGCTGGGCGCTCACCCATGCTCACTTCTGGGGTGTTGCGGGCCGCCTGCTCGTCGCCGGGTTCATCGCGGGCGCAGCCACGTTCCCGTTGAGCTTCGTCAACTCGTTCGGCTGGTCGATCGGATTCACCACGTGGCTGGTGTCGTTCCTCACCCTCCAAGCGATCAGCAGTGCGATCTCCACGGTGGTCACCGTTCCGGCGCAGGTGGTGCTGGTGCGCCACCTCTCCGGACGGCAGGGCAACGGGCGCATCGGCGGGTGACCGGAGGCCGGACTGCCCCTCGGCCCCCTCTCCCTGAAGTCGTAGTGTCGCGTCGCATGGGAGTCCACGTGCTCGAACGGATCGGTTCGTACTGAACGGTTCCGTCCACGTAGTTTCGGCGGCCATGGAGATCACACTCGACGGCAAGGTCGCACTCGTCACCGGCGCATCGAAGGGCATCGGCAAGGCCATCGCGGCTTCGCTCGCTGCCTCCGGTGCCAAGGTGATGATCAACAGCCGCAAGCAGGACCAGCTCGAGGCAGCGGCAGCCGAGATGACGGGCGAGGTCGAGATCTTCGCGGCGAACGCCGGCGACGCCGACGCCGGCGAACGCGCGGTGTCGGCGACGATCGAACGCTTCGGCGGCCTCGACATCCTCGTGAACAACGCGGCGACCAACCCGTACTACGGCCGCACACTCGACGTCGACAAGGGACGCTACGACAAGACGTTCCAGGTCAACCTCGAAGCGCCGCTGCTGTGGTCCAAGGCGGCCTGGGAACAGTCGTTCAAGGACACGCCCGGCACGATCATCAACATCGCCTCGGTCGGCGGTCTGCGCACCGACGGCGGCGGCCTCGGCATCTACAACCTCACCAAGGCAGCGCTGATCCACATGACGCGCCAGCTCGCCTCCGAGCTCGGCCCGACCCGAGTGGTCGGCATCGCGCCCGGACTCGTCGCGACCGACTTCGCCGCGTTTCTCGTCGACAACTTCGGCGAACAGCTCGCGGCTCGGATGCCGTTGCAGCGCCTCGGCGACCCGCAGGACATCGCGAATCTCGCGACGTTCCTCGCCAGCGACCTCGCGAGCTGGATCACCGGCGAGACCTACGTGATCGACGGCGGCGCCGGCGTCGCTGCAGCCGGCTGATCGCATTCAACTGCGCCGGAGCTTGCCGATCGCGGTCCGGGGGAGCGATGCGACGATCTCGAGCCGGCGCGGGGCCATGTGCGCGGGATGGTGCTCCTTGATGTGGTCGCGCAACGACTCCAGCGGCGGCGGATCGCCGACGGGCACGACGACGGCCTCGACGACCTGACCCCACTCGTCGTCGTCGACGCCGCGCACCAGCACCTCGGCGACGCCGGGATGATCGGCCAGCGCGGCCTCGACCGCCTCGGGCCAGACGTTCTCGCCGCCGGTGATGATCAGATCACCGCGTCGTCCCTCGACGTGGAGGCGCCCGTCGTCGAGCCGACGCCCCAGGTCACCGGTGGGGAACCAGCCGTCGGCGTCGACGGGTGTGGTGCCGTCGCGGTAGCACCGCAGCAGCATCGGACAGCGCAGCCGGATCTCACCGCGGTCGTCGATCTGCACTTCGACACCGTCGAGGGCGACACCGTCGTAGACCACGCCGCTGCCGGTCTCGGTCATGCCATAGGTGGTGACGCAGTTGCTCGGTCGGTCGGCCGGCGGACGGCTCCCGCCGAGCACGATCGTGCGGAAGCGGTCGGTCCGCACGCGGGAGAGCGTGGTCGCGACGAGCGACACCAGGGTGGCGTCCGAGGCGTTGACGGCGTCGGCGTCGAAGCCGGGCAGCACGGTCAGGTCGGTGCCGGTGTGGAGTGCCCGCGTCACGACCGACAGACCGCCGACGTGCGACAGGGGGAGACACGCCAGCCAGTGGTCGTGCACGGTCACGCCGAGCCGTGCGGAGGTCGCCGCCGCCGATGCGGCAACCGCCTCGTGGGTGAGCACGACGCCCTTCGGTTCACCGGTCGACCCGCTGGTCGCCACGATCAGCGCATCGCCCGGCTCGACGGGCTCACCCACCCGCATCGCAGCGCACACGGCAGCCTTGGCGGACGAAGGAAGGCGCTGGTCGACCGGGAACGCGGCGTCACCCCGATCCCAGATCCGCTGGAGCTCGTCGACGAACTCCACACCGCCGGGTCGGTCGATCGCGACCAGCAGGGCCGCCGAACTCACGACGTGATCGGGTCGATCGGCGTGATGGCGCCGACCAGGGCCTCGATCTCGGCGGCGATCGTCAGCACCCGGAGGTCCGTGAACCGATCGCCCATCACCTGGACGCCGACGGGCAGGCCGTCGACGACACCGGCGGGCGTCACCGCGGCGGGGGTGCCCAGGAGGTTGGACGGGATCACCGGACGAATCGTGTCGGTCATCATCTCGACGCCCGACTCGGGATCGAGGTCGGCCCCCGGGGTGAACGCACGCTGCGCCCACGTCGGCGAGATCAACACGGGATACTCCTGGTGGAACTGGGCCCATGCCCGCATCACCCCGTAGCGCTCGATGTGGAGGTGCTGCACCTCGGGCACCGTGGTGGGTCCCGAATCGGCATCGAAGCTGTCGAGGAGGGCGAGGGCATCGACACCGAGCACCATTCCGAGCAGCTCACGTTGCGCGCGGACGTCGTCGATCATCAGCCGTCGCCACAGGTCGACGGTCTCCTCGTAGCTCGGTGGGGTTGCCTCGACGACGTCGTGGCCGGCGTTGGCCAGGCGATCGGCGACCGCACGGATCGCCCCGGCGATCGCGGGATCGGTGGAGCCTCCCGGCGGATCGGCGACCACGGCGATGCGCAGTCGCTCACCCGGTGCCGCGTCGGTCAGAGTTGCCGTGACGCTGCGGGGGTCGCGCCAGTGCTGTCCGGCGAGGATCCCGAGCCCGGCGCGTACGTCGGCGACCTGCCGCGCCATCGGCCCTTCGACCACCATCAGCTGTGACGACAGGCCCATGTCCTCCGGCGGCACCACCGTGGCCATCGGGATCACACCGACCGTGGGCTTGAGCGAGGCGATCCCGCAGCAGTGAGCCGGGTTGCGCAGCGACCCGCCGATGTCGTTGCCGAGACCGATCGGGCTCATCCCCGATGCGATCGCGGAACCTTCGCCGCCGCTCGAGCCACCTGCGGTGACGTCAGGATTCCAGGGATTCCGGGTCGGGCCGTGCAGCTGGGAGTCGGTGTGGACCCGCAGCCCGAAGTCGGGGAGATTGGTCCGGGCGAAGGGGATCGCACCGGCTGCCCGCATCCGCTCGACGGTCGGCGCGTCGATCGTCGCGATCGCCTCGGCGAGCGCGCTGACGCCGTTCGTGGTCGGGGTGCCAGCGACGTCGATGTTCTCCTTGACCGTGCAGGGCACGCCGTGGAGCACGCCGAGGTCGGCGCCGCTGGCCACGGCCGCGTCGGCGCGGTCCGCAGCGGCGCGTGCCTCGTCGGTGAGCAACCGCACGATCGCATTGAGCGATCCGTTGCACGCTTCGACTCGCGCCAGGTGCGCCTCGAGCACCTCCCGGCTCGACGCCTCCCGGTTCCGGATCTTTCCGGCCAATTCGAGCGCTCCCAGTTGCCACAGCTCCGTCATGGCCCCATCATGGCGCACACATGAACCGTTGGATCACCGGAGCGCGTCCCCGGACCCTGCCCGCCGCCGTCGTTCCGGTCGCCGTCGGTGCCGCCGTGGCCGTCGGTGAGCCGACCGACGTCGTGTGGTGGCGCGTCGCCGCAGCGTTGCTCGTGAGCCTCGCCCTCCAGGTGGGTGTCAACTACGCCAACGACTACAGCGACGGCGTCCGTGGCACCGATGACGTGCGGGTCGGTCCCACCCGCCTGGTCGCCGGCGGTCTGGCGTCGGCCTCTGCGGTCAAGAAGGCGGCGCTGCTGTCGTTCGGGGTCGCTGCCATCGCGGGTCTCGCGATCGCGCTGTCGACATCGCTCTGGCTGCTGGTGGTCGGCGCGGCGGCGATCGCCGCCGGCTGGTTCTACACCGGCGGACCGCGGCCATACGGCTACATGGGGCTCGGTGAGGTGTTCGTGTTCGTGTTCTTCGGTCTCGTCGCCACCGCCGGCACCACCTATGCCGCGATCGAGTCGGTCGCGGCGCTGTCGATCGTGATGGGCTCGGCGGTCGGGTCGCTCGCATGTGCACTGCTGGTGATCAACAACCTCCGTGACATCCCCACCGATCGGGAGGTCGGCAAACAGACGCTCGCCGTTCGACTCGGCGACCAGCGCACCCGGTGGTTCTACGTGCTGCTGATCGGGACGGCGTTCGTGCTCAGCGCGGTCGCAGCGGTCTGGCAGGTGCCCGTGCTGCTCGGTTTGCTGGCGTTGCCGCTCGCGATCGGCCCCGTACGGACCGTGCTCGGTGGTGCGGTCGGACCCGCGCTGATCGCCGTACTCGGCGAAACCGGTCGGCTGCAGCTGGTGTGGGGCCTGCTGGTCACCGTCGGTCTGGTGCTCTGAGCAGCGACCACTCCGCGATCGCATCTGCGGTCGCCTGCGGGTGCTCGAGGTGCACCGAATGCCCGGCACCGGGGATCACGCGGAACGTCGCGTCGGCCAGCGAACTCGCCATGCGCTCGCCGATGTCGCGGAACTTGGCGTCGCGCTCGCCGGCGAGCACGAGGACCGGTGCGCCGATCTCGTGCAAGCGGTCCCAGAGCGGTTCCTGGGTCCCCGTGCCGGTCGACCGCAGGCTCGACGCCAGCCCAGCGGCGGTGTTGCGGAGCCGATCGTCACGCTGTGATGTCTCGGGGGTCAGCCCGGCGAACAGCGGATTGCCCAACCACTCGTCGATGAAGACCTCGACACCCACCGACTCGATGTGACCGGCGAGACGCTCGTCGGCCTCACGTCGGTGGGCGCGTTCCGCGTCGTCGTCGATGCCGGCGGTCGCCCCGATCAACACCAGCGCGCGAATCGAGTCGGGATGGCGGAGTGCTGCGTGCAACGACACGCGGCCTCCCATCGAGTAGCCGACGTAGCACCCCGGGCCCCCGGCGGCCACGAGCCGATCGGCGCTCGTCCAGAGGTCGCTGTCGGCCGGCGGGGGAGCGTCGCCGTGGCCCGGCAGGTCGATGGCGCGGATCTCGGCGCCGGGACGGTGTTGCTGCAGCAGCCGACCGAAGCCGGACCACGAGCGGGCGGTCTGGGTGAACCCGTGGGCGAGCACGAAGCGATCGCCGGGCGTGACCGCGTCGTGACGCATCAGGCAGGCTCGGCGACCGCCTGCGCGGCCATCTTGCGCAGCACCTGCGCGAACGTCTCGGGTTCCTGGGCGCCGGGCACCGCCCACCGGCCGTTGATCACGTACGTCGGTACCGCCGTGATCCCGTTCTCGTGTGCGAACCGCAGTTCCTCGGCGACCTCGGCCAGGCCCCGGTCGGACTCGAGGAACGCGATCACGTCATCGCGTTCGAATCCGACCTCGGCGGCACAGCCGGCGAGCACGTCGGGGTCGCCGATGTCGAGGCCGTCGGTGAAGTACGCCTTGAGCAGGCGTTCCTTCACGACGTCCTGGGCGACCGGCGAGTCGGGCTGGGCGGCGAGCCAGATCACCCGGTGGGCGAGCAGCGTGTTGGCTCGCAACGCCTTGTCCATGTGGAACTCGAGGCCCACCTCGGCCGCGGTCGCCGACACGTTGGCGATGATCGCCTCGGCGCGTTCGATCCCGCCGAACTTCTTCGCGTAGGCGTCGATCACCGGGCCGGACACGCCCGGCGAGGCGGTCGGGTCGAGTTGGTACGGGTGGTACGACACGTCGATCTCGACGTCGAGTCCGTCGGCGGTGAGCTGCTCGTTGGCCAGGGTGAGGCCCGACGCGAACCGCCGCTTGCCGATGTAGCACCACGGGCACACGACGTCGGACCAGACCTCCACGGTCACGGTCGGGCGGGCGGCGGGAGTGGAGGAAACGTTCGTCGGGTCGACCGTCATGTTCGACACGGTACGCGCCTATCGTCTCGTGTCGATGGTCGGCGCCGCGGTTCCTCCTCCCGAAGACGTCCAGGCGACGTTCTGTGCCACCCTCGTCGACGAGTGGATCCGCCTGGGCGTCACCCGGGCCGTCGTCGCACCAGGATCCCGCTCCACGCCGATGGCGTTGGCGCTGACCGAGCGCGACGAGATCGAGGTGCACGTGGTG
>Ga0272441_10013941_pt1 | contig 11485 bp, 6 predicted proteins | sample SSMProp6N_FD_193582 | JGI IMG/M metagenome (GOLD analysis project Ga0272441, IMG submission 193582) | Marine sediment archaeal communities from Little Sippewissett salt marsh, Falmouth, MA, United States - SSM-Prop-6N | ecosystem: Environmental > Aquatic > Marine > Wetlands > Sediment ... | reverse complement strand
ACACTGGCCAGGCGTCCATGGCGTGGGCCCGCAGGATGTCGCGCCGGGTGGGTCCGCCCCCGTGATCGCCCACGCCGTAGGCCAGCATTCCATCTTTGAGTCCGGTGGTTTCGCAGAACGCCAGCAGGCCCGTCGCGGCGCGCGGGTCCACCGTGCCGTTGTACCAGTCGCGGTCGAGGTACACCAGCAGGCGCGATCCGTCCGGTCCGCGCCACCAGAAGACCGGGGGCTTGTCCCAATGGCCCCCGCGGCACATGTAGTACCACTTGACGCCGCCGCGGGCGTCGATGCCGGGGATCGTGGCGGCGTGCCCGAAGGTGTCCGGCTCCCAGTCCAGCGGCTGCTGCTCGGGGGTCACGCCGAACACGTCGGCGACATAGCGCCGCGTGTACAGCAAGTGGCGAGCGAGGGCCTCGCCGGCGGCGAGGTTCTTGTCGCCCTCGACCCAGTGGGCAGCGGCGACCTCCCATCGCCCTTCGGCGACGCGGGCCTTGATCCGCTCCAGCAGGGCCGGGCTGTAGTCGGCGCAGATCGCGTACACCGACGCCTGGGACTGCGTGTAGCAGAAGTCGTCGAACTCGTCCATCAGTCGCAGGACGGTGGTGAAGGTGTCGTTGGTGACCGCGACGGTCTCCGGCCAGGACCACATCCAGTTCATGTCGATGTGCCCGTGCCCGACGCAATGGACGGTGTAGGTCTTGGCGACCTTGCCGACGGGTCCGAGGACCGCCTCGGCGTCGCGGATCGCCCGCGGCAGGCGGTCGGCCCGTCCGGACCCGGCCGCCTTGGCGAGGAGACCCATGCCCTGGTCGATGAGGCGCCGCCAGGTCTTGGCCTTGCGCGGGTGCAGCCGGGTGAGGCCTTCGGCGAATTCGATCTCGGCGCTGAACCGCTCGAGAAGTTGTCTCTGGTCAGCGGCGAGGCGCTCGGCCCACTGCCGCAGTTGCCGGATGCTGTCTGTGGTCATGGAAAGACTCTTCCTCATCCTGGTGGCTTGGGGTCTCCGGAGGCCCCGCGGCGGCGCCGGCAGCGGCTCAGCCGGCTGAACCCTCCTGGAGGCGGCGGTCCTTTTCGAGGGTCTTCTCGACCTGCTCGGTCTTGTAGGCGGTGAGTTTACTCGACACAGCGGCATCGGCCAACGCCAGGATCTCCGCGGCCAAGACGGCGGCGTTGGTCGCGCCGGCGGCGCCCACGCCCGGGCAGCCGACCGGCACGCCGGGGGGCATCTGCACCGTGCTGAGCAGCGCGTCCACGCCGCCCAGCGGGCCCGACGCCATCGCCACGCCGATCACCGGCAGCGTCGTTCGGGCCGCGATGCACCCCGCCAGGGCGGCGCTCATGCCGGCGGCAGCGATGACGACCTTGATCCCGCGCTCGGCGGCCGAGGCGGCGAACGCCTCCACCGCGTCGGGCGTGCGATGCGCGCTGAGGATCCGAACCTCGTGGGCGATCCCGAACGCCGTCAGCCGGTCCAGGCAGCGACGCATCACCTCCAGGTCGCTGTCGGAGCCCATCACCACCGCCACTTGAGGAGTCGTCTTGCCCATGGCCTCTCCCATCGTGTCCGGTGCGTAGTATGCCCGAATCGGCGTCACGCGCCAAGGTCCGCCGCCGCCTCGACCCGTCAGCGCGGGAACTCAAAGGCGACCTTGACGCTGCGGTGGGCGCCCTTGTCCATCGCCGCGGCCAGGGCCGCGGGGTAGTCGTCCAGGGCAAACGTGTGGGTCAGCAGGTTGCCGAGGTCGGTATCGCAGGCAAGCATCAGTTCGTGGACGAGGCGGTAGGTGTGGACCTTTCGGCCTTGGAAGTCTTCCTCGCCGCGCCCGGACGATCCCCGGACGGTCAACTCGCCGAACCACACGGCCGTCAGGTCCGTCCCGCGCCCATGCCCGGTGCCGACGCAGACCACCTGCCCGCCGCCCCGGGTCCACTTGATGGCTTCGTCCAGCGCGACGGGGCTTCCGGTGCACTCGAACACCGCGTCGTAGCCGCCGGAGAGCATCAGCGACCCGAAACGCGCGGACGTGACGCGTCCGCCGACGCGCTCGGCAACGGCGTCGAAACGCCCCCGCTTCCCGGCCGGCAGGGCGAGCACCTCGGACGCGCCCAGGCGGCGCGCCCAGTCGGCCTGGTGGGCGTGGCGGGCGACGACCTCGATCCGCCCGCCCCACCCGATCGCCCGCAGGCCCCACACCACGCTCAGCCCCAGCACGCCGGCGCCGTAGATCAGGACGGACCGCACAGCCGACAGGTCCGGCTGAAGGGCCGCGTGCAAGCCGCACGCCAGTGGATCGGTCAGCAACGCCTGCCGATCGCTGAGGGCGTCCGGCGGCGCGATCAACTGCGAGACGTGCGCGACGAAGAACTCCCCCCACGACCCGCCCAACGGCCCGCAGTAGCCCAGGCACGACCCGGGCGGCAGGCGGTAGCGCCCCTGCCCGTCGGCGCCGAAGTTCTCGCACGCGCCGAACTGGCCGGCGCGGCAGGACGGACACGGCGGATCGATCCCGCGCACCCGACAGCCCAGCCCGGGGTCCACCGTGACCCGCCGGCCAAGCCATTGCGGATCGACGCCCGCGCCGACCGACTCGACCACCGCGACGTTCTCGTGCCCGAACACCGCCGGCAGCGTGGAGAACGATTGCAGGAACGAGTCCGCCGGCTGGCGCTGCTGGATGATCCCCAGATCCGACCCGCAGATGCCCCCCAGGATCGTCCGGCAGCGGACCCACTCGTCGCCCGGAAGCGGCGGCGGGTCCATCTCGCCGAGGCGCAGCCCGCCCAGTCGGGTCGTCAGGCAGCCGCGCCACAGGTGCTTCAGCCACAAGCACGTCGCCCAGCCGAACGGATTCACCGCGTAAACCAGCGCCTTCATGCCGATGACTTAATACCGCCGCACCGGGCGGCTGAGAAGATGTTTTTCCCCGCCGCCCCCGACGATAAGATGGATGTCGATCGACGGGAGACGCCACAAATGACGCGACGCAATGCAAGCCACCCCGCGCGGGCGCTGGGCTGGGGGATGCTGCTGGCACTTCTGGCGACGGGGTGCAAGCCGCCGGCGGTGACGTTCCCCGCCGAGCCCCTCGCCGCGACCGCCGCGGGCGCCGACTACGACATCGACGGGGACGGGACGGCGGACTTTTTCTTTCTGGCCAACGCGGCCGGGCGATACGACCGCATCGCCTACGACCGCGACGGGGACGGCAAGCCCGACCAGATCGTCCACCTCGACGCCATCCGTCCGCAGCGGGCGCGCCATCTGGTCATCGTCCTGGACGGCATCCCCTTCGACGTGCTGAAGGCGTTCTATCAGGCCGGGCACCTCCGCCTGTGCCACCCGCCGGCCGAACTGGTGCCCCCTTATCCGGTCATGACGGACCTGGCGCTGGAGGACGTCTTCGGCCACACGCCCTGCGACGGATTCGAGGCGAAGTTCTTCCGGCGGTCCGCCAACCGCCTCGTCGGCGGGACAAGCGAGTACCTCGCCGGCAAGAACGAGCCGTTCAAGAAGATCATTCAATATCGCGCGCCGACCATGACCGACGGCCTGGCGTACCTGAAGCCCCGCCCGTACTTCCGCAAGGAGATCCACGAGGTCAAGCGCCTCTGGGACCGGCGGGAGACCATGGAGACGATCGCTTACGTGGTTTCGTCGGCGGCGATGGGCTCTCGGCTGGGCGAGGCCGGGCAGACCGAGACGCTCCGCTGGTGCGAACGGCTGATGTATCAGGCGGTGTATGAGACGGCCGGTCTGGTCAAGGTGACGCTCCTGGCCGATCACGGGCAGACCAACGTCCCCTGCCAGCCGGCGGGGCTGAGGAAGTACCTCAAGGCCAAGAAGTGGCGCCTCGTGCAGAGATTGAGGAACGACCGGGACGTGGCGCTGGTGGACTTCGGGCTGGTCACGTGCGCGGCGATGAGCACGCGCCGCCCGGCCGAACTGGCCCGGGACCTGATCGCAAGCCCCAAGGTCACGCTGGCCAGTTACGCCGACGGCGACGCGGTGGTCGTCCTGAGCCGCGACGGGGAAGCGACGATCCGATCGGCCGATGGGAAGACCTTCGAATACACGCCCCGCACCGGCGACCCGCTGAAACTCGCCGACTTGGCCAAAGGCCCCGCCGACGGGCGGGCGATCCTCAAGGCCACCGTCGCTGCCGGCCACGAATACCCCGACGCCCTGTACCGCCTCTGGCGGGCGCACTTCGCGCTGGCTGAGAACCCCCCGGACGTGATCGTCAGCCTCGACGACCGCTACTACCATGGCTCGGCCGGGTTCGCCGGGGCGGTGAAGATGGCCAGCACCCACGGCGGGCTGAACCGGGCGAACTCCACCACGTTCATCATGTCCAGCGCCGGGAAGATCGAAGGCCCCCTGCGGAGTGAAGACGTCCCCGACGCGATGCGGCAACTGTTCGCCCGCCCGTTCCCTCTGGGGCGCTAACGCGTCGAGCGAACCGCCGCCCTGTCCGCCTCCTGCGCCAGGACTTTCTTGACCTCGTCGATCTGGGCGGTGACTTTCGTCAGCCGGGCCTGGGTCTCCGCAGCCATTCTCGCCAGTTCGGCTACTTTGCCCTTCTGCCCCGCGGCGGAGGCCTTGGCCAGTTCGGCGCGGACCTGCGCCGCGATGGCCTGGAGTTGGCGCTGCTGGGCCTGTAGAGCGGCGAGTTCGGCCTGCAACTTGGTCCGCGTCACATCATTCCGTGATCGGTATGCCGGCTCTTCGCGGACGCCCGGCGCGGCCGGGGCCGTGGACGGCTTCGTGGCGGGCTGCGTGCTCGCCGGCGGCGCCCCGCCGGTCAGCGTGTCGATGTGCCCGATGAACACCTTGACCGTCGGCCCGGGGGCGATCTGGAACGACAGGTAGTTGCCGGAGAACTTCCCGCTGAGTTTCGTGCCGTCGCGGAGGACCAGCGCCGCCTGCCCGAAGGCCTCGGCGCTGAACGACCCCTTGGACACGTCGGCGGGCGGGCGGGCGACCTGCCCGAACTTGCCCTGGATGACCCACTGCTTATCCGCGAAGCGCCCGTGGAGCACGTCGCCGTTCCGCAGCGCCAGGCGCGCCAGGCCGGTGGTCTTGGCCGGGACCGTCGCGAAGTAGAGACGCTCGACTTCCTGTCGGGGCACGTCCAGCGGCAGGCCGAGTTTCAGTTTCAGCGCCAGGCGCTGCGACACCAGGAGCCCCGCCACCGTCGAGCCGTTACGGAACACCACCTGGTGCAGCCCGCCTTCGACCGTGTCGAACCGGATGGTCGTCAGATCGGCGGGACGAAGCGACAGCGTCCCGTGCACGGTCAGGAACGGAAAGGTCACGCCCTGGTCGAACGCCAGGCGCTCGCCCCGCCGCAGGCAAATCAGCGCGTCGCGGGACGCCACGGCCGCGGGCCTGGCGGGGGTGATGCGATAGCCCATCTGGCGGATGCCCTTGGCGGGGATCTTCAGTTCGGTCCCGCCGGACAGTTTGATGACCACCGGCCCGTTGGTCAGTTGCCCGGCGACGACCTGCCCGTCCTTGAGGATCATGCGGACGGATCCGGCCTTGTTCGGCACGCTCACCAGGCCCAGCGCGTCGCCGGCGGGGATCGTCACGTCGCCAAAGGCCGTGGTCACAGCGTAACTGGCGTTGGCGACGGTCCCGAGCATCTCGTCGCCGGTGCTCAGGATCATGATGTCGGCCTTGGTGCTCCGCTGAAGATCGATGCCGCCCAGCGTCAGGCTGCCCCCCGTCATGTTCACCACGATGTCCCGCAGCGCCGCCGGGACCAAGGCCATTTCGCGGTCGGGCTTGAAGTCCTTGAGGAACTTCTGCGCCGCCGAGTACGGGCGGCGCTGGGCTTCGAACAGGCACAAGGCCACCGCCCGCTTGGGCGGGACCTTCAGGGTGATGCGGTAATAGAGGGCGTCGGACCCGCGGGTGAACTGGAAGGCGGGCTTGACCTTCGAGCCCGCCGAGGCGAACACGTGCACGACCGCCGGGCGGGACGAACTGCTCGACGACCCGCAGGTGACGACGCCCCAGTCCTTGCCCGTCACGGCGGCGGCGCCCTTGGTGGTGTGCGTCTGGTAGGTGCTCTCGCCCATGTTGGAGTAATAACTCAGGCTGACGGAAACCTCCTGGCCGGTGGGGTTCTCGAAGATGTCGATCCACCGGCAGTAGCCGGCCTGGGTGTTGATGAAGACGCGGCGGGAGATGGACAGGTTGCTGGTCTTCCAGGGCCCGACCTCGACTTCCTTGCCGTCCTTGCTCAGCCGGCCGGTGCTGAAACTGGAAAAGTAACTGCCGCTGATGCGGAGACGCATGCCCGCGTCGTAGGCGTTGTTGGTGCCGTAGTTGACCCGCCCGTCGCCGGTGATGTCCCAGCGGTATCCCTGGGCGTCGGACAAGGCCCAGGTGAAGGAGGTGGTCTTTCCCGAGGCGATGTGGATGCCGTCGGCGCCGACGGCGGCGCCGGCGGCGGCGAGGACGGCGACGGCCGATGCGATCAGCCGGCCTCTGAGATGGCTTGGCGTTGTCTTCAACACGTTGGCTCCCGCACCGTCGGCGTCAAGGAAACAGTACCCCCATCGCCTGAATGCCCGGCGGCACGCCGCAGAGGTGGGCGCAGGCCCTATCCCGCATGAACATATCCGACTCGGCCGGCGGGTCGAGGGCCGCCTTGTCTCCCAGGTGGTCCAGGATCACGCGGACCCGCTGGCGGACCTCCGGATCGCTGCTCTTGAGGTGCTTCCGCAGCAGCGGGATCACCGACGCGCCCATCCGCTTGAGTTCGTCTTCGGCCTCCTGGCGGTCCTTGTAACTGGCCGCCGACAGCCGGGCGACGAGTTGCTCGACGCGCTTGACGATGTCGCCGGGCGGCAGGGCATGGGGATTGGTCACCGAAGCGATGTGTCCCACGTGGACGTTCAGCACCGGCCCGGGCTGAAGCGCGAACCGCAGCGTGCTCTGCTCGATCCGCCCGCGGTGGACCGTGCCGTTCCACATCTTCACCGCCACGCGCATCCGGTCGCCTTGTCCGAACGTCATGGTCACGACGTTGGCGGGGCTGATCTTGACCTGCCCGAAGTCCGTCGCCAGCACGAATTCCTTGTCGGCCAGGCGCCCGTACAACTCGTCCTCGTTGGTCAACGACAGGCTCGCCAGGTCATCATCGTCCTTGCCTTCTTCGGCGAACCGGACGGCCAGCAGCATGTCGCGCGGAATCTTCAGCGTGGGTCCGAGTTTCAACGGCAGGGCGATCTGCTCGGGGCCCAGCAGCCCCGCCAGCGTCGAGCCGTTCAGAAACATCGCCCGATGCACGCCGTGGTTCTCGCCGGCCAGTTGGATCTCCAGCAGATCCTTGCCGGACAGTTCCACGCGCCCGTGACGGGTCTGGAACTCGCACTTCAACTGCGCCGGGTCGAACGCCAGGCGGTCGCCGGTGCGAAGGAGAATCAGCGGGTCGGACATGGGGGTGTCTTCGGGCTTGGATTTGGTGATGCGGTAGGAGCACTGAGCGATCCGTCCGAAGGGGATCTGGAGTTTCCCGCCCGTGGGCAGGCTGACCTGCAATGCCTTGGACTCCAGCGCGCCCGTGACGACCTGCCCGCCGACGAGGAGCCCGTGGACCTGGTCGTCCCGCCCGCGGACGGCGGCGAACCCGATGGCGTCCTTGGCGGCGATGTCGAACCGCCCGTAGAAGGTCTTGATGGGGAACGTGGGGTTGTCGATCGCCCCGAAGATCGAATCGCCGTTTTTCAGCAAGATCGCGTCGCCGGTACCGGAGCGGTCCAGTTCGATGTCGCCCAGGAACCCGCCGGAGCGGAAGTTGATGATGAGTTTCCGCACCGCCGGCGACAGGTCGCGCAGCATCTTGGACGCGCGGAACTCCTTCATGCGCTTCTGCAACTCCGCGACGGTGCGCCCCTGGCTTTCGAAGTAGCACAGCACGGCCGTGCCGCGCGGTGGGATCGTGACCGTATAGTTAACGTAGATCACGTTGCCGCTGACCCGCAACGTCGGGCGGACCTTCGACCGAGGCCCGCAGACCACGTGCAGCAGCCCGGGCCGACTACTCGAATGCTCCGTGATGAACGCCCAGTCCTTCGCGCCGAAACTCCCTCCCCCGGTCGAGTACGTCGTTCGGGAGACGCTGCTGTTGGTGCAGGTGTAGATCCGCACCGGGAGCGTCTGGGCCGAATTGGTCTTGTTGACGAAGATGTCCAGCCAGCGGGCCATGCCGTGGTTGCGATAGACCTTGCACCGCCGGTAGACCTCGTAGTTGCCCCGGTTCCAGGGGCCGATTTCGAGTTCGTCGCCCGTGGCGTTCTGGTGCGCCCAGCCGTTGGACGAGACGTTGGTGCCGCTGACCTGGCAGTACACCCCGCCGCTGTAGGCGTAATTGGTTCCCTGCCCGACGTTGAGGTAGTGCTGGAGGTCCCAGGTGTATCCGGCCCCGTCGTTGAGTCGGGTGGTGAGGTTGACGCGGCGTCCGGCGGCGATGTGCAGGCCGGACTTCTTCTTTGTCGGCGACTGCCCCGGCGCGGCGGCCGCGGCCATCAGAACGGCCCCGATCAGGAACAACCCCTGCGCCCGAATCCGCGATCGTGTCAAGTGCCATAGCATGCCGTTGCTCCCCAAAAGGGGCACCCGCCGACATCGGCAAGGGCTCCCTGCGTCCCGTGCTGTATCTTCACTCATTCCTATCAGACGTGCAATAGGGAACATCGGTTCCGGGAATCTGCAGTGAGAAATGGGCCTTGCCGGCGGCGAGACCCGGACAGGGCTACTTGACGGCGGCGACGACGAGGGTCAGGTCATCTTCCGGCGCCCGGTGGTCGGCGAGAATGGCGTTCAGGCGGTGGGCCGCCAGACCCGGCACCAGGTCCGCCGGCGCCGTGCCCGCCAGGCGCCGGGCCAGCCCCTCGATGCCCAGCATCCCCCCGTCCGGGGCCCGCAGTTCCATCAGGCCGTCGGTGTAGATCCAGATCCGATCGCCGGGGGCGATTGTGACGTCTCGGACGGGCTCGCCCATGAAGATGTCAGCGGCCACACCGATCGGAAGGTGTTCGCTGGGCAGTCGGACCACCTCGGCGCCGTCCCGCCGCAGCAGCAGCGCCGGCGGATGCCCCGCGCCGCAGTAGTGGGCCCGTCCCGCCGGCAGGTCGAAGGCGATGCCGAACAGCGTCACGAACATGCCCAGGTCCGAGAAACTGTCGTAGATGAACCGGTTCACCCGCCGCGTCATGTTCTCCAGAGGCGCGCCCTCGTGCATGATGGCGTACACGGCCGAGTGAACGCGGTTGGCGACCAGCGCCGAGGCCACCCCGTGGCCCGACACGTCGAACACGACCAGCGTCGGACGGAGCGGATCGTCGTGGCGGATGTAGATGTAGTCGCCCCCGACACCCAGCAGAGGGACGTGATGAGGGTCGATCAGGATGCGATCGGTCTGGTACGGCGCCGGCAGCAGCGAGGCGTGGATCTTGCCGGCAACGTCCAAGTCGCGCTGGAGGTCCGCCTGGCGGTGCTGGAGGGCGTCGTGGGCCTGCTGGAGGGCCTCGGCGGCGCGGTGGCGCTCGGTGACGTCGCGCCCGAGGAACTGCAGTTGCACCACCTCGCCGCCGGTCAGGATCGGGCTAAGCGTGCCCTCGATGATCCGCTCGCCGGCGGCGTCGCCGATCCGGAACAGGACGTCGCGAACGGCGACGCGTCGCGCCAGCACGTCCTCAACGGCCGCGGCCATTATCGGGCGATCCCGCTCGGCCAGACAGTCCAGCGCGTTCGACCCGGGGGCGGGGAAGATCGCGCCGCCCGGAGGCAACTCGCCTTGGCGGTTGCAGAACGCCACCGTCCCGTCCGGGGCGAGCAGCATCAGGAAGTCTGACATGTTGGCGACGAGTTGCTCGTAGCGGTCGCGCTGGCGCGCGAGTTGGGCGATCAACTCGGCGTTGTCCTTGGGCCAGTCGAAGCGGCTCATGTCGGTCTCCGCGCCGCCGCGGTGCTGATCGGGTCCATTGTCAGTATAGCGCCGCGCCGGCGGCGGCGCACGGGTCGGCGAGCCGGCGGGAGCAGATCACTTGGCCATCTGGACCTTGGTGATCTTGATCCGCCCGAAGATCGAGACGGTGCCGAAGAAGTCCTCGGCGTTGCCGTCGCCGACGCCCAGTGCGATCCGCCCGGCGTCGTAGCGAGGCAGGGCCGCGTCCAGCCCGATCCACTGGCCGCCCACGTGCGCCCGCACCCACGCGTGCGGCCCGAAAACGTGCCGGTGCTTGCCAAACTTCGGCACGTACACCAGCCCGTTGACGACCTGCGCGGGAATGCCCACGGCCCGGCACATCGCCGCCAGCAGGACCGCATGCTCGCTGCAATCGCCCTGCCGGCTGACGGCGACCTCGGCCGCTGTCGCGTAGCCGACGGAAAGGTCCTTCTGCGTAATGTGCATCCGCACGAACGCCTCCAGGCGCTGGGCGGCCTTGGCGGCGTCGGTGGCGGTGCCGATTGCCTTGCGCGCCAGGGCGATCACCTTGGCGTTGCCGGACTCGACGAACCGCGTCGGCTTCAGCGCCCCCAGGAGGGTCTTGTCCTTGCCCTTGTAGGGAAACGTCGCCCCGGCCGCCGCTTTGGCGGGGCGCACCGTCACCACGACCGACCCGTCGGCCTGGTGGACGACCTTTTGGTTGTCCGTATTCGGGATGGGCAGTTTGGCCTTGACCTTGCCGGTCGGGGCGATGTGGTACGTGACCGACTTGGCCAGGCGGACGTTCGGCAGCGGCGACGGGCTGGCCACCAGGGTGTGCGCGAGGAAGTCCACTACCTCCACTTCGCTCATCGCCACCTCTTCGGCGCAGGCGATTACCTCGACCTTCATGCCCAGCATGTCCGTGACCATCTTGAGGGTCTTGCCGTCGTCGTCCACGTAGGAGACGGTCGTCTGCTGCTGGGGCCCCAACAGGCTGGGCACGGTCTCGGTGGTGGTGACCTCCGTCAGCCGGACCACGCGCCCCAGCAAGTCCACCTGTTTCTTCTCGCCAACGACGACCTGGGCCTGGATCGCCTTCATCAGCGTGCCGGTGAACACCTTGGCGGTGTACGTGGTGCCCTTCTTGAGGCCCTTTTTCTTCTCGAGCAGACGGAGCCCCTCGGCCATGAGGGCCCCCTCGGGCCAGTCCAGGGTGCTCTGGCGGGTCTGCCCGCCGGCGGTGATCGTGAGGGCCATCTTGCCGTCGGCGCCCACGACGCCCTTGACGGTCTGGCCCATGAGGCTCAAGTCCATGACCGCTTCGAACGCCAACGGCTTGCCGTCGAGGGTCTCGACGCAGGTCTCGCTCATCAGGGCGGTGATGGGCGTCGTGCCGCGTCCGACGGTGATCTTGAGGACCTCGGTAGAGGTGACCTTGTCCTTGGCGACGGTGCGGATGTGCTTTCCGTAGCCTGCCTTCTTGCCCTTCATGAGGATGGTGAAGAACTCGGTGTCGGCGCGGGTCGCGGCCCCGCCTGCCG
>Ga0272441_10013939_pt1 | contig 11489 bp, 9 predicted proteins | sample SSMProp6N_FD_193582 | JGI IMG/M metagenome (GOLD analysis project Ga0272441, IMG submission 193582) | Marine sediment archaeal communities from Little Sippewissett salt marsh, Falmouth, MA, United States - SSM-Prop-6N | ecosystem: Environmental > Aquatic > Marine > Wetlands > Sediment ... | reverse complement strand
GAAACAGTGAAAAAGGCCTTCTCGGCCTGCTACGGGACGGGATTGCAGGATGCGCGGAAACTGGTATCCGGCCTGGAGCAGAAAGAGCGGATATTGAAGCTTCTCGATGGCGGTGTTTCTTCCGGGGAGCGGTTTTCCTATCTCGATACAATCGTACATGATCTGAAACTGGACGCAATACTGCTGAGTTCACCCCTGAACGTGCAGGAAGTGACGGGTCTCCCCTACGAGTACCTGAAAACCCATGAAGTGATTGCCGTCTATTCACCGGGAATGCCCGTGAATGTAATAAGTTACAGCTCCCTGGATTTTCCCCACCTTCAATTGAACAGGATACATAAAAACGTCCGTGAGGCGGTTGCCGCATGGCGTATTCACCAAAAGATCACCATCGGAATCGAGGAAGATCATCTGCCTTACCGTTATGCGCTTGAACTTGGCCTGGGGCGTGGGAATCTGATTCCCGTGGGTGAAAAACTGCGTTACTGGCGTGAGTTTCGCGCACCGGAAGACCTGCCTTTTTATCTCGTGGCGGCACAGGCGACGATTTCCGGTATCAATGAAACCCTGAAATATGCCGAAGAACTCATCACTACCGAGAGGGAATTTACCGAAACGGAGATTCAGCGGCATCTCTATGAGAACTTTGCCCGGTTTCTCGCGAAAAATGAACTTCGTGTGAGGATCGTTCCCTATTTTATCGTGCTCCACGCGGGGCAGCGCACGACCTACCCCAATAAACCGTCCTTTGATGTTTTGAAAAGCAGTGACACAAAATCGCTGCGGCTGGACTGCGGCGTCTTTGTCATTGATGAGCGGGGACTGCTGCGGGCGACCTCCGATCTTTGCAGAACCTTGACGTTGCAGCCTGAGGCGAAAGAACTATACACCTACCTTGCTCGATTGATGATCTCACGGGCCGTGCCTGCCATTATGCCCGGCAAAAGGGGAGCGGATATATACCGGGAGGGTGTCAGGGAAATGTTCTCTTCGGACCAGACCCGATGGATTGCAAAGGGGTTGCTGCCGGAGAGCGGACTGACGCGGTACAGGCGTCATATCGGGCACGTCATGGGAAAACAGGAACCCTCCACCGTCGTCTTTGAAGAGGGAAACGAAGGGGTATTGAAGAATGGCATGGTATGTTGCCTCGAGTATCACTGGCTTCGAGGTCATTATGCTATCGGCGTCGAGGATATGTTTCTCGTAACGTCCGAAGGAGCGGTCAATATAACTCATTAAGAACAGAGGGGCGGCATGTGCCGTACTTTTCGAGAAAAAGAAGAGGTCTATGAAGATGGAAAAAGCGAAGGTTGTCATGATTGTAAGCAATGCACTGGTTCCCCACGACAGAGACGATTACAGCGGGATCGGTGCCGATTTTGTAACGAGCCCCTGCGAAACGGAGCAGGAGATAATCGAGGCGACGAAAGATGCCGATTTCGTCCTCACGATGATGAAACCCCTCCCGCGGAAGGTTATCGAGGGCATGAGCCGGTGCAGGATGATTTATAACCTCGGTACGGGATACGAGGCGATCGATCTCGAGGCGGCAACGGAGCAGGGCATCTGTGTCTCCTTTCCGGGGGGATATTGCTCGCTTGAGGTTGCGGAACACGCCATGGGACTGATCCTTGATTGTGCACGGAAGATCTGCCGGCTGGACAGGGCCGTGCGTGTCGGGAAATGGGATTCCTATGAGAAGAAGGAGATCAGGACGGAAATTATGCCGCCCATGTTTCAGCTCAAGGGACAGACGGTCGGTTTGATCGGCTTCGGTCGGATTGCCCGGAATATCGTTCCCATGGCCAAGGGGTTCGGAATGAAGGTCCTGGCCAACGACCCCTATATACCATCCGAGCTGTTCAAAGAGCTCGGCGTCGAAGAAGCGACCATCGATCATATCATTGAAAACTCCGATTTCATTTCAATTCACGCACTCTTTACGGAAGAGTCCATGCACATGTTTGGTATGGAGCAGTTCAAGAAGATGAAGAAGACGGCCTATCTGATCAATTGTGCACGGGGTAATTTTATTGATGAAGAGGCCCTCTATAGAGCGGTGAAAGAGGGTGAAATCGCCGGTGCGGGGCTTGATGTGCTCCAGAAGGAAGAAGTAAGGCCTGATAATCCTCTGCTTGAACTGGAGAGTATAACCATAACCCCGCATGCGGCATACTATTCAATGGAATCGCGAGCGAAATACGCGCGGCGGCCCTTTGAAGATGTGTCCCTCGTCATGAAGGGTGTCTGGCCGAAATGCCTGGTCAACACGGAAGTGCGGGAAAACTATGTTGCCAAATGGGGCGGAATGAGAGATAAATAAAAAATCTGTGAAAGGGACCGTTCCGGGTCACATTGATTCCGCGAACCTGGCGGAAAGTGAGATTCAGAGTGGTCCGAACGACCACTGTTTTCTTGACGGGCGATCGTCGAAAAGTCAAAGATTGACCAAACAAGATGGAGTGGGTGCAACGGGAAATATGCCCGGATAGCAGAGGGCTTTGTGAAAACGACGGCGGAACGTTCTGTTCCACAAGGAGACGTGATGGTTTCCCCGGAGGGGTTGCATTGCACGATGCTGTTGAAGGCGTAGTTCCCTGCCAAATAAAAGATGGAGGTCTTAACAATGTCAATGAGTAAACGGGTTACATTCTTTTTGATGGCAACGGCATTTGTCTGTGCCTTTGCAATGGCTTTTGTTTCAACGGAAGCGGGAGCCGCCGATTGGCCCCAGCGACCGGTAACGGTTTACATTCAGTACGCTGCCGGTGGAGCCACGGACTATGCGAACAGGGCACTTGCCGCCGAGATGGAAAAGTATCTCGGCAAACCAATACTCTGCCAGAGCATGACCGGTGCATCGGGGGCGATTGCCGCAAAACATGTGGCGAAGCAGCCTTCAGATGGGTATGCATGGCTGGGTGCGGCAAACACCATAGTTATTTACGGTGTTAAAGGATTGTCCACGTTGAAATGGACCGACTTTTATCCCTACATCGCGGTGTATTGTCCTGCAGGATTCATCGTCAAGAAAGATTCTGAATATGGAACACTTGCAGATCTTCTTGCCGCAATAAAGAAAAATGCCGGAAAAATGACCTACGGATCTCCCGGTATTGGAAGCGGCGCCCACTGTCTCGGAGCGGCTCTGCTGGACAACCAGAAACTGAATGCGAAACACGTGCCCTACAAAGGCGGACGTGATGCCATCAGGGCTGTCCTGAACAACGAAGTGGATTTTGCATCGATCACGATGGGTGACGGCGTTGACTATCTCAAATCCGGAGATTTGAGGGCGCTTACCATCGGTGACCTTACTCCCATGGAGGTGGAAGGTTACGGGTCAATTCCTGCGGTTGCCGATCAGCTGCCGAGCATGAAGGCGCTTGTACCGGCATACATGGTTGCATTCGGTCCCATGATCAAACGAGATATTCCCCCGGAAATCGTGAACAAGATCACTGACGCATTTGTGAAAGCCGTGACGTCAGACAAGTACAAATCGATGGTGGAAGATCGTGGTCTGAAAGTGGCAGGCCTGTACGGAGAAGAGGCAGACCGATGGTTCTCGAAGAATGAGACCGGACGTCCCTGGATTCTGTATAACCTTGGTATTGCGAAGAAATCCCCCACGGAATTCGGAATTCCCACTCTGGCGAACTGGGAATGGCCCGGCTATGGGAAGCTCGGAATCAAGGAATGGCCGGCAAAATAGAACGATAACCTAAAAAAGGTATTAGCAGAACCATTGAATTCCGAAGCGATTTCAACCCGGTCCGTTTTTCAGGGCGGGGTTGAAATCGCCGGGAATGCAGGTCAGGCAAGGGGAGGTTAGAGTGGAACCAGTCAAGACGGAAGAAATTGAGGTCAATCAAGTTAAGAAAACATATACTCTATGGGATTTTGTCATCGGTATCGTCATCGGGGCACTATCCCTCTTTGTCATAATCGATTCCTATTTGATGCCCGACTACGGTGAGGCAATCTACGCGCGGCCCGGTACCGTTCCCATGATCGTAGGAATAGCGCTCCTGGTGCTGTCGATTATGCTTATCGTGAAGTCCCTCAGGGAAAACGAGTTCGCGCTCTTGGGGGGAAAGATAATCGAGCTGGCGAAATTCAGAGATGCCCACAGATTCTTGGTCCTTACCATTGCGACGATGTTTTATATCGGTCTGCTTGACATGACGAACATTCATTTTGTTATTCTGACGGCGATTTTTCTCCTGGTGGTCTTTATTTTCTTCAAAGTTCGTATCGTGGTGTCAGTGATACTGAGCATCGTGACCGCCGCTGCAATATACGGCTTTTTCACACGTGTATTTACCGTACCAATGCCGTAAGGGAAGGGACAGAATATGACAAGTTTATTTGGTGAATTTTTACATATCGGAACGGCGTTCTCAATGCTCTGGGACCCGGGAGTACTGTTCATACTGGTGGTCGGGGTAGTACTCGGCATGTCGGTGGGGGCCATCCCCGGCCTGACGGCAACGATGACCATGGCGCTCCTTCTCAGTTTTACCTATGGACTCAGTACAAGCATGGCGATTTCCGCGCTTATCGGAGTCTACATCGCGGCGATATATGCCGGTGGTGTGACGGCAACGATGATCAATATCCCGGGAACACCCGCGGCGGCGGCGACGGTCATCGAAGGCTTTGCACTCGCGAGGCAGGGTAAGGGCAAGCATTCGATCATTCTCACCACCATCTCGTCGGTAATCGGCGCGGTTATCGGGTCTGTTATATGCTACATCATGATTCCCTTTGTGGCCTATATCGCGCTGAAGTTCTCGAGCTGGCATACCTTCATCGTGGCCATCACAGGCGTCCTGATCTGCGGAAGCCTCTCCGGGGCAAGTCCCCTCAAAGGCTGGATAGCCGGACTCGTCGGCATTCTTTTCTCGCTGGTGGGAATCGAGGAACTTTTCGGCCATGCCCGGTTCTCTTTCGACAGTACCAATCTGATGGGGGGGGTGTCGGTACTCTCCGCCATGGTCGGTCTCTTCGGACTGGCGGAAGTCCTGCACGTTCTGAAGGAAGAAAAACCCTATACCATTCCGAGCGACATAGCCGGCATCACGGGAAAGGCCTTCAATCCCTTTCCCGTATTGAAGAAATACTACCGGACCATCATTCGCTCGAGTTTTATCGGCATGGGGGTCGGCCTGATACCGGGTATCGGCGAGAGCCTTTCCTGCTGGGTGGCCTATGACGCCGCCAGGCGCTCATCCAAGGAAAAGGAGAAGTTCGGAACCGGTCATTACGAAGGGGTGATCGCCACGGAAACGGCGAACAATTCCACGGCCGGTGGAGCCTTGATACCCATGCTGACACTCGGCATTCCGGGAAGCGCACCCACGGCGATCCTGATGGGGGCGATGCTGCTCCACGGATTGCGTCCCGGTCCGCTTCTTATAAAGGACTTCCCGGGTCAGATCACCTATATATTCCTCTTGGTGATTCTCGCCGCTATTCTCATGGGTATCGTCGGTCTTGTCGCTCTGAAGGGATTTGTCAAACTGCTTTCGATCGACAGACGGATTCTGCTGCCTATCGTGGTGGTCTTTTGTGTCATCGGCTGCTACGGAGCGAAGCTGCTCATGTTCGACGTATGGGTACTGCTTTTCTTTGGTGTAATCGGTGCCCTGATGAAGGCAAACGATTATCCCGTTGCTCCGATGGTTTTGGGTGTCATACTGGGGAACCTCATGGACAACAACTTCCGGTTTGCCTTTGTCGCGGCCGGAGGAAGCCTTTCGCGGCTGACCTATGACCCCATCAGTATTGTTCTCATCATCGTGTTCATACTGTCGTTGATATATACTTCGAAAGGAATGAAGGATTTCGCGGGTGAGTAAACTGAGAAATGCATGCAGAAAATACGATGAGCCCATGCGCCACCGCGAATCGTGAAAACTATCGGGCTCATTTCAAAATAGAATCAGCTGTTGTCGTGACGACGGTTCGTTGTAAAGCCGTGGTGGTGAGCAAAAAAGGCAACGTTCAGATGCTGTATGGAGAATATAATTTTAAGAAAGGATTGGTGTGTCAAAAGTGAAGCGAGATGTAAGACTTATACAGGGCAACGAGGCGATCGCCGAAGGGGCGATCTATGCCGGTGCCAGGTTTTACGCGGGATATCCGATCACGCCGTCATCCGAGATCATGAACGAGTCTGCCCGGATCATGCCCAAAGTGGGCGGGACATTTGTTCAGATGGAAGATGAGATAGGAAGTATCGCGGCCGTGGTGGGTGCATCCCTGACAGGGAAGAAGGCCTTTACGGCAACGAGCGGTCCCGGGTTTTCGCTCATGCAGGAAAACCTGGGAGTGGCGGTAATGGGTGAAGTCCCCTGTGTTATTGTCAATGTTCAGAGAAACGGACCGAGTACCGGTCTGGCAACAAAGCCGGGGCAGGCCGATATCATGCAGATTCGATGGGGACGGCACGGCGATCAGTCGGTCATAGCCCTTGCTCCTGCGACGATAGCGGAGTGTTTTCTGCTTACCGTGCAGGCATTCAACTTCGCGGAAAAGTTCCGCGTGCCGGTCGTACTGGCAGCCGATGAAGTGGTTGCCCACGCGCGGCAGAATTTTGCCATGCCGGCGCCTGGTGATTACCCCGTGATTACCCGGAAGGCCCCGACTGTTTCCCCCGATAAATATCGTCCCTTTGACGCGGAGGAAGACGGGATCGCGCCGCTGGCCGCCTATGGGAGTGACTATGTCTTCCATGTGTCGAGTTCCATGCATGGCCCCGACGGTTACAGCAATAATAATCCGGAGAATGCGATCTGGAGGATTACGCAGATCCACCGGAAGATCGAGATGCACCGTGATGAGATCGTGCTGACGAAGTCCTTCGATACCGACGATATGGACGTCCTTTTCATTGCCTTTGGGGCGACGACGGGAGCGAGCAGGGCGGCTGCCCTCGAAGCGAGGCGGAACGGCATCAAGGCCGGTGTCCTGCAACTCGTGACTGTATGGCCCTTCCCCGACAGGGAAGTGGCGGCGCTGGCGGAGAAGGTGAAAACCGTGGTTGTGACGGAAATGAATTATGCGGGACAGGTGGCCGGAGAAGTGCAGAAGGTTATCGGGACCGACGTGGAATTGAAGAAAGTAAATAAATTTAACGGACAGATCATCATGCCGCAGGACATACTCAATGTCCTGTAGACGTATCATTCCTGCGGATGAGTATATGAGGAGGTTACCGTGTTAGAGCAAACGGGAAAAAAATATTTAAAGGGTGGCGTATTGCCCCACATGTGGTGCGCAGGTTGCGGCATCGGCGTCATGCTGGGGGCTCTGCTCAGGTCTTTTGAAGAGCTTGAATATGAAAATAAAGACATCGTCGTGGTAACGGGGATCGGCTGTACGGGAAAGACCGACGACTATCTGACTACCAATGCGCTTCATGTTACGCACGGGAGGGCGCTGGCCTTCGCTACGGGGATCAAGGCCTCCAAGCCGGATCTAAAGGTGGTCGTCCTGATGGGTGACGGAGACGGCGTGACCATCGGGGGCAATCACTTTATCCACGCCGCACGTCGGAACATCGACCTGACGGCCATCGTCATCAATAATTTCAATTTCGGCATGACGGGCGGCCAGGCCTCGGGAACGACGCCGGGCGACAAGATCAGCAGCACCACCCTCTACGGAAACCCGGAGCGTGACTTTGACGTGTCGAACCTGGCGTGTGCGGCGGGAGCGAATTACGTAGCGCGGACGACACCGGCCCACGGATGGGAGTTGACCCAGCATATCAAGGAAGCCCTGACGAAAAAGGGTTTTTCACTTGTGGAAGTATTCAGTCCCTGCCCGACCAACTACGGGAAGAACAACAAGATGAAGGAACCCCTGCAGATGCTGCGATGGCTGAAGGAGAAGGGGGTCTCCCCTGAAGCATACGCCCAGCTGAGCGACGCGGAAAAGAATGACTCCTTCATCATCGGAACGCTCTGCGATCGCGACATCCCCGATTTCAATACCAGGTATGAAGAGATCCGGGCACGGGCCATGAATTCCTGAGAAAGGTACCGATAGAAATGAAAGATACACATAACAGCACATTTGAGGTGGTATTAGCCGGTTCCGGCGGCCAGGGACTCGTGTCTTCAGGCATTATGCTCGGAGAGGCGGCTATTCTTGAGGATAAAAACGTCATACAGACCACGTCATACGGTATTGCCCAGCGGGGCGGGCTTTCCATGGCCGAGGTGATTATTTCCGATGACGAGATCCTGTTTCAGCGCGTTCGCAACCCCGATATCGTTCTTGCCCTGACGGACGACAGCATGAATCTCTATGCCCCGCTGGCGGAAAAAGGGGTGCCGGTCTTTTACGATACCACGCTCATGGAGAAGCGGGAAGGCGACAATCTCTTCGGTTATCCCCTTACGGAGATGGCCAGCGAACTGGGGCACACGGGTATGGCGAACGTCATTGCCCTGGGTGCCATGGTGACGAAGAACGGTATGATAAAAACGGAGAGCCTGGAGGCGATACTGCAAGAACGGTTCAAGGGCAGAACGCTTGAGATGAATATCACGGCCCTTCACAAAGGTGTTGCCCTGATTAAGGGATAAGAGCGGGTAACGATTACGGATGAGAGAAATGATATATGGAGAAAGGAGTATACATCATGGGTCGTTCAGAAGGGAACGAGCAGATATTCGCCCCATGTAGAGAAGCCTGTCCGGCGGGCATAGATGTGCCGCGCTACATCAGGCATATACGGAACGGCAATTTTGATGAGGCGCTGGCGACGATCCGGGAGAGGATCCCCTTTCCGTCGGTATGCGGGCATGCCTGCGTGGCCTATTGCGAGCTCAAGTGTGCGCGGATTCAGTATGACGAGCCGATGGCCATCAGGATGCTGAAGCGTGCGGCGGCGGAACATGGTTCGGACGATCGGAAGCGGGAAAACGCGGCGTCCACGGGCAGGAAGGTGGCCGTGGTGGGTGCCGGTCCGGGTGGTTTGACGGCGGCCTACTATTGTGCGTTGAAGGGGCACGAAGTGGAGGTGTTCGAATCGATGCCCGAGGCGGGCGGCATGCTGCGATACGGTATTCCCGAGTATCGTCTCCCCAATAATGTTCTGGCGCGGGAGATAGCCTTTATAGAGGGCCAGGGGGTAAAGATCACCACCAATGCGAAAGTTGAGGCGCCTGCAGCGTTGCGGGAGCAGGGTTTTGATGCGGTTCTGGTGGCGAGCGGTGCCTGGAAGGCCCAGAAGATGGGAATCGAGGGCGAAGAGTCGTCAACGGTGCTGGACGGAATATCATTCCTGACGGACGTGAATACCGGAAAGAAGCCCGCCATCGGCAGCAAGGTCGTCGTGGTGGGTGGCGGTAATACGGCGATCGACGCGGCACGGGCGAGCCTCCGGCTGGGTGCGGAGGTAGAGATACTCTATCGACGTACGAGGCAGGAGATGCCGGCCAGTGCCGAAGAGGTCGAGGAAGCCCTCGAGGAGACGGTGGCCATTGAATATTTGACGGCGCCGGTACGTATCGGCAAGGGTGCCGTTGAGTGTATCAGGATGGAGCTTGGCGCGCCCGACGCGAGCGGCAGGCCTCGGCCCGTTCCTGTTGAAGGAAGCGAATACGCCGTAGCATGCGATACGGTCATCATGGCGATCGGCCAGTCCGCAGATGCCGGTTCCCTGGGGCTTGCGGCCAACAGGAACGGGACGGTGACTGTCGACGGGGAATCCCTGGCGATACCGCAGGAAGGCCTGTTTGCCGCCGGCGATGCCGTCACGGGCCCGTCGTCCATTATTGAGGCGATTGCCCAGGGCAGACAGGCGGCCATGTCTATCGACGCCTACCTGGGTGGAGACGGCATCATCGACAGCGACGAAGACGAGGCCGGTGCGGACGAGGCTTCCGATCCCGAACCGAGGGGTACGGTGCGGTGCGGAGCGGTAACGGCCTCATTGCCGGATCGCCTGTGCGGATTCGGCGTTACGGAGCAGGGGTATGACCGTGAGACGGCCATCAGGGAAGCCTGTCGCTGCCTCTCCTGTGATTTGCGGGACTATCATGTCGAGGTAAACGCCGCGCTCTGCAAGGATTGCGGGTATTGCAAAGAGGTATGTACCCTCGGTGTGTTTGAACAGTCCGACGCATTCAATCCCAGCGGCTATCAACCGATGGTGGCGGCGGAGACCGAGCGGTGCATCGGGTGCCTGAACTGCCTTTATGTCTGCCCCGATTTTGCGATTGAGATAAAGGAAACCGATGCCGCCTGAGGGATCGGTTTGAGATGAGGTAATTGAAAGGAGTCAAAGATGGATTTTGGATTATCAGAAGAACTGATCATGCTGCGTGACATGGTACGTGATTTCGCGGCTGAAAAGATAGCGCCCTTTGCGGACGAGTGGGACGAGCAGCACTATTTCCCCTACGAGGAGGTAGTCAAACCGATGGGTGAACTGGGCCTCTTCGGCACGGTCATACCCGAGGAATACGGCGGAAACGAGATGGGCTGGCTGGCGGCGATGATCATCACCGAGGAGATTGCCCGTGCCTCCAGTTCACTGCGGGTGCAGGTGAACATGCAGGAGCTGGGCTGTGCCTACACGATTTTCCGGTACGGCAGCGACGAACTGAAGAAGCAGTACATCCCGAGACTGGTGAGTGCCGAGCTTCTGGGCGCCTTCGCCATTACGGAGCCGGGAGCGGGATCGGACGTCATGGGCATGAAGTCGACGGCGGAAGACAAAGGCGACCACTGGCTGATCAATGGTCAGAAGACCTGGATCTCGAACGCGCCCATCGGGGGCATCAACATCTTTTACGCCTACACGGACCGTTCTTTGGGCGGCAGAGGGCTCTCGGCCTTCGTGGTGGACCTGAAGAACTTCAACGGCATCACGGTGACCGATCTCGACAAGATGGGCTCGCGGTCTTCGCCCACGGGAGAGATCGTCCTGGAGAACACCAAAGTGCCGAAGGACCACATCCTGGGGAAGCCGGGCGACGGTGCGAAGATCGTCTTCGGTTCCCTGGCGCAGAGCCGGTTGTCGGCGGCGGCGGGCGGCATCGGTCTGGCCCAGGCGTGCCTCGACTCGGTGACGAGTTACGCCATGGAGCGTGAACAGTTCGGTCAGCCCATCGGCAAGTTCCAGATGAACCAGTCCCTGATTGCCGAGATGGTGGCGGAGATCGAGGCGGCGCGTCTGACGGTCTACAAAGCGGCCTGGCAGAAGGATCAGGGCCAGCTGGGGAACAACCAGGAAGTGGCCGTAGCCAAGTACCTTTCGGGTGAACTGGCCTACAAGTGTTCCCAGTACGCCATGCGGATTCTGGGTGCCTACGGCTACTCCACGGAATACCCGGTAGCGCGGTACTTCAGGGATGCCCCCACCTATGGGATGGTGGAAGGCTCCACGAACATCTGCAAGTTCATTATCGCCCAGGATCAGCTGGGCATCAGGAAGGCGAACCGGTAACAGGGCGAGCCCTTTA
>Ga0272441_10013938_pt1 | contig 11490 bp, 7 predicted proteins | sample SSMProp6N_FD_193582 | JGI IMG/M metagenome (GOLD analysis project Ga0272441, IMG submission 193582) | Marine sediment archaeal communities from Little Sippewissett salt marsh, Falmouth, MA, United States - SSM-Prop-6N | ecosystem: Environmental > Aquatic > Marine > Wetlands > Sediment ... | reverse complement strand
GTCCAATTTTTTTTTCAAGAAATCGGTTGGCCGTAATACGAGCTGCTTCCAAGGCATTGTGTCTAATCTGGCATTTTTCAGTAGAAATCAATGAAAGTTTTACTGGAAAATCTGCTGACCTATTTCCAACAACAAACTGGGTAATACGCAAGTTTGGAATTCCACCCATGTATTCTTTTCTTGTAGTGGCTTGTCCTCTTATCTGTCTGTACATTACGCTTGGTTTTCGTGGCACTGTTACACATCCTTTATGATTATAGTAAGAAAATCGAAATAGATATGATATTTATAATTCTTTTCACTAAATATTTTTTAGTATTTTCTAAATTAAGGTCAAGAAGGTATGATTATTGTTAATTTTCTATAGATGGGAAAAATAACGTGGCTTTTAGTCAATCCATCTAGGTTTTATCCATGATTCCATAAATCTCTCTGTCAGTTCTGGTTTTGATTTTCCAATATCTGCTATAGTTAGAATTCCTACAAGAGAGTTATCAGATATAACGGGAAGTTTTTTGATTTTATATTTCTTCATCTCTTCTATTGCCACATCAATTTTATCTAATGGATGAATCGATTTAATATCGGAAGACATTATTTCTTTAATTTTCGTTTTTTCAGGATCTTTAACAGAACACACTGCTCTTACAATTATATCACGTTCTGTTACTATGCCTATGCATTGTTCTTTTTCTGTTACTATCAGGCAACCTATTTTTTTATCACGATATTTTAAACATGCATTTAATACAGTATCATCAGAATCTATTGAAACAACATCTTTAGTCATAATTTCTCCAACAAGCATATATCATTTCTCCAACAAAGTAAGTGTATAATTTAATGAAATATAACTTTTTAGACAAAAAACCAACTTAAACATTTACCATTTTTTCAATAAAAAATTTTAGTATTTAATTTACAAATCTGTAATAATTAGTTTTTCTCAAAATTAGATAATTTTTAATCTTTTCTAATGGGTTATTCTCAAAAGACAATAAATCCATATTGAATATTTTCCAATTAGGAAAATCCTTTTAATATCATAGTAATTCCCGAGCCCATGGAGTACCCGCTCTATCAAGCAAAAAAAGAAATCATTAATATTTTAAGAGATACATTAGATAAACTTGAAATTACTGGTGAAATAAAATTGGAAAAGCCACCTGGAGAAATGGGGGATTTTGCCTTTCCGTGTTTTTCTTTGGCCGCTCAACTTAAAAAATCCCCAATTGTTATTGCAGAGGAAATTGCTTCGAATCTATCTTCAGGCGGATGGATTAAAAATATTGAATCAAAAGCAGGTTATGTTAATTTTTACATTGATAGAAAAAAATTATCCCTTCAAACGTTTGCTCTTGTAATTAAGAATAAAGATTCTTATGGTTTTTTAGACAAGAAAAAAACAAAGGTGATTGTAGAACACACTTCTGCAAATCCTAACGGGCCTTTACATGTTGGAAGGGCTAGAAATCCGATAATTGGAGATACAATTACTAGATTGTTGAAAGCTGCTGGTTACCAAGTAAAATCTCAGTTTTACCTAGATGATATGGGAAAACAGGTCGCAATATTAACATGGGGCCTTGAAAATTTAACCGAGAAAGATGTACCAGATTCTGATTATTATAAACTGTATAAAAAGGAAGATCACCGTTTGGTCGGTTACTATCAAATTGCAAATACTAAGATGAATGAGGATAAAAAGATTGAAGAGGAAATCCAGTCGTTGATAAAAAACAGCGAAATCGGAGACATTCCAACTCTTAAGAAAATGGAAAACGCTTATCTTCCAGCACTTGAAGGCATAAAAGAAAGTCTAGGACTTATTAATATAGAAATTGATGAATTCATCCCAGAATCCACGTTTGTGAAGAATAAAAGTGTTGATGATGTTGTAAAAAAATTAAAACAATCAAAAGTATCTGGTGAAGAAGATGGGGCATATTATCTGGATTTAGAGTCCTTTGGTGTAAAAGGTAGAAATACTAAATTTTTCTTTAAAAGAAAGGATGGTACAACACTATATGCAACAAGAGATATTGCATATCATATATGGAAGGCAAAAAATGCAGATATGCTGGTAAACATTCTTGGAGAGGATCATAAATTAGAATCAAGACAGGTAGAAATTGCCTTGGAAATAATGGGTGCAGAGCACCTTCCTAAAGTTATCTTTTATTCCTTTGTTTCCTTGCCTGAAGGAAAGATGTCAACAAGACGTGGAAGAGTAGTATACCTAGATGATCTAATCAAAGAATGTATAGATAGAGCTGCAAAAGAGGTTAAAAAAAGAAGGGGAACTGAATTATCTGATGATAAAATTCAAAAAATTGCGGAGATCGTGGGCATTGGTGCTTTGAGATATAACATCATAAAAGTACAGCCAGAAAAAGACATAGTGTTCAAATGGGAAGAAGCACTTAATTTTGAGGGAAATGCGGCCCCGTTCATTCAATACTCTCATGCCAGAGCCTGTAGTATTCTTACAAAAAACCAAGATAACTTCGAAAAATTTGATGCGTCTTTGCTTACTCATCCTTCTGAAATGAAGTTAATAATGAACATGGCTCGGTTTCCAATGGTTGTTGAGGAAGCAAGTGAAGGATTTAAACCTCACATATTATCTTTGTTCTTGTTTGAGCTAGCATCATCATTTAATGAGTTTTATCGCGACTGTCCTGTTTTACCAGAAAAAAATCTAGAACTTAGAAATGCACGTATTGGCCTTGTTGATGCTACAAGAGTTGTTATTAGTAAGGGATTAGATCTTCTCGGAATTGCAGCTCCCGAGGAAATGTAAATGGATTATAAGGAAATTCGAGTCTCGAAATTAGTTACAATGATAACTAAAAAAGACACTCTTTTTTGCGGTAATTTCACAATCGATCCCTATCAATATTGTGAATTTTCCTGCAGCTACTGTGATTCTTCTCAATCTGATAGTATTAACGTCAAAACAAATGCAGTAGAGATACTTAAAGACGAAATTGAAAACCTGCAGAAAGGAAGAATAATTATCGGTTCTGTTCATGATCCTTATCAGGAAGCGGAGAAAAAATATCGGCTTACTAGAAAACTTCTCTCAGTCATTCAAGAATTTAATTTTCCTTGTCATATCCTTACAAAATCACCATCGGTTCTCAGAGATCTTGATATATTAACTAGTTTGAAAGACTGCATAGTAACAATAAGTATTAGCTCTCTAAAAAAATCGGTTTGCTCAATATTTGAACCAAATATCTCACCGCCTCCTCAACGTCTAAATGCAATAAATACTCTATCAGAAAACAACATCATTTCGGGTTTGGCAATAATTCCGATACTGCCTTATATTTCTGATAATGAGTTGGAAAAAATCATAAAATATGCAAATGATTACAATGCTTTATATGTTCTTCATAAGTCCCTTGAGTTAAAGGGCGATCAGAAAAATATATTTCTAGCATTGATTGACAAATTTAATCCAAATCTTGTATCAAAGTACCAGAAGTTGTATGGGGAAAGTTACTTGCCAGATCAAAATTATTTAAATAGAATTAAAGGTAAAATTGATACAATTTGTAAAAATATTGGTTTAGAAAATTCACTTGAGAGATTTTGTAAACATTAACTGCAATGATAGATAATTACTTCTTTTTCCTTTTTACAACTGCAATAACTAGAATCAATACTAGAAGTATAATTACTATGCCCCAAATGAGTAATTGTTGCCACAAAGGCATCTCAGTTCTCTCGTTCGGATGATCTGTTGCGCCAAATGGCATGTGTCCGCTGAAGGAAACGTCTTTATTGTAAGAAATTGGCACAATATCTTCTTTATCCCAGTTATTCCTTTCTTCTGCATCCCATTCGGTGCTTGGTATCCATATGCGGAGATCTGGATCGGAGAACAGAACAACGTTTTCGGCACTGTCCCACCACCACTCAATTTCTTCTTCCTCATCGAATAGGTATTGAACACCTATGGAAGTTCTTCCTTCTGAATATGATTCGCCGATTGTTTTTCCAAGGGCGAAATCTTTTGGAGTCTGTTCAAAAGCAAAACCGCCCCAGTATGACGTTGGCCATGGGTCAATTTCCTGCATAACAGATCCATGTCTTACAAATGCAATATGGATAAATTTACATGCAATCAGACAGGAATCTGCATGGAAATTCATGGAATGAAGATTTTCCAATTTGTCATCATACTCTTTACCGGGGTGTTCGTAGTGAAATTTGGTAAGCATAGCAGTTATGCTATAGGGTCCTACAAGACCGTCAAAATAGTCACCTCTATTCCATTGATTAAAAGGAATATTTGCAGGTACCAAATCCAAACCAGTTTTTAATATGCCCCCCTGAAGTGGGCCTCCGGGATTGGCAAGTCCTAACCACCCAAGTATTAGACCCAACTCTGAATTTAGTGTTGCTGTGTCGGGTTCTTCGGTACTTCCCCAAAGTTGGTCATATCCTCTCCATGGATTAGATTCAACAGTTGGTAACAAACCCAATGGAACACCAATTAATAGTTGCAAAAGTTTGGATCCGGTTACATCCTCAATCGAAGTTGGTGAATACCATGAAAGTTGCCCACCGTTTTGGCTATCGCCATGAAGAACCATGTACCAGCTAATTACACCAGTATTTAGATTTTCGATTGTTACGTCAAAATTTGTTGAAAATACATTCTCGTATCCTGCTTTACTACAATAGAATGGAACAATTTCAGTTTCAGACATATCAGGATAAAAGGCACCGTATATGCCCTCATTCATTACTCTTGTACCCTCATCAATTTCATAATTTGATATCGTTTCTCCTGGAATAATCCCATCTCTAGTATGGTATTGTACTCCCCAGTAATCTGCTCCACGTTCATTGAATCTATGTGCATAGCACCCGTAAGTGTGCAAAACCGGATATGTATACCGCTCTAGTTTGGAAGGTCTTATTATATTCAAATTACTCCCAAACGGATATTTCAATCTTTGAATTATTCCTTGAAACGGGTGAAATAATTCAGGTTGCACTCGCTCACTTTTACTTCCGTTCTCCAGTTCTACCTTGCCCTGTAGTGCAGGATTTTCAAAAATTAGTGCTGGATAAAAAATATTTCTACTAATCCAGCTTGCGGAATCTACTGGAGTTCCAATTATTGTACCTGGGTTGGCTACACCTGCAAAAACACGTGTCCATGAAGGTGCAATATCGTACTGACCGGCAACAGAAAGAATCGATTCTTTTCCCTCTTTGTCAAATCCATAATCTCGCAAAAAGCTGTAAACGGATCTGCCGGTTAATACCATCTGTGCAACTGGGACATGAGTGTATCCATTACCATTTTTCTTCCAGTATTCATTGTGCCACATTACCGCCGATGATAACTCTTCATGGTTATCAACCAGTAAAAGAGGTGATCCATGATGAGCAGCAGCATATGTTGCGGGACCAAAGAAGAAAGCACCTTGATACTCACCTGCGGGTTTTATTTCCTTGGCCTTTGTGGTATAATACCAATAGCTCCAGGGATCAATAGTTGAAAATACAACATCATTACATCCCGTTATGTTCATAATGTGTGAGTAAGTGGCTCTATACGTTTTTAGATGATCGGTAATTTCAAATGAACCTGAAAGTTGCCCTCGAGCTTTATCTGTTAAATATTCTCCAATATCAAGAATACAAAGGTCTTCTACTCCAAGTTTTAGTAATGTATCAATTGTAGTTTTTGGAACCTCTTCACATGTTGTATAAAGAAGAGGCGCATTTAAAGTGGATGCAAGTATTGCTCCCTCACATGCAGAGGCAATTAGATCCCCTTCCATTTTTGATATGTTTTGATTCCAAGAGTATTCAATAGTGAAATCTAATGGGGTGTATATATCTTCAAGGGCGTATACTACAACTGAATAATGTTTTCCTGTGGGGCACTCACCCAATTGTTCAAAATGAATCTCTTGGGAGGTTACATCTTCTTCCATTACTGATTCAAGCTCTTCTCCATTTGGCCCAAGAATACTCAGACCTAGGGTTAGATCGTCATTGTTCCAATCTATCTTGAATGTGGCATCTCTACATCCAAAGGGTGGAGCGTCAGGTATGGTAATTTCTTCCCCAGGATATTTCGTAATTTTACAATCATATTGGGTTATTGGTTTTCCCAGGATGTTGAGCAATGCTTCCAAGTTGCTGCCATATATCAAAAATTTATCCTTGAACAACCCAGGTAGTAAATAATGTGTGAAACTGTCTTCGTCTCCGCCTTCAGTGGGCATGTTTGTTACACCAAGTCGCCAGAGACCAGGCTCATATACATATGAAAAACATGATTCATGCGGCCCGTTTGTAATTGTCATTTCAGACGATGAACTGGTCTGAAGCCAATCATTCTCATAGTTACAATATAGTTGTAAATCAGGATCGACCGAAGGTATAGTTACGATTGGCGGAAAACCGGGTACCATTTCCATAATTTTTGAGTTTATTACAACTCCAGCATACCAGAGATCAGCCTTTACGTATTTGTATTCATCTTCAACGGTGAATCTTTCGTATTCAGGCGCAGGGCCGTAACTACGTTTTACCTTGAAATTTTCAATTGCAACCTCGCCGGATATAGTTCCCTCAATCGAATTTGAAGTGAAGTTGTCTGGTTTTTCATAATCCTCTTCTATTACTGCGATTACTGCCTGATCTGCATAAGACCAATCATTAAGAGCAATTTGACTAGCAATCTCAAATGGATCACTTGAACTAATCATTGTATAATTTCTTGAGTTCCATCTATCTTCAAGATCATTTTTGTCTACATTTATTGAAGTCAGTTTATCTAATCGATTACCGCAATAGCTCATCCAATCCTCCATAAAGTAATGGATACTATCGTAGTCATTTAAAAATCGATATTTGTCGTCCTCAGGATAGGTCTCATCAGGTTGAAAGAATAAAACGGGGTTAGAAAAAAGTACATCTCCATTGTTAAAAACCGATGAAGGTATGGAGGCAAGATATGCATAATCGTCAACATAGCTTTCTTTATCAAACTCAACAAATGTTACTCTTTTCATTGGAGTAAATGATTTCCAAGGAATTCCTTTTTCAAACCCTTTATAATGGGCAGCACTGCCTGCAAAAACTGCTGTTCCAATTGTTCCTGCAACCATTATAAGTATTATCATTATTACTAAAATAACGTTACCTCTAGGATGTTTATGCAACATAATTTTTCCCCATGGAAACTTTAATGAAAGTTAATTAAATATGTGTTATGACGTATACAATTCAAGAGTATATATAATTTGTTATAAATTATAAATGAATGATATTTAGACCTAATTTTATTTGATACCAAATACATATAAAATCAAAATAGATTTTACCTAATTTATTATATTATGGATGATACACTTATTAGAATCTTAGAAAAACAACATTATGCAATTGTTGGAAATCACTCTGGTGTTAAACTTTGTCACTGGATGAGACAAAGTCTGCTTTATGGCAGAGAGTGTTATAAGCAGAGCTTTTATGGAATTGAATCTCACAGATGTCTTCAAATGACGCCTGCGTTAAATCACTGTAACCACATGTGTTTTTTTTGTTGGAGACATCAGGGTTTTACTGAAAAAATAATCAAAAATCCTGATGATCCAAAATATATTTTGGAAAAATCCATAGAAGCTCAACGTCGACTCATTACAGGATTCAAAGGTGACGATAGATGCGATCAAACCAAATGGAAAGAAGCAAACTATCCTAACATGGTTGCTTGTTCACTTTCTGGTGAACCTACTTTGTATCCATATCTGGGGGCTTTTTTTGAGGAATGTCATAAAAAAAATATGACAACTTTTTTAGTTACAAACGGCACAAACCCCAAGGTTCTGGAAAACTTGGATCCTTTACCAAGGCAGCTTTATGTATCAATTGTAGCACCAAACAAAAATGTTTACAATAAACTCTGTTCACCTTTAATTGAAGATGGTTGGGATCGAATAATTAAGACATTAGAACTGCTTCCTTCATTGGACACGAGAACTGTGATTCGTCATACTCTAGTTGATAAATGGAATATGGATCTAAAATATATTAAAGAATATGCCAAACTTGATTCTATTGCATCTCCATTGTATATTGAACCAAAAGGTTATGTTTTCGTTGGGGCCTCCAGACAAAGAATGAACCTAAACAACATGCCTTCGCATGAAAAGGTTCATCATTTTGGTAAAAAGCTAGCAGAAGTTTTGGGATACAAAATTGCAATGCAGAAGCCTGATTCGCGTGTAGTGCTGCTATCAAAGGATGGAAAATTGAAAAAATTTGAAAAATAAGGGGAGTTGCCCCCTAATTTTATTCTGAAATAAATGATTTCGTCCAAAGTGGTCTGGTTGGGGCTTGATCATCAAGAAGCATCTGTTTCCACTCTTCATCTGTTAATCGATCATCCATTTCTTGTTTGAATTCATAGTAGGAAAAGACCGGTCCTGCTCCTATGTTTATACTTCCATCCGGATTTTTGTACGCAACGAGAATCAAATCCACGTATCCAATGCCTTCTTCAAGTACTTGCTGTGTATTGGTATCGGTATGAACGTCTGCTACAATAGTCGTTTGTTTTCCCCGTTCATCAACCCCTGAAATGGTATCATCTAGATTTTCTCCAAAGTCACTTATGAATCTATAATCAGATTCAGATAAGGCTTCATTTTCTAACTCTTTTGTAGTTATATTCAATAATCTTGAAAGAATATTTTCGAGACTTATCAATCGGAAACTCTCTTGACTGTCCAGAACCCGTAAATCTGTTAATCCATCCCTTGTCATTTGGGTTAATGAAAGCAAACGGGAATAAAACTCAGGAATCGGTTCCACATAACCAGGAACTTTCGGTTCTTCTGGTTCAATTGCTGTGAATTTTATTGGTGTGTAGCTTTGTTTTGCATAAAGGATAGTATCATGACGAAGTTCGGTCCATGAAGCAAGAGCGGTGTGAAGTTGCTTATCCAACCATGAAGTGGTATTCATAAATGTTGGATAATCAGAGCCATAATCCTGCAACAATGGTTGTAAAGTGTAAATCCAACTAAAATATAGATTCCTATTCCATGTTGTAAGGTTGAACTCTGATATATTCTCTTTCAACGTGTAAAGTTGATCTACGTAATTTTCATAGGCCGTATCTCCTTCTTGATCTAGGATTTCTAATGCTCTTTCTGATCCTAAAGTTGCCATGACGTCAAGCCCCCTGGGAAAGGCTCTAGTGGGGCCACCATCTGTATATTCCATTGTAAAAGGTTTTCCAGAGCCTGTGAATTCGTCAACCGCTGGAAATACAAGTTGTTGAAAAATGTATGAATCCGGGATGAATCTCTGACCCATTAACCTCATGCCCTTTGTTTTGTTCAGGGTTTCGTTTAGATCCTCAATTGTAAAAGGAACACCTGGTGGTTTTGCAATTATTATTTCACCCGTGCCGCCGTATATTTCTGGATTCCTTAGTTGTGCAAGTTTTAATTTGAGAGTATACAATTTGTTTTCATCTGTTAAATCTGTTGCATTAAAACTTGAGCCAAACACGTCCTTCAAGCTGTCAAGATATTCATAAGGAGTTAAGTCGTCAGCAACTCCAACAAAAAAGGAAGTAACTGTATAGATTCTGGTCCATAAATCATCGGTTCTATTATTTTCAATTTTGGTTATTGACAAGTCAGTTGACAAAAGACTTGCCTGAACGGTTTGGATATTTGAATCTTCTAGGGATATGAGAAAGTCGCAATATTGACAATGTGGGTCCCCACCTTTTATTAGAAAGGACATTCGCCCATACCACATCATAGCCTTGAAATATCGTTTTAGTTTCTCTGACTGGGTATAATGACCACGTGGTTTATACTGAGAATAATCCTCCCTGTAGATGAATAATGGGCTATCGTGAAATCCGTCCTGATCCTCAATGAATGCTAGTTCTTGGTCAACTTCATTCTTAACATAGTCAGGTATTGAAAATTCTACGGTTTTAATCTCCTCGGAGCCGTTGTACTCATCTGTTGGTGTTTGGAGAAGAGATAATCCTACAGCAGTAAAAGCGATGTTTCTTTTTATTGCCTCCTTGAGAGTTACGTCGGTACATTTTTCATAATCGCTTTTGGCTTTATCAAATAAGGCTTTACTTATTAGAAGGATTTTATCAAAGAATTCTCTTTCTTCAATATTTTTCAATATTTCGTCGAATTGTATGTGATATAAATGAAGTAGCGTATCACTAGTGATAAAAATTGGAATCTCTCTATTTATTAGATAACTGTAAGGAGATGTAATGTCATCTTCTTTTTGAAAATCTATGACCACGAATCCATTCTGCGATAGTATGTCTTTTTGTTCCGAAGATAAATTAAACAGATTGTTAATATTGTCAAAATTAGCAACTGTTTCTACATCTAAAGGTAGAATGTATTGAGCCGCGTTTGGATCAACGTTAATTTGATTTTCCTGATAATATTTTGCCAATATATACTTTGGATTTTCTGTAGATTCTGCCGAAAACGAGATTTCTGATAAATCACCGGGTTGATCTAAACATCCTGGAATTGTTGTTGAAGTAATTAAGATAGCTATGATTGTCATCATAATTCTTTTATCAATTTTCATAAAACAATCCTCTCTCTTCGTCTATTGATAATCTTGTTTAAATACTTAAGGAAGTTGTTTGGTAAGTACCAAATGGGTTACCATCAATCAAATTCAGATTAAATGACATTTCCTTTTTTCTAAAAATTTTCCAATTTGTCATTTTTTATGATTAGATTTAAATATGTTAATTGTCAAACACTAACATGGTTTATTAAAAATATGGAGTGGAAAGATATGGAGGAAGTTGTCGAGACAAAAGAAAAATGGGTATGTCCAAATTGTGGTGAAAAGATGGACCTTTCATACAATGTAGACACTCCAGTATATGTCTGTCCGTCATGTGGTTGTACTGTTATTGCGGAAGAACAAAATTTCGAGGATAAAAATATATGTCCAAGTTGTAACCAGGAAATGGATGGTAATGAATGCCCATATTGTGGGTATGATTTGGGCACTGATTTCGACTAAAATATTTTACTAATTTATTACTAAATATTTTATCTATTATTCTATTATTATTTAATCTTATTTTATAGTTTTTTTATAGATTTTTGTTTACTAATAATTATTTACAAACTTTATAACAATATTATTGTTCTCTAATATAAAATAATAATTATTGTTTTTAGGTTTGGTGTATAGCTTTCAATTATATTTTGCACCTACTCTATTTTATAATTTTAGCAAAAAAAATTAAAATTCCTTTTTTAAACTCTAATAGGAATATAATAATAATCCACAATCATTAGTTAATTTAATTTTTATAAAATAACTTATTAAATAAATCGATAATTTTAAATTAGTGTAATTATTTTTCGAATTATAAAATATTGGAATTCACTCCCATTATTGACAAGGTTGATGAAAGGGGAAATA
>Ga0272441_10013937_pt1 | contig 11491 bp, 11 predicted proteins | sample SSMProp6N_FD_193582 | JGI IMG/M metagenome (GOLD analysis project Ga0272441, IMG submission 193582) | Marine sediment archaeal communities from Little Sippewissett salt marsh, Falmouth, MA, United States - SSM-Prop-6N | ecosystem: Environmental > Aquatic > Marine > Wetlands > Sediment ... | reverse complement strand
AGCTGGTCATTCCCGGCCGGCCGCCGGCCGGTGTGCTGGACTACGGCCGCAGCCCCGGTGCCGGGCTCGCGCGGATCATCGGCCATAATGTTACCTACCTTGCCAACCTGTGCGCGCTCGAGGAATGGTATCGGCATGTGCGCAGACACTTTTTCGAGCAGCAGGAGTTCGGGACGCTGCTCTACGAGGGCGCGCTTGACAAGCTCGCCCTGGCCAGGAAGGAGCGCATCGGGAGGCTCGAGGCGATGGTCGCGAAGGTGCCGCCCGGCGGGCACCCGGCATGCACCTGCGCGGGCGGTCCGGCCGCCGCGTGCGAGCTGCACGGTGCCATGGCCAGGGCCTGCGAGGTGTTCGCGCGGCCCTGTGCCGAGGCGGTCCCCGACGGCATGCGCCGGAGTTTTCTCGCGGCTTTCGAGCAGCATGCGGGCGGACACGGCAATTATATCGAGGCTGTGCAGTCAATGCCCGCAGATGCGCGCAGGTACGCGCGCGCATGGCTCACCGATGTGGTTGAAGCCTACAGCGGCCATGCCGCTGCGCTGCTGCCGTCGTTGCGGCTTTTCAGGAAAAAAGCACAGGCGCACTAAAAACGGCCGCGGCATGTCCGGAAGAGGCAACGGCTGCGGGCACACTCTCTACCATCACAGAGGCGGTTCATGGCAGGCAGAAAAAACGATACATGTTTTATTATCAGCTATCGCGACCCGGTCAGTGAAAAGCACCTCAGCATCAAGGCCGGAACCGTTACCGACTCTTCGCTGGGACTGAGCTTTATCGCGATATCCGACTTTGTTTTTGAGCAGAACGCACTCGTGGTCAACCCGCAGGAAGAGGACATGAAGCGACGCTTTGCGGATGTCAAGACCCTGCACCTGTCCATCTATAGCGTGCTTTCCATCGAGGAGGTCGGGGCGCAGCACGCGGGGCTGCGCTTCAAGAAGGACAAGTCCAACCTGCTGGTGCTGCCCGGCAGCAGCGCACCCGCGCACGGAGACTGAGCAGCGTGCAACTGCTCCGGGACCCGCACACAGCCGCGTCCGCCGGCATTGATGCCTCATGACCTACAGCGCGCCGCTTCCCATCACCACGATCCTTGCGGACATCAGGGACGCCCTGCGGCGTGAAACGCGCCTTGTCGTGCAGGCCCCGCCCGGGGCGGGTAAGACCACGGTCGTGCCCCTTGACCTTATTGATGAGCCCTGGCTCGGGGGCCGCAAGATACTTATGCTCGAGCCCCGCCGTCTTGCCGCCCGGGCCGCTGCCCGGCGCATGGCCGATATGTCGGGTACCGGCCTCGGCAGCCTGGCCGGCTACCGCACGCGGTTTGACAGCCGCGCCGGCGCGCATACCCGCATCGAAGTCCTGACCGACGGCGTACTTATCCGCATGCTGCAGGCCGATCCGGAACTCACCGCCGCGGGTCTGGTGATCTTCGACGAATTCCACGAGCGCTCCCTGCAGGCCGACCTTGCCCTTGCCCTGCTGCGCGATGCGCAGCAGGGCCTGCGGCCCGACATGCGCATGATCGTGATGTCGGCCACGCTGGATGCGGCCGCGCTGGCGCGCGCCCTGCAGGCTCCCGTGCTCACGGCCGAAGGCCGCGTCCACCCGGTGGAGACCCGTTACCGGGATGCTCCGCTGCAGCATGATCCGGCGCAGGAGGCTGCCCGCGAGGTTGTGGGCGTGCTGCGCGCGGAGGAGGGCAGCGTACTCGTGTTTTTGCCGGGCGCGTTCGAGATCAGGCGGGCGGCTGCCATGCTGGCGGGCAGCGTCCCGGCCGATGTGCAGGTGGTGCCGCTTTACGGTAACCTGTCGCGCGACAGGCAGGACCGGGCCATTGTGCCACCGGCTCCCGGAACACGCAAGGTCGTGCTGGCCACATCGATCGCCGAGACAAGCCTGACCATCGAAGGCGTGCGCGTGGTCATCGATTGCGGGCTTGCGCGCGTGCCGCGCTATGATCCGGGCGTGGATATGACCCGGCTGGCGACGGTTGCCGTTTCCCGCGCGGCTGCCGACCAGCGCCGGGGACGGGCAGGGCGTAGCGAACCGGGCCTGTGCATCCGGCTGTGGAACCGGGCCCGGGACAGCTCGCTGCCGGCGTGTTATGAACCCGAGATAAAGCATGCCGATCTTGCTTCCTGCGCGCTCGAACTCGCCCTGTGGGGCGTTGCCGATCCCGAACGGCTTGCGTGGATAACCACCCCGCCTGCCGGGCCGTTTAAACGCGCACGCAGGCTGCTGCACCGCCTGGGCGCACTCGACGGCCGCGGCCACATTACCGCGGCCGGGCGGCGCATGGCCGGCATGGGCCTGCACCCCCGCCTGGCCTATATGCTGCACCGTGCCCGCGAGATCGGCCTGGGCGCGCTTGCCTGCGATCTGGCGGCACTGCTGGGCGAGCGCGATGTTCTGCGTTTCGCCTCCGGTGCCTATGATGCCGATATCCGCCTGCGTCTCGAAGCGCTGCATGCCGTTGCCGCCACGGGGCGCTATGCGGCCGATACCTGCACGGCCGATACGGCCGCCTGCCGCACAGTGCTCGGCACCGCGAAGGTTTTGAGAAAACGGCTTGGTGAAGGCACCGGTGCTTGCGGTGACATCGAGGCTGCCGGTGTGCTGCTGGCCTATGCCTTTCCGGACCGGATCGCCCGGAAACGGGGGGACAGGGAATACCTGCTCTCCTGCGGGCGCGGTGCCTTTTTCGGTTCTGTTGATGCGCTCTGCGCGCAGGATTACCTGGCTGTGGCGGCTCTTGACGGGGGCTCGCGGAACGCGCGCATGTTCCTGGCGGCCCCGCTCGGCATTGAGCTGATCGTGGAGCATTTCGAAGAGCATATACGCGAGGAAGAACGGCTGGAGTGGGACGCACCGTCGCGCTCGGTTATTGCCGAGCGCGTCCGCTGTCTCGGTCGTCTTGTACTGCGGCGCGAGTCCTGTCCGCGGCCCGACCCCGCGCGCGTGCGCGCCGCGCTGCTGGCCGGCATCCAATCACTCGGCATCGGAGCTTTGCCCTGGAACGACGCCGTGCGCCAGGTGCAGGCGCGCATCATGCTGCTGCGCGACGCGCTGGGCCCGGAACGCTGGCCGGATGTATCCGATGCATGGCTGGCTGCACACCTGTCCGTCTGGCTGGAACCGTTCCTGGGAACCTGTCGCAGCCTTGCGCAGATCAAAACAGGTGATCTGCAGGACGCGCTGCTGGCGATGCTGCCTGCCGGAGGGCATGCCGCGCTTGACGAACTGGCGCCGCGCACGGTTTCGCTTCCGGGCGGACGCCGCGCCCGTTTGCAGTATCGCCCGGGCGCGGAGCCGCCGGTGCTCGCCGTGAGGATACAGGACCTGTTCGGCCTGCATGAAACGCCCCGGGTGGCCGCCGGCAGGGTGCAGGTGCTGCTGCATCTTCTGTCCCCGGCACAGCGGCCGGTGCAGATCACGACAGATCTGGACGGGTTCTGGAAAAACAGTTATCATGCGGTAAAAAAAGAACTCAAGGGCCGCTACCCGAAGCACAGCTGGCCGGATGATCCCCTGCAGGAAGTTTCAGTGCCGAAAGGGAAGCGTAAATAATTACACGGGGCTCTGTATGCATACTCTGGTAATCATACTTACCGTGCTGTTGATGCTGGCAGGGCTGATCGGGGCGGTTGCGCCGGTTCTTCCGGGCCCGGCCCTTGTGCTTGCCGGGGCCCTGCTCTATGCCTGGTATGGCGACTTCGCTCACATCGGCTGGGGAACGCTCGGCGTGCTGTCCGTGCTGACCGCGTTGAGCCTTGTGCTTGACTATGCGGCCTCGATTATCGGCGCGCGTGCCTGCGGGGCCGGCCGCTGGGGTATTGCCGGGGCCTGTGTCGGCGCGTTCGCCGGTTTTCTGGTTGCGAACGTTGTCGGCGCCGTTGCCGGGCTGTTCCTGGGCGCCTGCGTATGCGAGGCTGCCCGCGGCCAAGACCTGCGTACCTCGCTCAGGATCGGTTTCGGAACCGTTGCCGGTTTTATGGCCGGCACCCTCGGCAAGCTGATCATTACGATCGCCATGATCGCCATTTTTGTGGTGCGGCTTTCTTGAACATTTTTTTGTGTATCGCTTTGTGGTCCCCGGGTATTTACATGGCGGCCGATCTACGATAGACTCACGTAAGCAACATGTACAACAGGCAGGATGGAACTATGGACGAGACAGCTGCGCTGCCCGCGTGTGTCACGGTGCAGGCGTTGGATAATGAACGGATCGTGTATCTGGTGGGGACCGCGCATGTGTCCCGCCGCAGCGTTGAAGATGTGCGTGACACCATCGCGGCCGTCGGGCCCGATGCGGTCTGCGTAGAACTCTGCCCGGCGCGCCACACCGCCATGACGCAGCGCGACAGCTGGCAACATATGAATGTTTTCCGGATCATCAGGGAGAAAAAGGCCGCGTTCCTTCTTGCCCAGCTTGTGCTCAGTTCTTTCTACCGCCGCATCGGCGATCAGCTCGGCGTCCAGCCCGGTGCTGAAATGCTGGAGGCAGTCCGGCAGTGCGAACAGGCCGGGGCCGTGCTCGTGCTGGCCGACCGTGCTATCGATGTAACCTTGAAGCGGGTATGGGCCTCCCTGTCGCTGTGGAACAGGATAAGGATGGCGGTGCACCTGCTGGCAGGGCTTTTTACGGTCGGGGCTGTTGATGAGCAGCTCGTCGAGGATATGAAAAACAGGGACCAGCTGGAAAGTGTCCTGGAGTGTTTTGCCGAGGGGTTTCCGACGATCAAGCGCCGCCTGATCGATGAGCGCGACGCGGTGCTGGCGCGCAATATCCTGAACGCGCCGGGCACAAGGGTTGTCGCGGTTGTGGGCGCGGGTCACGTACAGGGTATCATTCGGCATTTTGAGGAAGGCGGCAGCATTGATGCCTTTCTCGAAGTGCCGCCGCCTTCCCGTGTGGGGCCGTTTCTGAAATGGGCGCTTCCGGTGTGCATCGTCGGTCTGCTTGTGTACGGTTTTTTCAGGGGGGGTGTTGACCATACGGTTGAGTCGATCTATATTTGGATACTGGTTAACGGGGCGCTGGCCGCGCTTGGTGCTGCGGCTGCGTTCGCGCACCCGGCAACGATACTGGCATGTTTCCTGGGCGCGCCGATCACGAGTTTGAATCCGATGCTGGCGGCCGGCTGGGTCGGGGGCCTGGTGCAGGCATGGGTCCATACGCCCACGGTCGCCGACCTTGAATCGCTGCCTGATTCGATCGCAACATGCGGCGGTTTCTGGAGAAATCCGGCGTGCAGGGTTCTGCTGGTGGTCGTGCTTGCCAATATCGGCAGTTCCCTGGGAACGTTTATCTCGGGCGGCTGGATATTCGCACGGGCGTTGTAGGATACAGGATGGCGTGATGGATGATTTTTTCAGCAGAGAGGACCGCCGCGCGAAGGACCGCTTCCAGGCCCGCACCATGGTGCAGTATTTTCTCAAGAATCGCAGCCTGCGCTACATGGACTGCGACCTCGTGGACGTGAGCCGCAGCGGTATTGCAATCCGTGTCCCGCTTACGGAGGATATTATCCCGGGCATGGATGTTTCCCTTGAAATTGCCGTGCCCGGCAGCCTGGCGCAGATGACGGTTGCCGGCAGGATACACCGCGTACAGCGCGGCCGGAAGATCCTTGCCGGTATCAAATTCGACATCCCGCTGGAACAGGATGTGCTGGACAGGCTGATCGTGCAGTGAGATCTTCCGGAGCATGCCGTCGAATGTACCGGTGCCGGAGCGGGTGCAACCCTGCATGTGTACACTGAAAGGAATGGAGCAGCGTTATGGATGCGTTTCTGGAGGGCAATGACCGCAGAAGCCATGAGCGCTTTGATTCCCGTGCCATGGTGCAGTATTTTCTCAAGCAGCACAGCCTGCGCTACATGGATTGCGACCTGCTCGATGTGAGCCGCAGCGGCATGGGGGTTCTTTTGCCCGGTTCGGAGGATGTCGCTGAAGGAATGGAGGTGTCGCTTGAAATAACCATGCCGGGAAGTCTCGAACAGCAGACGGTAAGGGGCACGATTCAATGGGTTCAGCGCGGCGAAAATATCCGGGCCGGTATCCGGTTTGAAAACCTGCTGGCCCCAGAAGCCATGGCACGGTTGCTTGCGCCGTGATAACGCGCAGGATCGAGACGGGTCAACGGCTGTGGTGTATGCATGGCTTCTGGATGATTGACAGTTCTGTTTTTCTTCAGCATAATACAAATCGTTAACGGCCCGTGTACGGGCCTGGTAGTGCCGGTCCGCGTTCGGCAGGGGATCCGGCAGCAACCAGCAACAGACGGAAATCCGGTGATGACCACTTTGCGCAGATGCCCCGTGTGCCAGCGTCCTGTCGGGTCGGATGAGTATGCTCATTGTCCCGGATGCGGCGCGGCTCTTGATTCTGCGCGTTTCTCGCCCGACAGCTCGTCGCTGAGGGATATCCTCGATACCGTCAAAAAGCAGATCGACGGGATCGATGAGACGGACGAGGCATTGACCGGGAACGGGGCGGGAGACGAGGACAAAGACGTCGAAAAGCTTTTGTCCGGCATTGGTGCCGGGTCGCTTCCGGATGAACGCTCAGCTGATGACGGGCGGGTGGACGACCGCCCCGGCATCGCGCCGGATACTGCCGCAGCAGAACACCCGTCGCCGTTCAGCGATGCGCTCGGGTCCTTGAAGAAGAAACATGCGTTTTCTATCGAGGACGAGGGGCACGGTGACGCAGATGCACCATGCCCTGAGATACGGGATGGTTATTCTGAGGAACGGGGCGACTATTCTGAGTCAGTAGAGAGCCTGTGTCCGGAGCTTGTGCCGTTTGAGGAGGATGATGAGGATGCGGGAGAAAGCATGCCCGTCACCCGAACGCGGACATGGCGGGGCATTACGCGTCAGACCTTTTATCTGTTTCTCCTGCTGGTTGTGAGTATCGCGCTGTTCAGGTTCCTGGCACCGCGGAAAGAAGAACCCACGATTGAAGATTTTTTCCAGCCCGGCAATCCTGATATTGAATTTCTCGACGCGCTTAATTTTCTTGAAAAATATTATGCGCGTCATCCTGAATTGCGGACCGTTATAAAGCCGGACACAACCTCTGGAACTTTGCCCGGTGTTACGCAGTCGCGCCGGCCGGCTGACGCGGCTGCAGGCGGAGGGGCTGCGCAGGCCGCGGATAACGATTCCACGCGCGCGTCCTCCTCCGAGACCGTTCCTTCCGCCACGGCGCCCTGAGCCCGCCGGCAGAGCAGCGCAACCGGTTTACCCCCGGAGGGTATGCTTCGCAGCGAGGCGTATGCATGTGTTCATCCCTTATCGACACCATAGAAAATCAGTGTACGGCATACTAGGGAATTTTTATTTTTACTGGAGCCCTTGCAAAGAGAAAACCCGTTCGTGGTGAGCTTGTCGAACCATGAACGGGTCCCTCGGGCGACATATAAACCGTTTTCCCCTTCGACAGGCTCAGGGCGAACGGGTGGTGGTCCTGTGGCTATGAAATTAAGAGAAATGCTCGAGCAGCCCATTGTCGAGCTCGACACCGGACGTGTGGTCGGCTTTGAGCGCTCATGCGCATATAAATGCAAAAACGGCGCGGTGAGTTCGTCGTGTGCCTGTATTGATACATTCGAGAATAATATCGACATATTCGCAGCCCTGATGGCCGTTTTTGCGCCGGGAAACGGTTCCGCCGGACAATGAGTGTGTGGGATCGTGTCGTGATGCGCGTGGCGCTGCAGCGCAAAGTATTGTGTTGACAAGATCTTTTTTTTTACCTATAGAAAGAAGCATCACTGCGCCCGGGGCGCCCGATGGGCTGGAGAATGATACGGGCGGGCACGGGGCTTCCTTGGCCTTTACGATATACGGGGATTTTAAGCGGTATGGTGTTCACATGCAGGGTGCAACATACGTAATCATTTTTCAAGCATGAAAGGAGCAGGGTTATGAGAAAATGTGTTCAGTTAGTGCTATGTCTGGTCGCTGTTATGGCATGGGTGGGGTGCAGTGTCAAACAGCCGGCGCCTTTTTTCGAACAGCCGGGTCTTGCGGCAAAGGTGCAGGCGGGCGAATATATACAGGTTGTCGACAATTTTTTGATCCTGCTTGATAATTCGCATACCATGCGTGACCCCTACAAGGGCGAGCAGAAGTTCTGCCTGGCGCAGTGCGCCGCGCTCAGCCTGAATGAAACCATAGCCGGCATGAAGCTCAATGGCGGGCTGCGCTCCTTCGGCAGCCTGAGCCTAACCGCGTCTCCCCGCACAAAGCTGGTCTGTCCGGTCGAGCCCTATTCAGCCCCGGTACTTGCCGACTGCATCAACAGCGTGAGTCCCTCGTTCGGCAGCACGCCCATGTATGAGGCGCTGGCTGCTGCATCTGCGGATATCGCGAATCTGAAAGGCAAAACCGCCATCATTATCATCAGCGACGGCAACGCGACCGGGCTGTTGCCGGCCAACGCCGTGACCATGCTGAAAAATACCTACGGCGACAGGGTGTGCATATCGTCCATCACCATCGGCCGCGTTGGCGCGCTGAGCGCCCTTACCTCGCAGGCCCGCTGCGGCGAGACCGCCTATCTCGACGATGTAAAGACGGCTGACGGCATGGTCGATTTCGCTGAAAAGGTGTTTCTGCAGAAAGCTCCCCCGCGACCGAAGATCGCGCCGGCGAAAATAATCATCAATTCGGTACTGTTCGACTTCGACAGCAGCGCTATCAAACCCGAGGCCGCTATCGTGCTGAAGGAAGCCGCGTCAATGCTTAAACAGAATCCGGCCAAGTCCGTTACGATCGAAGGCCATACCTGCTCCATCGGCACCGATCAGTACAACCAGGGCCTTTCAGAGCGGCGTGCCTGCTCCGTAAAAAAATTCCTGGTCGCCCAGGGTATCGCGGAATCCCGGCTTGCTACAAAGGGCGTCGGCGAAGCCAGGACCGTGGCCGATAATGCAGCCGAGGATGGCCGCAGGCGCAACCGCCGTGTCGAGTTTCATGTCATGCAGTAATACCTCTGTACCTGTACGATATTCCTACGGGGATCCCGGCTGCGACCGGGTCCCCGTTTTTTCTATAGTGGCGTCGCAGTGGGTGCATGCCTGTCCGTCCGCGCCGTTGTTTTTAGCGCACTATACCGCCGGAGCTGAACGAAGCGATGCCCGCATCGTCGTAACGGTTTTGTGCCATGATCGAAACAGCTCAAGACAACGGAGCCATTTCCTCCGCCGGCGTGCAGGTTGTTTCGTCCGGCAATGACGCTGCGCTGCGCGTGCTGCTTGAGGGAGAGTGGGGCATCCATCATCGTACCCCGGATACGTCAATTGTTTCCCTGCAGCTGCAGGCGTCAACCGTCAGCCGCCTGGAGTTTGACAGCAGCGCGCTCGCGGCATGGGACAGCTCTCTTATCACATTTCTGTTGAAGGTTCTTGCCCAGTGCCGTGAGCGTGGGCTCAGCGTGGATATGAGTGGTCTGCCGCAGGGCGTTCAACGCCTGCTTGAGCTGGCAACGGCCATACCCGAGCGCAGCGGAGCACGGAGGGCCGAGGAGCACGAGCCGTTCTTGTCCAGGACAGGCCGGCAGTCTATAGCACTGTTCAATGCGTTCCTGCAGGCACTTTCGTTTATCGGTGATGTGACTTTTGCCATCGGGCGCCTTGCGACAGGCAGGGCACGCTTTCCCCGGACCGAATTTCTTGCCATTCTGAAAAGCTGCGGTGCAGATGCACTGCCTATTGTTTCCCTGATAAGCCTGCTTGTCGGGCTCATTCTGGCGTTCGTGGGTTCTGTCCAGCTGTCACTTTTCGGGGCGCAGATTTATGTCGCAAGCCTTGTATGCATTGCCATGGTGCGCGTCATGGGCGCGATCATGACCGGCATTATCATGGCGGGCCGGACCGGCGCTGCGTTTGCTGCCGAGATCGGAACCATGCAGGTCAATGAGGAGATCGACGCCCTGCAGACCATGGGCATTTCGCCCATGGAATTCCTGGTGCTGCCGCGCATGCTGGCGCTTGTTGTCATGATGCCCCTGTTGTGCGCATACGCGGCCCTGATGGGCGTGCTGGGAGGTTTTGTCGTCGGCGTGGGTATGCTCGATCTTACGATAATGGAATACTATAACGAAACCGTCACGGCCCTCTCCCTGAGCAATCTGTGGATCGGTCTTTTTCAGGGGGCGGTGTTCGGGGTGATCGTCGCTTTGGCAGGCTGCCTGCGCGGCGTACAGTGCGGCCGCAGCGCCTCGGCGGTCGGCACGGCCGCAACCTCGGCCGTGGTCACGTCCATCGTCAGTATCGTCATCGCCACGGCGATCATAACCGTTGTTTGCAATGTGCTGGGTATTTAAGTCATGAGCGTGCCCGAGCCCCACATCCGCGTCGAAGACCTGACCATGGCCTACGGCAGTTTTGTTCTTCAGCGCGAACTTAGCTTTACGGTCAACCGGTCCGACATATTTGTCATCATGGGCGGCAGCGGCTGCGGAAAAAGCACCCTGCTGCGCCACCTCGTAGGCCTCAAGGCGCCCGCGAAGGGGCGGATTTTTTTCGGCCACTCAAATTTTTGGGAAGCGGAGACGGAGGAGCGCGATCGTATGATGCGCCGCCTCGGTATTCTGTACCAGAGCGGAGCACTGTGGAGCTCCATGACGCTTGCCGAAAATATCGCCTTGCCCCTGCAGGCCTACACTCCGCTGAGCGCGGCGGAGATACGGGACACCGTGGCCCTGAAGCTTGCGCTCGTGGGGCTTGCCGGGTTCGAGGACTATTATCCGTCCGAGATCAGCGGCGGCATGAAAAAGCGGGCCGGGCTCGCGCGCGCCATGGCGCTCGACCCGGAAATCCTTTTTTTCGACGAGCCCTCCGCTGGGCTTGACCCGATCAGCGCGCGGCAGCTCGATGACCTGATCCTGGAACTGCGCGACAGCCTGGGCTCGACCATCGTGGTGGTGACCCACGAGCTTGCGAGCATTTTCGCCATCGGCAGCAATTCCGTGTTTCTCGACCCGGAAACGAAAACCATGATCGCGGGCGGTAACCCGACGCAGCTGTTACATGACACCGACGATCCCAAGGTCCGCGCATTTTTGACGCGCGGGGAAGCGTGAGGCACGCACATATTTTTGGAAGGAGTTATGAACAGATTTTTCCCAAAATATAGTAATGTAGCTGTCATTTCGAAGAAGCGTATGCGACTGAGAAATCTTAAAATCAAGATTTCTCCCGGAGCCCGGCCAAAGGGGTCGAAATGACATATTGGGTAATATTATTGCCCAATCGGGTACAATAATGAGCCACATGCCGGGGTTGCGTTCAAAGATTGTGCAGTGGCGAATGATGAACGCAACACGGCAGGCGGTTATTTTTCAATAGCAGCATAACCAGAGGAGACAAACGGTGAGCAAACAGGTCAGTAAAACTGCTATTGGCGCCTTCGTTATCGGCGCCATCGCCCTTGTCGTCACGGCGGTGGTCATTGCCGGATCGGGTAAATTTTTTCA
>Ga0272441_10013936_pt1 | contig 11492 bp, 3 predicted proteins | sample SSMProp6N_FD_193582 | JGI IMG/M metagenome (GOLD analysis project Ga0272441, IMG submission 193582) | Marine sediment archaeal communities from Little Sippewissett salt marsh, Falmouth, MA, United States - SSM-Prop-6N | ecosystem: Environmental > Aquatic > Marine > Wetlands > Sediment ... | reverse complement strand
GATCGTGAACGTCTGCGGTAAGCGCACCTTGCTGGACTTCCACAAGGTCGTCTTGGACAGCGGGATCAAGACGGCGACGGTGAGCCCGGTCAATGACAGCGGCGGGTACAGCCAGGAGGTCTTCGTCCCGTGGCAGGCTCTGGGCCAGGATGGCCCACCCGTGCCCGGCGTCACCTGGGCCGCCAACGTGGGGCGGGAGTTCCACTCCTGGAACCAGATCATGAGTTGGGGCCAGGTGAACAGCCAGTTCGCCGAGAAGGCCCATTGGGGCCTCATGGCCTTCGCGGGCGCCGAGGGCCAAGTGAGCATCGAGAAGGCCGACCTGGGGTCACGCTTCCCAGGCCTGAATCGCCTCAGTGGCAGGCTGGTCATGGGCAAGGACCTCTCCGCGCAGACCCTAACGGTGAGACTGCGGGACCACGTCGAAGCCACTGTGGCCTCGACGAAGGTCTCCGGAGGAAGCAAGAGCGCCTCAGTACCGTTCTCGCTGGACTACGTCGCCCCCGCACGCCCGGCACCTGTTACGTGGTCGCTGCAGGCCGTGGACGCTGCCGGCGAGGTCCTGGGTGCGCTGCCGGTGCCCATCCCCGCCGCGGGGCCCGCGATTGCCATCCAGACCTGCCCTCCGGAGGCCGCGTCCGGGGCCTCCATCGACCTTGAGCTGCTGGTCAGGCTGGGCGACCTCAGCGCGCCGCAACACCATCTTGCCGGCGAGCTCGTCTCGCCTCAGGGCGCAAGACTCTCACTGGGTCGGGCCCCCCTCGCGGCAGGCCTGCAGCAGAGAGCATGGATCGACACCAGCGGCCTTGCTCCCGGCAAGTGGGAGTTGTACCTGTGGGCCCAGGGAGCGCCGCCTCAAGAGCGCGCCGTCGCTCAGATCGAGGTCCTGCCGGCCTACACGGCCCTGCGGTGAGCACAGGCGCCAATATCTTCAGGACTGCCGGCGCGCAGCCGCACACGTGCTGTCGAGCAATCCGCAGCCGCGAAAGGCTGCCAGAGACACAGGAGTGATCGGGCATGAGCGCCGCACGGCTTCTGCTGGTCTGGGTGTGCGTATTGTCGATGACCGTGGCGATGGCGGCAGAGCCCTTTTGCACGGTGGTCCGACCGGAGGCCTCCCCTCCCCTCATCGTCCAGGCGGCGGCCGAGCTGTCATGCTATCTTGAGCGACTCACGGATGGGCCCGTGCCCATTGCGACAGCCGCGGAGGGCGGCCCGAGCATCATCCTGCGCCGATCACCCGAGGATGTCGCGCTGGGGGACGAGGGATACGACATCGTGGGTCAGGCGGACGAGGACGCGCCGCGGGTGACTATCACCGCGCAAACAAGCCTTGGTGTGCTCCACGGCGCGTACAGACTGCTACGGGAGTACGGTTTGGGGTTCTACTTCGATGGCGACAGCATCCCGACTCAGGCGCCGAAACGGTTCCTGCTGCTCACTATCCGCTCGACGCCGGTGTTCGCGATCCGCGGCAGTCTGCCGTGGTATAACTTCCTCAACAGCCCGACCACCTGGGACGAACAAGACTTCCGCTTCTTCGCCGACCAAATCATCCGCTCGGGACAAAACTTCGTGGGCTTTCACAGCTACGACTACGAGCCCTTCGCCGCCTACTCGTATGAAGGCCAACTCACCGGCGGTCAACCGCTTGCCACGACGCGCCAGTCGGTATGGGGCACCCAGCCCTTGCCCGTGGACGCATTCGGCTTCGGCACCGCCCGTTTTTTCCCCGGCGAGTACTGGGGCAGCGATGCGGCCCAGGCCGAGGGGACCCGCGAGGAGCTCGTGGCCGCCCACAAGGCGCTTCTGGCGCGAGGGCTTCAGTACGCCTCGGCCCGGGGCGTCAAGACCTGCCTGGGATTCGAGGTATCCGGCGACCCGACGAACCTCGAGGAGACCCAGCGCTTCCGAGCCCGACTACAGCAGCTCCTGGTCGACTACCCGATGCTTGACTATGTGTGGCTGTGGCAGCCCGAGGGCCAATCCGTGCGTGGCTCGGGGCCCCCGCCTTTGCGCTCACAGGCCGGCCGTGTGTACCGAGAGTGGGAGCAGGCCTTCAGCGCAATCGATACGCCGGCGCGAAAATGGGAAGGGATGCGGGTGGCCTACTACGCCCGGCTGGCCCGCCAAACCATGGACGGCATCGCCCCCAAAGTCGACCTTGTGCTTTCCGGCTGGGGGGGTGACAACTGGCTCCATGTGTCCGACTACTTCCCTTGCTGGGACAAGGTGCTGGACAAACGGATCATCTTTGCCGCCCTGGACAACATCCGCGTGACGCCGACCATCAGTCACGGGTATTCCCTGCCGGCGGATCGGGAACGCTGGGCGATCCCCTGGTACGAATATGACGGTGACCAGTGGTTCCCTCAGGCGAACGCCCATGTGTTCGCTCAGACAGTGCGCGATGCGCGACAGAAGGGCTGCCGGGGGCTGCTGGGTATCCACTGGCGGACCAAGGAGGTCGGCGAAAGCCAGGCACTGGCGGCCCAGTACGCCTGGAGCCCTGAGCAAAGCCTGGAGGAGTTCTACACCGACTACGGCGTCAGGCGCGTCGGCACCGAGTACGGCCCCCGCTTCGCCCGACTGCTACAAGACCTGGATGCCCTGGCGTACCGCTGGATCGGCGGGCCGGGCCAGTCGGAATGCGGACGCTTCGCGTGGTGTCACGTCACCGACGAGCCGCGTGAAGGCAGGCTCGCGCGGCTTCGCGAGGGCCTCATCGACTTGCGCAAAGGCATCCGGGCATCCCCGTGTCCTTCAGGAGCCTTGGGCCGAGTTGATGACATCATCGCGACCCTCGACCGTGGGCTTGCGTTCAACAAGATCGCCGGCTACTTCGTGGCCGGAGGCCCTGTGGCGAAGGCCCTGGACATGCCTGGGGACGATCCCGCAAAGGCCCAGACATGCGGCCGGTTGCTGGATGAGATCAATACCCTCGAGTTCGGGAACATGCTGGACCTCTGGGCCCGGACCATCACCTCCCGCGGCGAGTTGGGCGTCCTGGCAACCATCAACGGGAAGGCCTTCGCCGACTACCGCGACAAGGTCGTCAGCCTGAGCGAGGCCTGCGGGCGCGAGGCCCCAGACCTGTCCGCGCCCGATGCCGGACACAGGGGGATCATCAGCGACTACCAGCTCACCACCGCGCCTGCCGGAGCTCCTCTTATGGTGCGCTGTGTGGCCTATGACGGCCCCAGCCCTGCACAGGCCGTCACGATGGAGTACACGACCTCGAGCCAGAGGAAATGGCGCAGCACTTCCATGGCGCCCCTGCAGCGCAGTGTCTTTGAGGCCCAGATTCCCGTAGATACGACCCAAGAGGGGTGGGTGCGCTACCGGGTGAAGGCGACGATCTCCGGACAGACCGTCCAGTGGCCGCAGACACGTGGCGAGCCCTTCCGCCAGGTACACATCATCCCCGCCGAGGCACTAATGGCCAGGGGCAATGAAGTACTGGCTAAGCCTCAAGCGCCGGTGACCGCCGTCAAGCTGACAGGCGAGGCGAGCGCCCACGGCAGCGTCAGGTTGTCGTGGCCCGCGCTGCCGGGCCCCGGGCCGACACGCATCCAGCGCAGACCGATGGACGCCGAGGAGTGGACTACCATCGCCGACACCCTCGACTGGGTGTGGGAAGACATGTCCGCGGTGCCCGGCCAGGACTACGCGTACCGTCTGCTTGACGCCGATACACAGCTTGGGGCCTGTGATGTACGGGTACCCGAGGCCACGCCCCCGGCGACGCCCGCCGAAGTCGTCGCCCGGCCCTATGGCACTTCGGTCCGCCTCAGTTGGGCCGGCGCCGACCTCAGCGTAGCCGGCTATACGGTGGAGCGCGCCGTCGCACAGGACGGCCCCTGGGTCGCCGCCACGCCAGATACCATCACCCCAACGGGGTTCGGCGCCGACAGCTTCGTGGATTACCCGGCCACCGACGGGACACTGTACTACCGCATCGCCGCCATCGGCCACGAGCCAGGCGTCAGCGCCGCCGCTGAGCCCATCGCCGTCGAGGTGACGGCCGAGCTGCCGCCGCCGGTGTTGGCGATGGAGTTCCACAGCGGCGAGGTCGCCTCCCCCACCGGTGAAGCCGAGTTCACGGGACCGCACAGCTTCGAGACCGTCGACGGGCGCGAGGTGCTCCGCACGCAGGGGGGCTTCACCGTTCCATACGGCGAAGTCATCGCCGTCAAAGATGCCTTCACGGTAGCGGTGAGATTCCGCGTGGACAAGCCCACGCCCATCCCCGTCCTGGTTTGTCAGGGCGCCTGGGAGGGCCCGGGCTACTTCGTGCAATTGATGTCCGGCTCACTGCGGTTCTACGTGGGCGGCGCCGGATTCCTCGATCAGCGTCTCTCCGCGCAGCCGGGCAGGTGGTACACAGCAGTGTGCGTCTACGACGGCGCCACCCTGGCCATCTACGTGGACGGCGTCCTGCTGGGTGACAAGCGGGCAGACGGCCCATTCGAGCCTTCTACAACCCATCTGGCCGTAGGCCGGTACGACCAGGTCGGCCCCGAGTGGACTTTCAAGGGCGATATCGACTTCGTCTACCTGTACAACCACCCTCTGGAGCCGGCGATGATCCAGAGGGGCGAGCCGCCCGCCCAAAATGCCATCGACCTGGGTTGGTCCGACGAACCTGTGTCGATCAACGGAGCGCCTGCCACGTGGCATCAGCAACCCGCCATCGTCGACGCCCCAGGAGGCAAAGCGGCTGAGCTGGGCGGCGGACTCACACTGCCCTTCGCGGACTGGTTTGGCGACCGCTTCGAGGTGAGCACCCAGTTCCTGCTCAAGAGCGTCGAGGGGATGCCGGTTCTCGTGAACCAGGGCCTATGGCCCGGCGAGGGCTATATGCTGCAGGTCCTGGAAAAGCGGATTCGCTGGCACATCGGCGGCGTGGGCTCCCTGGACTGCGGGCCCGAACTCAGGCCAAACCGCTGGTACAAGGTCCGCTGCACATACGATGCCGAGAACCTCACCGTCTACCTGGACGGCAAACAGGTGGGACGCATGCAGTCCAACCGGTTGATGGCGCCCTCGCCTCGACCGGTGCGCATCGGCAGGTACGAGGCCCCGGGGGAGCAATACGTGGTCAATGGCCTCATGGGACGCACACACATCGGCCCCCTGCCCGAGCCCTAGTGCACCCTTAGGAACACACACGGAATCCGCTCATCCGTGCCCGGGGCGTGCAGTTTGCCCCTCCTCCCGAGCGGCGGTACTGCGAGGGAGAGGGGGCGAGCCGGTCCCGCAACCACGGGATCGCCGCAGGATCACGGTGTGTCGTCCGCATCGTGATCGCGGGTGAGGCGGTCGTCAGGCCCTTCTGAACTTGGTCCGCGCCTCCCTATCCCGCCGGCCCGTCAGCGCCCGACCAAGTGCAGCACGCGCACTCTCTGAGCGGGTAGGTCGAGTGTCAATCGAGCCTGACCATCGCTCACGGCGGCGCTGCAACTAACGTCCGATACCAGGCCCGTCGCGGTCAACTCATCGCCCTTGAGCTGCAGTTCAGCGACGTCGACGGCAAGGTGGGCCACCCGGTCTTCCTGCGCTGAGTTGTACACGGTCAGGTAGCACCCGCCGCCCTGCGCCCCACCCCACCGCTCGACCCAAATGTCGGTGTCCGGGCACCGCGCATGGCCGACGGGTTGCCAGCCGGCTCGAGTGATCGTCTGCAGGGCCGGCACGAACCGGTTGTTCAGCGCCGCCACCGGCGCGTACTCTTCCGGTGTGTTGAAGACTTTCATACTGCCGAAGGATGGGTAGATGCCGTACAGCGCGCACAGGTTGAACCAGTGCTCCATCTGTGCCGGATCGTCGTGGATGTTGTAGATCAGCAGCACGAAGGGCTTCTGGCTCGCCATCACACGCTTCTGCTCAAGCCAGCTTCGCCCTTCCACACCCAGGATGTCCAGAGCGAAGAAGTGGAAGCGCCGGTTTTGGTGGACACCATTGGCGAACAGAAGCTTGCCCCCCTCGTGCATCTGGTCGCGCAGCGCCCACAGGAATTCCAGCAGGCCGAATCGGTTGTGGAGAACCGGCCGACCCGTGGACGGATCATAGGTGAGTGGCACGCGCGTATAGGCGAAGTGCTCGCGCCGGAAGTTCAGGTAGTCGCCCCAGGCTCCCAATGAGTCGACATAGATGCCGTCCAGCGCCGGGAACTCGGCGTGCAAGGCCTTCGTCTGGGCCAGCAGTGACTGGGCGATGGTTGGTCGATCCCTGTCCGCAAACAGCGACGGCGAGGCGTTCAGCGGGAAGGTAACCGAGTTGCCGCCCCAGAACGTGTTGCGGATGCGCACCTGTGGTCGTCCCTCAGCATCCCGCAGCATGCAGCTTTCGATGATCGGCTTCATTGCCGTCGTCCACGATTCAGAGCGCGAACTGGGTTTAGGCGTGTAATCCCTTAGAAGTGTCAAAGCCTCCTGCCTGTCGGCCGGAAGCCTGTCCAGATGGGTGATCTCTCGCTGCCCGGGGATGATGTACGGGCACGTGTAGATGCCATGCTCATCATCGCGTTCCCAGCCGCCGGGCCCACCCTCTCGGAAGGCATAGTTCTCAGGGTCGGGTAGGGGGAATCGGGGGGTCCCGAACAGCCAGAGGCCCTCTCGCGAGACGCGCTTCACGAAGGCCTCGGGATACAGCTCGTAGTACCGACGGGCGGCATCGCGCAGTCCCCACCGGCCGTTGCAGCGGTAGAGGGCGAAGCGAAACGGCGCACGGCTCTTCAGGCGGCCCCCGGCAGCCGGCGACAGCCCCAGTCGAATACGGGCGACATGGCCCATCTTCGGGTCATGGGTGAACTCACAGTCACAGGGGAAGTCGGCCGGTACGGCCAGCGCCAGACCCTCATCGCTTTGGGGCCTGGATACCGAGGAGAAGGTGGTAACATCGAGGGTGTGGGGCCCGTCCTCAATGGGCCGCTCCTGCCGGATGCTCTGTCCCCAGCGCCACCCTTCCTCACCGACGGGCACCGCCAACAAGACGTCCAGTGCCGTGTCGGTCCCGGTTAGGTCCTCCACTTCGCCCCGGCAGAGAATGTGATCGTCGCAAGCCTGGTAGGTGGCCCGGACCCTCAGGCTCCGGTCTGCAATATTGCCCTCCTGGCGGACCGTCTGGCCCGCTGTGGTCACGTCCCCCGCAACCGGCAATATGTCCTCCCCGTACGGCTTCAACCACAGACCTGAGTGCATGCCGCTGACCGCGCTCTGCCGCCCGTCCAGGGACAGCCCGGTGACGGCGCCATTGCTCGCGAGCGTGAGGGCGAGCCCGTCTCCCGTGGTGAGTGTATGCTGCGGCCCGGACGAGGTCGGGCGGGGGATGATACGACGAGCCGCCACGCGCTCGATTTGCAGCACGGCGTCATCCCACCAGACCGTGCCCACCGCGTAGTTGCACAGGTAGACTGAGATCTGCTCGACCCGGCGCTGCAGGACAGCGTACCCCGCGACGGCGGTGAACTCCTCGCCGGGCCCGGGTATTGATGCGGAGGCTATCTGTCGCGCCCCGGCCTTGTCGTACATCTGCACGATGATCTTCGGGGCGCCGCCCCCTGTGCTCCCGGCCCGCGCTGAGAAACGCACAACACTGCCGGCCTCGAGGGGTGGCTGCACGACCACCGTCTGGTAGACGTTCCCCGTGTCCTCGCTCTTCAGGTTTGTGACGCTCATGCTGGGTGCGGACTGCGCTCCGCGCCCAGCATCCCGAGCGATGCGGCTGTCGGTGTGACGCGGGTTGACCGTCCAGCCGGTCGGCTCCGTATCGCCCTCCTCGAAGCCCGGGTTGACCAGCAGGTTCTCCGCGGCACTACCGCTGGAGCACAAGATAGTCAAGACGCAGAGCCAAGCGACGCACCTGAATCTAAGCACAGTCTGACACTTCCCTATCGGTGGCAAGCTGAGGGCGTGTGCCGCAGTTAGCATTGTGCGGATTCCGGCCCCTTCAAAAGGGGCTCAGAATCCGCACAGGTTCTGAGAATGAAGCGCTTACCCAGCATTGGCTGGCCCCGGCGAGGGCCGCCGGCTGAGCTCAGTCCGACTTGGCAGGCACCTTGTAGCTGTACACGTGCGAGCCGCTGGCGAAGTAGATGCGCCCATCGAGGATATCTCCGCCGGGGCCGACACCCACCGGGGATTCGGCCAGCATCTTTATCTCGAATGTAGCCGGGTCAAGCTCCGCGATCCCCTTCCGGAAGAGGATATAGATTCTCCCGTCCGGACCCGTCACGAACACCCGGGGCCCCTGCTGGGAAGTGCTCGGGCCGAAGTCAGCCGTGGTGTCGCGCTCGTGGACCACCTCGCGCTTGGCCGGATCGAACACAAAGAACCGCCTCTGATCGACGAAGCCGAACACAAGGCCGTCGGGGCCCATACACATGTCGGTGTAGCCGCGAGCGCCGGGGAACACCACTTCGTGCCACTCGACCTTCTTTGTGGCCATGTCCATGATGTACAACTCGGCCTGGGTGGCCTTCGTCTCTCCACCGGTCCCGGGGCTGATCGTGCTGCCGCCGAGCAGCTTGTTGTCCGGCAGGGCCACAAGGCTCTGCGTGGCGTGATCCGGGATGATGTCGGTATGCTCGACCAGCGTGCCGGATTTTGTCTCGCGGTCCCAGAACAGCAGCCCGCCGCCGGTGTAGCCATAGCCCGGGGTTCCGGCCAGCACGACACGCTTGCCGTCGGGGTGGGCCAGTAAGTCATGGGGGCGATGAATGGGCGGCGTGCACTGCATCAGGAACAGTGGGTTGCAGCCTTCCTTGCCTTTCACTGTGGGCACCCAGTCGCCGGCCGGGTCCCATTCCAGGAGGAAGCCTCCGCCGTAGCCTCCCACGAAAAACCGGTCGCCCTGCCGGACCACGGTGTTCCACTGGCCGTAGGCGGCCCGGTTGGTCCACTCATCGGTCTTGGGGTCGTACTGGAAGAAGCGCATCGGGAAGGCCGTCCCGCCGCAGATGGTGCCGCCGGGGGCTGCCGCCAGGCCCATCACATGAGCGCCTTCGCTCTCGTACTTGATGTCGACGGTCTTCACGTCACCCGTCTCGGGGTCCTTCACCGATAGCTTCCGGTTCACAAGATCGCAGCCTGTGAGCAGCTTTCCGTCGGGGAACTGCCGATGGAATAGGCCTTGGCTGCTGGTGATGATGGGCTTCTTGTTGATGCTGTCGTGGCTCTCGAGCTTGGTGGCCACGCCCTTGTACAACTCGAACCAACTGTCCTGGTGTCCGGACAGCGCCTGCCCGTATACCTTGCCGTCCATGTCACGGTACACATACGCGGTACCCTTGCCGCGTTCGTCCTCAGGCATCTTCGGGGTGGCCTCACCGGTGGCGGGGTCGAGGGCAACGATCTGGCTGGAGGTGCTGCCGATGGCGAAGTAGATCCAGCCCGCGTCATCCGCGGCCACATAGCGCTGATACTGCCGCCAGTTCTCCTCGTGCACCCAGCCGTAGTCTGTGAACCACCCGGTCTTGAGGTCATAGGACACGACGCCGCTGTTGGGATAAGTCACCGACCAAATGACGCCGTTGTCGTCCTCTGTCATCCCCATCGCCATCTGGGGCGTGGTCTTGCTCTCGAAGGTGAACTGCCGCTTCACAGGGTCGAACTCACAGAAGTGGCTGTTGAAGTGGGTATAGAACTTGTTCTGGCTGGACAGGATCGATGAATAGGGGCAGTCCCCGCCCGGCGGGAAGGGCATCGGGTACGATTGGCTATCTCCTGTCTCCGCGTCCACCATCAGGAGCGCGTAGCCACCTCGGTGGTCGAACAGCCACACAAGCACAACGTTCCGGCCGTCGCCGTCAACGGTGGCGACGGTTCCGCGGTGGTTGCTCACGGGCGTGGCCACCCCATGGTGAGAGAAGCCGTTGCCCAACTCGGTGCTCGCCGCGAATGCGACGCCGGACATCAGGATGAACAAGGGCATCCCGATCGCCAGCAGTGGTCTGGCAAATTCGTGAGTCATAGACTGCAGTGCTCCTTTTCGGCCGGTCTGAGGATGGTGCAACGTTTCGGCGTGTGGCAACCGCCGGTCCATCGGGCGGCCTGTTGCCCCAACCACGTCCGACCTGGATGTTCCCAGCCTCGCGGCCCCGAGGGGCCGTCATTGGAACATTCTCCTCTAGGGACAACGATTCCTCCGCACCGAAGCGATCTATGGAGCCCCACTCACGATATGAGGAAGGTCCGTCAGCCGCGATGGTGGAAGGACTTCTGCGGCCTCACACGAGCGGCCTGGTAGTCTGCGACGGACACTTCGCCTCACATGCGGTTGCCGTAGGACGGCAATCCTCTATAGGCCAGGCGCCCCGAGACGGACCGTTCCGCTTCATAGCCCAGGAGGAGAATGCTAGATGCTGTCTCTCCGTACTGTCGGCATCGTGCTCATGTTCACATTCGCGACAAGCCTCAATGTCGTCGCGCAGACCGTAGCCGTGGACGACCCACTCCCGCCGGATCGGCATCTGGATGCGGTGGTCGAACAAGCCGAAACATGGCAGACCGAGGAGCCCGATCGAGTGAGCGTGTCCGTGGACGATGCACAGACACACCACACCCCCGGAGCCCTGCGTGTGCAGTGGCCCAAAGACCTCGGTGACATTGCCGGCACAGGCGTGCCAAAGGTGGAGCAGGTGCCCAGTTGCTGGGTGAAGCTGCCCGAAGACCTCGATGTGTCCGAGTACACGCGCTTGTCCTTCTGGGCGAAGATAGCGGGGACGCGACACGGGCACCTGCATGTGGTGCTGAGCAACGAGCCCCTCATCTGGGGCCCGACGGTCAAGTGCCACATCAACAACACGCCCCTGGACCTTGGCGACTGGCGCCGCTACCTGGTGACCCTCGGCCATATCGAGGCCGAGGAGCGCAAGCAGTACCGCTGGCTGGGCCTCGCCTCAGTCAACGTAGGGCATCAGCCCGACGAGGCCGAGGCCATGGACGTATGGCTCGACGATTTCGTGCTCACAGCTCAGCCCCTGCGCAAGACAAAGGGCTGGGACGCGGACCCAACGGTGGTCATCTGCAACCAGGCGGGCTTCCGCCGGCTGCATGAGAAGCTGGCCATCGTCCACGCCGAGTGCACCGAGCGCGAGTTCACGATAACAGCCGCAACCGATTCCGAGCCCGTCTACACCGGCAACTTGAGCACCGTACGCAGTGCCGTGGGCAGCTACAAGGTCGCCCGCTTCACCCAGTTCACGCAGCCGGGACGATACCGGGTGCGGGTCGGCGACCTGAAGTCCCAGCCCTTCACCATCGGCGATGATGCCTACGAGCCGTGCATCGAGCTTCTCAGCGACTGGGTGGCAAGCATGCGGTGCGGCTGTGAGACGGCTCTACACGCACCGTGCCACACCGACGACGGGACGATCGTCAATTATGAGGGTGAAGGCGAGCAGCGCAAGGAGATCAGCCGGTCGCACCTGGACGTTGCCGGCGGCTGGCACGATGCGGGGGACGTGCGCACATACTACTCCTATACCTTCA
>Ga0272441_10013935_pt1 | contig 11492 bp, 7 predicted proteins | sample SSMProp6N_FD_193582 | JGI IMG/M metagenome (GOLD analysis project Ga0272441, IMG submission 193582) | Marine sediment archaeal communities from Little Sippewissett salt marsh, Falmouth, MA, United States - SSM-Prop-6N | ecosystem: Environmental > Aquatic > Marine > Wetlands > Sediment ... | reverse complement strand
GATCCGTGTCATCCAGCGTAGAGCATACGGTATCAAAGATCAGGAATATCTAATGCTCAAAGTAATAACCTCATTTATCGATGAGCCTAAAACGAGCTAAATCATGCACAACAAACTCGGAAGATCCTTAAAATTTAAGGGTACCATATTTGGAAATTTTCGAAAGGAGAAAAAGGAGAAGGGTGGCAGGAGAGGGAAGTCAGAGGAGGGGGGCTTTGAACCTTCCCTCTCCTGCCGGAGAAAAGCCGTTTGGCTTTAAAAGCCGGTCGGTCCCGGCTGTGGCAAAAAGGAATTTGGACGCCATACTGCGGATTCGATTTTAATCTTTTCATACTGCTTGCGTCTTCTGTCAACACGGTCTTTTAAATTTCTGATTTCCCATTTCAAAATTTCCATATCCCGTCGAATTTGTGTCCGGCGATTGATTAAAGGATTTATCTCTCCCATAATCCTGCGGGCTTTGCGTTTTTTTTCCGTGACCCAAAGCATGTCTTCAAGGTTTTCGATTTCCCGGGAACAGATTTTATATTCCTGCCGTGCCTGTCTGAATCGGGTCTTTTTTTCGTGGAGCAGATAATTTCTGTTTTTCAGCTCTTTTTCCAGTTTCTTTATGGATCTGTCCCGATCAGGCACTTTTTGGACGAGGCGACCGATACGGTAATTCAGTTTCTCGGAAAAAAACTTTTTCAGTGCAATAAAGCGTTTCATTAAAAAAGCCTTTCAAAAAAATTTTACCTGTCTTTGTCAACAAATCTTAGCGGAAGATTGAAAAAATTCAATGCAAAGAACTGTAAAACAAAAATGCCGGGGGTTTACATAAATTTTACTTTGAAAAGAGCAATAATTGTCTATAATTGGCAGTAGTAAAAATCTTTTCCCCAAGGGGCTGAGCAAAATATTTCTTACCGTTTTTTGTACTGTTTAATCGTGGGGGGGCCGATAAAAGTTTTCTGGAAGTTCCTTCATTCCAACGGAGAAAATTTATGTCAAAACCCAAAATAAAAATTCTGATTGTTGAAGATGATCCGGCTATTTTAAATGGGCTTCTGGATGTTCTTGTTTTTAACGGTTATGACCCGGTAGGGATTGAAGACGGAGAACAGGGGCTGAAAAAGGCGCTTGCGGAAAAGTATGACCTGATTATTCTGGATCTGATGCTTCCCGGTCTGGACGGCATTTCGATCTGTGAAAAGGTTCGCCAGGAGAAGCCGCTGCAGCCGATCATTATCATGACGGCAAAAGGATCGGAAGATGATATCGTGACTGGGTTCAAGGCCGGTGCGGATGATTACATCAGCAAACCTTTTTCTTTAAGGGAACTCATGGTGCGGGTTGAGGCCGTGTTGAGACGTTCCGGAAAAAATATCGGAGACGAGGAGATTGACATGCTGGGCATTCATTTCGACGGCAGGAATCTGACGGCATCGAGCGGCGAGAAATCCGTGGAGCTGACCCGCAGGGAAATGGATATCGTGTCACATCTTTTTCGGAACAGAGATCGGATCGTATCCAAAAAAGAGCTGCTCAAAGATGTCTGGGACTATTCGGATACCAGTATTGAGACGCGGACGGTGGATATCCATATTTTAAAACTGCGGAAAAAAATCACGGCGTTGATCGGCGATGTCCCGGCCATACAAACTATCCGGGGAGAAGGATACCGGCTGGACACGGGCGCCTGAGCAGAAACGATGGACAGAACAACCGTCCCGTCTGCCGGAAACGTGTTTTCAGCAAAGGATTAAAAGATCACAAAAGACCTTTTTAGAAGCCGCTCTTTTCTGAAATAAAACTGCTAAATTATCGCATATCGAATTTTTTTGACCATTCTTTTGCCGGGGGGCGGGCCAATCCATCGGGGGAATAATGAAAAAACTGAAGTTTCTTTTGATTCTTTTCTTTTTGGCCGTGTCTGTGCCTTTTGTTTATTTCGCTCTGGAAGCCCACAAGAATCTTGAAAAAGAGGAGCGGGCGGAGCTTCAGTACTTTGCGGATAAGCTTTTTGATGAAATGGAAGAGGAACTGACCGCTTTGATTATTCGTGAGGAAGGTCGCGCGATTGACGCCTATAATTACAAGAATAAATCTTTTTTCAGCAAGGAATCGCCGTCCTATATCCTGGGATATCTGCAGAACAATCCGGATGGCTCCTTTCAGACCCCGGCCATCAGGATGAAAAGCAAAACCGGCGCCGGGCGAAGAGAGCTGGTGGCTCAGCTCGGAAAAATAAATGAGGCCTTTAACCGCAAACGAACCTCCCTGGAAGGTTCCAAGGGAAAGAACCGCTCGCAAATTTTTGTCGGCAGCCGGAATATCAAGTCCCCGCTTGAAGAAAAATATTTTCGCCGTTCCGCCGCCAAAAAAAAGCTTCCGCCACAGCAAAAAAGAGTGGAATACATTACCCTGGGTCAGCTGATGAGTATTGTTCAGCCGGATCAGAAGGAACTGCTTGAAATGAAAATGATGGCGGAGAAGGGGATGCCGGAGGTAACCATTTTTAATGACTTTATTGCTCGGAAACTTTCGGAGCTGGACAGGCTGAGGCGAAAAACCTATGCCAGCATGTATGAACGGGAGGTCTCCGGAAGCCGCTGGTTTGAGTTTCCCGGTGATAACGACAGGATGGAGGTGGAGGTTGATCCCATGCGGTCCGTTTTTGTGGACGATCAACATGTCTTTATTTTTCGCCGGATTATCCTCAACAATCAGATTTACCGGCAGGGCGTGGTGGTCAAGGTCAATGAATTCCTTGAGCGTATGGTCAACACCTATTTCAGAGGCCAGCCCATGTCCGGGTTTACCGCTTTGAGCCTGACGGTAAACGACGAAACCCGGCATATTTCAACCCTTGTCTCCGGCACGGCGGACCCTTCTGACACTTTTGTCCTGAGCCGTTCATTTCCCAGACCCTTTTCCTTTCTGACCGCAAAGATCACCTGCGGTAAAATGCCGTGGTCTTCCGGGCGGACCACGCTGAACATTATGACCTTCATGGTGGCTGCCATTATCCTGATGGGACTGTTCGCCATTTATAAAAGCACCCGGGCGGTCGTGGACATTTCCGAACGGCGTTCCGGGTTTGTCTCTTCGGTTACCCATGAGCTGAAGACACCGTTGAGCAACATTCGAATGTATATCGAAATGCTGGAACAGGGGATTGCCGCAACGCCTGAACGCGAACAGGAATATTACCGCATTCTGGGGTCTGAAAGTTCCCGGCTTTCCCGGCTGATCAACAATGTCCTGGAATTTTCAAAGCTTGAGAAAAAACAGCGCCCCCTGAATCTTCAGAGCGGAACCTTTGAAGAAGTGATCAAGGCGTTTTCGGATATTTTAAGAGAGAAGTTAAGAATGGAAGGGTTTACCCTGACAGTGAAAAAGGACCCGATAAAACCGTTTCGGTATGACCGGGAAGCCATGATCCAGATCCTGATCAATCTGGTCGAAAACAGTATAAAATTCGGAAAAACGGCCGAGAAAAAGGAAATCCTGCTGTCGATTGAAAATGAAAAAAAATACGTCAAAATCAGTATATCCGATACCGGCCCCGGTATTCCGGGAAATGCACTGAAAAAGGTTTTTGAAGATTTTTACCGGGTGGACAACAGCCTTACCCGTAAGACCGGCGGAACGGGTATCGGGCTGGCCCTGGTGAGAAATTTTGTCTCGGAGATGGGAGGATCGGTTTCCGCGGCAAACAATAAAGGTCCGGGCTGCACCATTACCCTCCTGATTCCCGCAGCATGATTTACGGATGGATTGTTTTCAATAAAAATTGACCGCCTCATCCGACGTCGCCCGCTTTGCCGCTAACGCCGAATTCCATTCTTGATAAAGGATAATCTTTCGGGCCGGCTGTTTGGTTTGTTTGTCTGCTTTCCTTTTTTGAATATTTGCACTATATTCTTAATATCCGTTTATCATCGAAAGGATTTCCCGGTTTATGCTGACAGACAAGCTCAGAACCTATATTCAGAAAGAGTTCGAGAAATTAAAAAACAGTTCAAGCCTTCTTCAGCCTCTCATCGAGGGTGGAGAATACGGCCTTGCGCTTATTTCTTCCGATTTTACCCTGATCGATATCAATTCAAAAATGCAGGCGTGGTTTCCTGAAGCGGATGTTTCCGCTTTTCCCCGTTGTCATGCGTCGCTTTACGTCCGCACCGATTCTCCCTGTGAGGGGTGTCCGGCACTGAAGTGTTTTGAAGACGGTAAAAAGCACTCCATGATTATAGAACAGCAAATCGGTGAAGGCCTGATTAATCTAAAAGTCACCTGTACACCGATCAAAGGATCGGATGACACGGTCTGGGGCATTCTGGGCTTTGTTGAGGATATTACCGACCGGATCCGCCAGCAGAAAGAGTTTTCTTATCTTGAAGCCCGCCATGAACAGATCATCGAAAATGCGAGCGATGCGATTATCTCCTTTGACGACTCGGGAAAAATTTTTCAGTTCAATAAAAAGGCACAGGAACTGTTAAATTACGCGCTGGAAGAAGCGAAAAACATGACGGTCTATACGTTGATCCCGGAAAAGGAACAGGTGCGTCAACGAGCGAGAATTCGTGAAATTTTTTCCATGGAAAGGAATTTACAATCCAGCCAGGCCGTTGAAAGCATTTGCCTGAAAAAAGACGGTACCCCGGTTATGGTAGAAACCACCTTTTCCCGCCAAAAAACCGCGGGTAAAAGTGCCATCACCGCTATCCTGCGGGACATTTCTGAACGGAAAAAATACGAAGCCAAGCTGAAATCATACGCTGAGGAACTTGAACGGGAAGTGAAGTCGAGAACAAACCAGCTTCGTCTGTCGGAACGGCGTTACCGGACACTTTTGGGAACGGCAAACGATGCCATTGTTTCCACGGACCGGGATGCAAACATCCTTTACCTGAACCATAAAGCCGAAGAACTTTTTGAATACCGGCGGGAGGATCTGCTGGGGGAATCCCTTCTCAAATTGACGCCGAAAGAGGTCTGGGACATTGCTCTGCAGGAAATGCAAACGGCCGATTTTTCCGAACGGGGAAAGATGTTCGAGTCTTTCGGCATCAAACATTCCGGAAAAACATTTCCCGTTGAAATGACAGTGTCACTTTTCGAATGGGACGGCGAAAAACATTTGACCTTCATTGCCCGGGATATTGCCCTGAGAAAAAGTCTTGAACGGGAACTTCAGGAATACACGGCAAAGCTGGAAGAGAAAGTAAGAGAAAGAACCTATGAGCTCACAGCGTCCCAGCAAACGCTGAAGGAAAAGGTTTCAGAGCTTTCCATCCTGAATGAAATCAGTGAGGTGCTGGCCAGCACGACAGACCTGAATGTTGTTTTAAACGTTATTCTGGCCGGCGCCACGTCTCATCATGGTCTCGGGTTCAACCGGGCCTTTCTTTTCCTGATGAACAGCGACCGAACATTTCTGGAAGGCCGGGTCGCGATCGGACCGGCAAATGCCAAAGAGGCGCAGCGCATATGGGGAGAAATTCTGGGAAAGAGTCTGACCCTGAGGGAAACACTGCAATCCTATACCGATATCAATGAAAAAACCGATTCCCATGTCAACAATATTGCCAGGACCCTGCGGGTGCCGCTGACGGATGAAAACAATATTCTGGTCAAGGCGGTGAACCGGCGGGAGTCCTTTAATGTCAAGGATGCGGCTTCCCGCTCGGATGTGCCCGGGGAATTGTTGGAAAAGTTGGACAGCAATGAATTTGCCGTAACACCGCTGGTGGCGGAAGATGTGGCCCTGGGAGTGCTTCTGGCGGACAATGCGATTACCAGAAATCCTATTCAGGAACACGATATTGAAAAACTCCGTGCATTTGCCACGAATGCGAGTCTGGCTATTGAAAAATCGGAACTTTACAAAGTCAATGAGGAAAAGGTCCTGGAGCTGGACATGGCGTATCGGGAGCTCAAGGAAAACCGGGACCGGCTGATTCGTGCGGAGAAACTGGCCGCTGTGGGTGAAATGTCCGCGACCGTGGCGCATGGTATTCGGAATCCGCTGGTGGCGATCGGCGGTTTTGCCAGGCGTCTGTTTAAGAACGAGGCCCATGAAAGCAGTAACAAAAAATATCTTCAGATTATTGTTGAAGAAATCGACCGGCTGGAGATGATGCTCTCGGAACTTCTGAGTTTTGTCCGGCCGCAAAAACTGCGTCTGGACAAGATATCGCTTAACGATATTATTGGAAAAAGCCTTCAGATCTTTTCTTTTGAATTTAAAAAAAGAAAGGTGGTCGTTCAGAAAGACCTCCATCCGGTTCCCGATCTTGAAATCGATTCGGGACAGTTTCGAAGGGTTTTGCAAAACCTGTTCAATAATGCCATGGATGCCATGCCGGAAGGCGGGACCTTGAAGATCGTTACCGGGATGGAAGAAGGTTTCATCAAGCTTTCTATTTCAGATACCGGAATCGGAATTTCGGAAAAGGACATCGAAAAGGTTTTCCATCCTTTTTTTACCAGCAAGGCAAAAGGGACCGGGCTGGGTCTTCCAGTCTGCAACCAGATCATCTCTATCCACAACGGGCGGATCAACCTGGAAAAAAACGAAGAACAGGGGATGACCTTTCACATCTTTCTGCCGCCGATACAGAAAAATGAGGTGCTTTAAAGGTTTCTCGCCCTTTTTAGTGGACAGTTAATGAATATCAGTATCAAAACTGTTCATGCAGAATTTTCACTCCGAGACCATTTTTTTCCCAGATACGAAAACGCTTTCCGATCACCAAGGAGGAAGGCTTTCAGGATGTTGTTTTTTGTAAAGAGGTAGTGCAGGCAACAGCCGATGAAACTGATGGTAAAGGACAGAACCCAGGGATGATGGCCATAACTTTTAAACAGGTCCCGAAAAAAGAGATGGGTAAACATTATGGTGATCGAAGCAGTACCGGCAAATGCGGCAATAGCAGACAGTATTTTTTGACGGTTGATTAAATAGGCGCAGAACCCCACTAGCTTTGTGAGAGCTAAAGCTGCCAGCGGAGAAAAAACGGGCCAGCCGTAATAAGACCACTTCATTTCAAAAGCAATTGGGTATCTATAATACAAGAGAATTACCGAGACCGCCGTAATCACAGCGGCTAGAAATACTTGCCAGGCGGAATGGTTTTTTAAGATTTGGCCTCCCCATATCGCTCCCAGACTATAAAACAGGAATGAACATAGCACCACATTGAGATTCCAGGGATAGACCAGCGGAGGTAAATATTGGGCAAGTATGGCGATTGCATATAAAGTTAGGCTCAAAACGAGGATTTTTTTATTTGAGACTTTTCGGAGTGCAATTAGATTAAAAAGCTGTTGCGTTAAGAACAGGCAGGAGATAAACCAGAAAACGCCAACATTGCCCATCAGGAATATTCCGCCATAGGCCATTTTGGCCAGATTCAACAGGAAAGCATATAGAGAGGCTTTCCCTGGCGTTGCGGCAACCTCAAACAAATTATTGACGAGAAGGGGTCCTTTAAAAATTAGAAGATATGTGGCATAGGGAAGAAGAAGAGAGATGGACTTTCTTTTCAGAAAAACAAGTTTATCAGAATACGCTTTATGAAAGTAGCCGCTAACCAGAAAAAAGAAAGGCATGTGAAAGAGAAAAATACCTTCTTTAGCAATGCCGGTAACCAGATGACCGAGAACAACCGTATATATTACTATGCCTTTTGCAATATCAATGTGTGTGTCTCTTTGCATTTGTTTTCAGTTGAATCCGGTTTTCCCGATGTAGGGGGCACAGTTGCAAGGGCGATCCGGGAAGCATGGATTTCCTGGATTTAATGCTTCCGACGTTTTGATTATATTTTATCCGTGAATGACTGTCAATTTTATCAGGAAGACGGAACGATAGACGCGTTGCGAAGCTTCGGGTTGATATTTTTCCAGTGGTTGAACCAGTAGCTGAAATGTTTTACATCAGACACGTCAACTTCATCCTGCTGAAGAAGCTTCACAAACGAAGTGATATATTTTTTTTGCCGGGCGCGAATAAAATATTCTATTAAAGAAAAGGCCCTGAGAAATAAAATGCCGCTTCGGGCCAAATGGTACATGTCCAGAGACAAGTGGTAGAGCATACCGGCAAGCATATAGTAAAATAGCGGATTAACCCTTCCGAGAAAAAAAATCAGCAAAAAGAATTCAAGCGTATGAAAAGGGCTTAAAACAAAAAAACATTTCTGCTTTACCGCATTTTCTATAATTTGACAGCAGGGAAAAACACCAAAAATCCGCCAGGATCCGGTTTGCCGGATGTACTCAATGACATGATCAATATCGATGAATATGACGGACAGACCAAAGGTAACGGCATTATTCCCGATAAAAGGATACAATACAGCACTGGTCGTTACACTTTGAATAGTGTGTTCTTTCAGGCTACTCATGAATCTATTTTCTTTTTTCGGTCAGGCATGTTTAACAACAGCATAAAAGCAGCTTTTACTCCCGACCCAATGAAGGGTTAAGAATCCTTGTATCCTTTTATGGCTTCTGTTATGACAGCAAGTTTTTTATGGGTAATGGTCTTTTTTTGATGATTCGGGTCCAAATCAAGATAGAATTGCAGTTCCCCAATGCCGATAAAGTTTCCCTGATTGATCACAACAGGCGCTTTGCCTTGCCAAGGGGTCCAGGGTTTTTCTCCGCTAAAGCAATAGGTGCTGAAATAAAGATCTCCCGCCGCCCGGCTGTTGTTCACCATCAAGGTTCCGCCGGAATAATGGTCTGTTGATTCATGCCACATCTGAATTCCCTGTCCGGTTTCAGAGGAGGAACTAAACGTGGCCACATATTCCTTGCCGGCAGAATTTTTAATTGGAGGAAAAATAAAAACAAGACGTTGATTTGTTGATATTTTTTTCAAAGGATAAGTCAGGCGATGCAGCACCGGTGCGTTTGCGGTGTCTCTCTGGAGAGTGAAAATGATGTCTCCAGTCGGATTCGATTTTTTCCATGCAAACAAAACACGAACAGCACACAGATTGTCTGCCGAAGCCGAAAAGCTTTGTCCAATGGTGGTTTTGATGTTTACAGGGGGGGTGACGCAGCAAAAGGAAGATTGGTCCGCATTTTGTACGAGTTGGGTATCCGCATAGGCTGGCCGGAGCACCATAAAACAGACATAAATGTTGAGAATGATCAAAAGTGCGGATAATCCGGCAAAAAATATACTTCTGACTGTGGCCGGCAACAGGTAGCGCAGTCCGGTAAACGTAAGGACGGCAAAGGGGGCTAAAACAATATAAAAGTATCTGCCCAGGAACATGCCGAAATACTGCATGTTCATGATTGTGTACTGCGCCATAGCGCCGGTAAGGGCCAGAAGCAGAAATCCCAGGGCCTGGCGCTGAAACAGGGGGGTGTGTTTTAATCTTGGAATCAGGCAAAAAAGACCGGCTGCGGCCAGGGCCAGAATGAGACCATAGACAATATTGTGAAACAGGGGAATCTTTACAGCAGTTGATCCCAGGGCACCAAAAAAAGAGGTGTATGTTTTGCCCAGGGCCATCAAAAAATAGTCCAGAGTTGATGGAACTTTTTGAGAAATCCAGGGCTGATGCACCAGAAAGGCTTTTGACAGTAATGGATCCTTACACACAAGATAGTTTCGGATATACCACCAGCCGGAGATCAGAAATCCCGTTCCCAGGATCAGGGTTCCGTCAAGCAGGGGGTTTTTTCTGTTTCGGAACCAGACCCAGATAAGCGCGCACAGAGTCAGGGGAATAAAAAGAATGGAGGCTGAGCGGGTCAGAAAACAAAGTCCGAGAAAAAGTCCCGCGCCTGCTTTCCATTTCCATTTTTCAGGGCTGTCGATGTATTGCAGCAGACACAAAATAAAAACGGTTGAGAACAATATCATCAGGCTCTGATTTGAAACAGAGGAAGAAACCTGCTGAAACTGTGGAATGGTTGCCACGAAAAGGGCACAGGCTGCCGCACAAACACGTTCTCTCGGCAGTATGGTTAATGCAAGTCTGTATATCAGCAACAAGGTAACAGCACTGAAAACGATCGACAAAAATCTGATGGCATAGGCACTGCGGACTTTACCGGGATAGAGCGGTCCGGAATCGGTCTGGGGATGAAGAATCTGCCGGTATCCGGGCGCATCATTGATAACCAGGATGTTCTTTAACTGTTTTGTGTCCTTTTTACATAAAAAGGATACGAAAAAATAGTAGAGGGGAGGATGAAATCCCATGTTGAGGCTGTACGGTTCCGGATCTGTGGTGTATAAAGGCAGACTTCCTTTTTGGGCCAGGTGTTCACAATAACCAAAATGTCGTTCTTCATCCGGAGAGCACCACAATGGATTATAGTAACTAAAAAGGAGTCCCATGACGACAAAATAGATGACAACAAAATAAATATAAATTTTTTTCATTTTCGTCTTTTTGACGCTGGAAATTTCAATGAGATTTTTCTGTAATGTCCCTATTGTCTGTAATGCCTGATGTTGTTTCCTGCCAAGATCCAAGCCTATTAGCGGGGGGCATTTTTCCTTTGACTTTCAGTTGGGCGTCGGCTACTTTTTACGTATCAATAGCGGAGAAAATGGACGTTTATATGCAGAGAAAGTATAGGCATTGTGTGCTGTACTGTCAATAAAAACCATTTTCTCAGAGCGGTAGCTATTTAATAAGATCGTAGACATCCCGGTCCCGGATAAATTCGAGGCGGCGGTTCAAAAAATCGGATGTCCGGATCGAAATCGCATATAACATTATTGTTTCTATTCAACAGTGAAAACAGTTCTTCTCACCGGCGGTACAGGTTTTTTAGGCAGTCATCTCTTAAATCGTCTGTCTGACCGGTACCGATTTATTTTGTTGAAAAGATCCTTTTCCGATATCAGACGGATAGAAACAGTTATAAGGAATGTCGAATGTTTTGATATCGATACCTGTCCGCTGGAAACAGTTTTTCAAGGTGAAAAAATTGACAGCGTTATTCACACGGCCGTCAATTACGGCAGAAACGGTGAATCCTTCTACCGCGTATTTCAGGACAATGTTCAGTTTCCGTTAAACCTGCTGCAACTGTCCATTGAAAACAATGTTAAACTGTTTCTAAACACAGATACCTTTTATACCAAGCTGGACAATATCTACCCTTCCGCACTGTATTATTCCATGTCCAAAATTCAGCTAAGCCAATGGTTGAGATCTATTACGGAAAAGATCAGAATTGTTAATCTCAGGCTGGAACATGTTTACGGACCGAACGACAATCCGGACAAATTCATTCCTTTTCTGGCCGGACAGCTGTCAAAAAACCGGCCTGAAATTCCGCTGACAACATGCGCCCAGGAACGGGACTTTGTTTACGTCGATGATGTTGTCAATGCCTATGGTCAGGTGCTGGACAATGAAGATTGTATTTCTGCGCACTTTTCCGAATTTGAGATTGGAACGGGTCGTGCGACGGCTGTCAGTGAACTGGTCAAATTGATGCAAACCATTTCAAACAGTCAAAGC
>Ga0272441_10013932_pt1 | contig 11494 bp, 6 predicted proteins | sample SSMProp6N_FD_193582 | JGI IMG/M metagenome (GOLD analysis project Ga0272441, IMG submission 193582) | Marine sediment archaeal communities from Little Sippewissett salt marsh, Falmouth, MA, United States - SSM-Prop-6N | ecosystem: Environmental > Aquatic > Marine > Wetlands > Sediment ... | reverse complement strand
ATTCTCTGACCTTAAGCAATAACAAAAGAGAAAAGCGCCGATGCGGGTCTGTTAAAACAAGGGACGCTTCAAAACCAAAGTCGGATAAATAAGGGACCATTTCATAGAGCCGATATTTTCTGCTGATCTCAGTATAAATTTTCTCGTTCGGGCGGATATTGAAACTCCTTGCAGTGGGCTTTATTTCGATAACTTGTTGTTTCGTAAAGTGCGCTGCTATTTCAATCCTATCTCTTTCCTCCGAATAGCAGGCATGATGCTCCACGCAGTCAATGTCTATATCCGAATGCAACTCCCGGTTCATTCTGACAAACAGATTCTTTGTAAATGCTTCCGTCACCCCCGCCCTGTCATTATATGCGGCCTCCAGTGTCTCTATATCCTTCACCAGATCAATACCCAGGAGAAAATAATCTCCCGCAGCCAGGCATCTGGCCATACTGCCCCAGAAAATCTTCTCCTCTTCTTCATCCAGGTTTCCGATGGAACTGCCCAAAAACATCACCATCACAGGGTTAATCTGGCTAATTAGAGGAAACGCGCATTCATAGGAACCGTTAATACCGGTAAAAGTTACTTCGTCGTGCTGCTTAAGGATATTGTCGCAAGCTTGTTCGAGCGCGGCTTTGCTGATATCAATAGGGATATAACGAGCGAACCGGTGGCACTCGGTGAAGGCATTTAGAATATAATTGGTCTTCAGTGAGTTTCCGGAACCAAGTTCGACCAGGGTAACCGGGCCAACGGTTTTACAGATTTCCTCGGCGTATTCTTCCAAGAGAGACACTTCAGTGCGGGTGAGGTAATACTCCGGTTGTTCGCAGATCAGATCGAAAAGCTCGCTTCCGCGAGAGTCATAAAGAAAACGCGATCCCAACTTTTTGGGATTCATCGATAGCGTATACGTCGCCGAACTAGCAAAATCTGCCGCAGGGTCCATAGTCTTTCCGGCTTTGATTATCGAACTTTCTCCACCGCTGATAACTTCGCTGAATAGCTCCGGCAGATTTAAAATGGTCACTTGGTCCGGTGTCATGGATACTCCTTTAAACTTTCGCCAGATCGATTGTCAGAAAATAGGAGTAATATGCAAATGCATAAGTTCTTACGGCTTAACTACTGCACTTAATACAACACTAAAAACAAATCAGCGGTATTCGCTCATATCGGGCATAAGCAATTTCATGATCAACGGGACGAAGCGCCTACACATAAACGCCCAGTTCTTCCATTATGGATTTCGATATTTCAATTAGTTCCCGAGTATGGCATATCTCCGGATACGCTTTAAAGTTCGGTTAATAAAAATAGTCCTCAGGTTCTAAAAATCACATTTTCTATATTTACATATTTCAAGCTGTTCTTCGCTCAAACTCATCTATTGTCCTAATAAATTTTCCTTAAGATTCTGAGAACAATATATGGATTCTTTTTTTTCATCTATCCTTTCAGCGTTTTATGACGACCGCCGTATGGCGGGAGGGCCAGAATAGATAATTCCGGCATCATTATCATGACAGCTCATAAGACCAGAAAAATATCCTGAAAATACGATAATACGAATGATAAGTCGAGGCAAGAGGATTTGAACTGCCTACCAATCTATTGGGATTACAAAGCGAATTACAACCGATCATAGTATATACAAAGACTGCCGCTGCTCCGGAATAGTTGATCTGCGAAACATGTCAGTAGAAATGTTCCGAACTTCCATTCTGAATTATCTGAATGCGGATAAAATTTGATACGCGTTAAAGGGTGTGCTTTAAGCTGGCTTAGAGTAACCTGCGCCCAAAACCGCCAAGTCTGCCCAGCGGGTCATAAAAACCGTGGGGGCTGGTCACATGTCTGACCATCGGGGGAAGGGACATATTACCCGCTGGAATGGCGGATCTCCATCAATAATGTCGCAAAACCCTTCAAATCCTTGTGACTTGAGTTTTGATCAAATTTATTCTAATCTTGGAATTTCAAATTATATTAGTACATTTTAATCCGGTGATAACTTAATAATGAAGACGTATGGGAGGAGAGACACGCTGGTAAACATAGATATCGCTGAAGGGATTGCCCTGCTAAAAATGGAGAACGGCACGCATAATCGTTTCAATAGCGATTTTATCGATGAATTTCAGGGAGTCCTTGACAGGTTCGAGTCAGGTGAAAATGCTAGAGCAATTGTGATTACCAATAACGGCAAATATTTCACTGAGGGAATGGATATCGAATGGGTCATGAATCTTTCTTCTGAGGTCATGACGGAGTTTTTTATTAACCTTTTCCGCTTTTTCCACCGGGTGTTTACTTATCCATTACCGGTTGTTGCCGGAATAAATGGACACGCAATTGCGTCTGGACTTGCTTTTGCAATGTGTTCTGATGTTAGGGTCATGCGAAGCGAAAAAGCAGTATGTTCCTTCCCTGAGGTTGATTTACATATCGAGCCGCCACCGGGTTGTATCGAAATGGTAGCTCACGCTATTGGCCGGTACAAGACAGAAAAGGCATTTCTGACCGGTAGGCCTTATCGTGGCGAGGCGGCTTTAGCCATGGGATTTGCGGATGAGCTGGTTGATTCAAACAAAGTACTTGATAGAACTATCGAGATTGCCAAGGAGCTTGCTTCCAAACCCCTTAGTACATATTCAGCAATAAAAATGATATCTCGAGGTGAAATTGCCAGTTCCATGCTCAAAGCTAATGAAAAATATATTCGCGGTTCGCAACTGGTAAGCATGTTTCAGGGGTGTGATCTCGATTGTCTCAGATCCCTGTCGTAACACTTTCAAATCAAGCTTAAACCTTAAAAACGTGAATTCCATAGGCTGCAAGAAACCGGATTCTTCCCTGGTATCTAAACTTTATAAATGCCTAAAATTTTATACGGCCCATAGCGGAAGTTCCTTGCAATCCTTTTGGATATTTTCACCCACTCCTCAGCCCCTAGAATGGCCGTATAGTCGTTTTTTCTTTTTATAGTGGATGATTCGAAACCGCTTATAAGCTTTTAGGCTTTTAGGAACATGATTGGAGAACCATGGGTGTCACGTGATACCAATGACAAGAATAAATATCAGGATAATACTTCACGTACGAACTCATAATCCGTCAATTATATCAAGGATTTCTTCATTATCTGGAATATCGGACATGGAATGACCGTAATGGGCATAACGAACAATACCGGATTTATCAATAATAACCTGAGCAGGCATGCGACCAAGTTTGAACAACTTAACTTCCTGCCCATAAAGCTTGAGAACGGAATGTTGAGGATCTGGAATGCCTGTGAAAGGAAGTTTGCTTTTGTCCCAGTATTTGGAAAAGGATTCCGGTTTTTCAGGGCCGACAACTATAATTTCAGTGTCTCGTTTCATGAAATCTTCATGTCCGTGGCGCAACTGCGCCATGTGCCTGCGGCAGAATGGTCACATAAAACCACGATTGAAAACAAGAAGCACAATTTTATGGCCCTGATATTCAGATAACTTTACCTGTTCTCCCCTGAAGTCAGCGAGGGCAAAGTCAGGTGCGGGCGCATCGATTTTCACTTTGGGCATTAGAGACCTCTCAAATAGGATTTTTCTACAATGGGTTTCAGATTTTTATGATCCTAACTCAGAGTACAGTTTTAATAGGATAGCTTTTGAGTATAAATTTAGCAAGTTCATTTTCAGCAAGTGCAATAACGGTTTAATGCCACATTAAGGATATGGCTTTATACCAGTAACATGGCGCAATATGATTCTTGAAAAGCAAAATATGCTTATCTACAGGTACCCAAAACCCGCCAAACCTGCGCGCCGGCTCTCTGGCGGCACGTATTTCCTAAAATCTTACTCAACCACTTTTCAATTTTCACCAATAAATCAACAAATTACTGATTCTAAACAAAAAACCGAGCCGATTACCGTTTTACATTATTTACATAAATCCCACAAAATGGCACTGTTTTTTTAAAACTTGGCACTTTTCTGGCATTTAAAGCAATTGATATTTTTTCAAAACGCGCTAAACTATTGGTTTTATTGAATGCCCGGGTGGCGGAACTGGTAGACGCAAGGGACTTAAAATCCCTCGGGAGTTTCTCCTGTGCCGGTTCGATTCCGGCCCCGGGCATTTTTTTAACAACTTTCCCTTCGGCGACCGTTATCACTCATTTACGTTCTTTCGCTTTTCTTTATGGAATCGGGTAATGAAACCCCATATCGACCGTACCGGTGTCCGCGGCACCGCTGGTGCTGGTGGTGGTGTTGAGCAGGTAAGCCGGGACGGAGCCGATTCCGGCATCCACGCACGGGCTCGTTGACGCCTGGTCCGGCGGCTGGCTCAGATGGAAATTAGAGGGACTTGCAAATAACGGATTAACATTAATGTTGCCCGCTCCGGCATAAACGCTCGACGCGGACATTCTAAGATCGCTGTAGCCGACGTTTATTATACCGCCGCTGGAAGCGTCAACTTCCGGCGATAGTACATCCCAAAGTATACTGTTGCCGATGTTCACAACGGAATCGCCCCATGAAAAAACGGCGCTGGCGGCATACCCCGCGTTGTTATCGACCAAAGTAGTGTTTATAATGTTCACAAAGCTTGTTTCTCCCGTAAATGCCCGTGAAAATATTCCGCCGCACAGATTATCCGCCACGTTGTTTACTATCAGGTTATTAATTATATCCAAACCTCCGGAACAATTGAACAGCCCGATGGCGGCTCCCCTGTTCGCGGTATTGCCGTCGAAAATACAGTTGCTTATGGCGCCATCGAGCAGTCCGCCGCCCAGGCCGCCTCCATAACCGACACCAAGGCCTGAGCCGGAAGTTGAATTTTTATAAAAAACGCAGTCATCTACGTTGACGCTTGCGCCGGCTATCCATGCCCCGCCATTGGTATTGTAGGAAAATACGGTATCCGAAATCAGAACCGACGAAGAGCCCGCGATGTCGCCGTAGTGCATCAATCCCTGCCCCTCGTTATTTACAATATCGTTGCCGATCGAGTAAAACGTGCCCCGCGTGTACATATTGCCTATACCCGAGCCCCAGTAGTATCCTAAATTAGAATCGAATGTACACCTCTCGGTCCTCGCATAGGAATATTTATTTCCCAGCCCTCCACCCCCGATGGGCACTCGTTCGATAAAATAATATACGTATGGATAAGAAAAAGAAAATATAGCGTAATTTTCCGTGAAGTCCGTATCGTAAATGTAGGCGTAACTGTCGATATAATTGAACACTCCGGCCCCGGCGACGTTGCTTGCGTTATTGCTGATGGTGCTGTTGCTCAGAACGAAAGTTGAGTTTTGAGTGTTGATCGCACCGCCATTTACCCTTTTGGCCTCGTTGCTGTCGAAAACACTGTTGTTGACGGTCAGCGTGCCTCCCGTTTCGAATATTCCGCCCCCGTAAAATTCCGCCGTATTGTAGTCGAAATCGCAGTTGTTGACGATGGAATTTGAGTAAGCGTTATAAATACCGCCCCCGTTTCCCACGAGAAAATCGCAAAAAAACGCCTGGTTATCGCTGAAAGTGCTGTTGTTTATTGTTATTGACGAGTTCAAATTGGCCGCTCCGCCGCCGCCGAAATAACTCCAGTTATTCGAAAAATCGCAATTATCCACAACCAGCGAATCGACGTTGAGGTTGTATATGCCTCCGCCTAAATCCGAGCTGCGCGAGTTCTCGATGTCGAATCCGTCGAGACGCGCGTATGACGCGCCCAAAACCACGGTCTTGTCCATGAACTCACCGTCGAGGAGTGTCGAGTTGGCAAGCAGGTTGCGGTTGGCGGGAGTCGATTCCGTTCCGACGAAGCCACCGTAAAATTCAACACCATCTTTCATAATGAGTACCGGATTGGTGTCACCGGTGGCGAAAGTCGTGTTTTTCGCCCACACCTGGCATCCCGTAGAGGCGCGGTCAGCCGCCACCTGAAGAGTACTGAACGCGTCGGTCCAATTCATGCCGGTCTCGGCGCCGGCGGCATTCGGGTCCGTATAGAAAATGCACGAACCGCTCAGGACATGAATGGGGATTGTCTGAGAAACAACTCCGCCCGCTCCGTCCGATACCTGAACGCTCACATCGCACTCCTCGGCCCCTGCGGACGTCATAAAGCTGAAATCGCAATCGGTGGCCGCGATCCCGGACCCGCTCACGTTTACGACAAACGAGCAGGACTGGCCTGTTTTTGAATACGTCAATGTTTGCGCCGGAATGTCGGAGTCGTCGGCATGTCCCCAATGGTAATCGATGGATTCGTTCGTCCACGCCCAGATGTCCGGCGCGGGAGGATTCCATAGAGGCGGCTGGTTATCCTCCACTATTGCGAGTGGGGTATTTTGTTGCACCGATTCCTGAGAATCCGAGCAGATAATTCCCAGGACACAGTTCGAACCGCCCGTGGTTTCGTCCGGCGTTACAGTAAATTGTCCCAGCCCGCCGCCGTTATCGACGAAAGCTCCGGGGCACGTGTGGGACGGACTTGTCGCCAGCGTCATGGCGTCACCGTCGGGATCAAAACATACCGCGTCATATGTATAGGGAGTGTTTTCCGTAATGGAAGTGGGTGCGAGAGATGTAAAAGAGGGTGGAGTGTTGATACACTCGATATAGATAGTTTCCTCGCTCGACAGCGCTCCGCCGGCGCACTGGTCGGTAGCCCTTACGTCAACGCCGCAATCCTCCATTCCGTTACAGGTCCAGTTGACCAAGCCCGTACCACCGTCGATCATCGGGACAAACGAGCAGGTGTTGTTCACCAGGCTGTATGTCAGCGTTTCAGCGGGTATGTCCCGATCGGTCGCATCCGCATCATAGCTGTCCGAATTTCCCCAGTGCAATGTCCGAAGAGTCGGCAGATTGGTTATTACCGGCGCGGCGCACACTTCATCTATTGTGATTGTGGCGGTATCCTGGGCGGTCGCTCCGAAACCGTCGTCGATATCGACCACAATGTCGCATGTTCCCTGCCCTACAACTTCATCCCCCGTAAAATCGACCTGTGCGCAGTTGGTGATTGTCGCTCCCGGGCAAGTGGTCGCCGCGTTCAGCGAGCAAGCGATGTAACCGGGGTCGGCGGGGTCGGCGTTCGGGAGATCCGGGTCGGCTGGCGTTATTGCGCAGACGCCGGTCGATCCTTCGTTAACATTGGCCGGGCAGGCGAGCGCGATCGTCGGGATCGTGTTTATTTCATCAACCCGCACGATTTGTGAATCCTTAACCTCGTTATTTTCCGTAAGCCGGACCGACGCCGCGCATCCACCGGGACCTTGCTCTTCAGTCGAAGTGAAATCGTAAGTCCATGGAGCGGCGCCGCTTACGGTCCCGCCGCATGTGTCCGTCGCGGGGTCTATTTCGGGCGTGCCGCCGTTTGCGGCGATTTCACAGGTCGCGGCTCCGCCTTCGGCGACCGGGCCGGGCGTACAATTAGATATATCGACCGTCTGAATCACCGATATCTTTATATCCCGGGAAATGGATCCTCCGTCACCGTCGACGACCTGAACGGTCACCACGCATTCTTCAGCCATCGAGGCGCGAAAAAATACGTTGCACGAAACGTTTCCGGATCCCCTCCCAATTACCTCGACCGGAAGTAAACACGTACTCTTTTTTTTCAAACACCTTATAAATCCCGGGTCCGATTTTTTCAAATTAGGGATATCGTCGTCCGCCGCCATACCGTTCATTTCATCGTATCTTTCGCCCGCGATCACCGATATGTCGGATGGAGAAGTTTCCCAGTACGGGAGTTTATTCGGATAACCGTCTTCGTCATCAGGATAACATTCCGGAAACCCCAGCAAAGAAACCAGTAGAAAAATGTAAATCAAACCTCTTATAGTTTTTATGTTCATTAATCTTCTCCTCAATTAAGGTGCCGTGGGTATCGGATAATGGAATCCTATGTCGGCATTGTTCGAATCGGGGGCTCCCGCAGTGCTGGTCGTATATATATCCAACCCCAGACTCGCCGCCGTCACATTTGTGGAATCCACATAATAACTTACTTCGGCCTGGTCCGGGGGTTGGGCGGCATAGTAGTTTCCATATGGACCGGTAGCGAAGTTGTAAGGTCTGGGTGGATCGTAACCATACCAGGATGCAGTACCGACCTTGCAGCCCTGTCCCACCCAGCTATAGGCATTAACCGCACAATACAGCTGTTGTGAATAGGAACTGAAGTCGGGGGGCTTTTTACAATCGCCCCATTGCTCGATGCAGTTCGTACAATTCCAGATCGTCGAATTCGCAAGATATAAGTCGAAGTAATAGTAATATAATCCACCGCCGCTGGTGCCGACGTTATCGATGAAGGAAGAATTGTAGATATCGCTTTCCACCACATATCCGTACAGGGCCGGGCCGTAGTAAGCCGTGTTGTCGTACATAAGACAATTAAAAATCAGACTGCCGAAACTGTATTCCTGGTATATACCTCCACCGCGGGTAACGGCGCTGTTATCGTGAAAAATACAATTCTCGATCGTCAGGTTATCGACATAGTAACTGAACAACCCGCCGCCGTAATCGTCAAGCCCGCCTCCCGCGGCGTTGCCTCTAATTATATGGAATCCGTTAATCTCCGCGTCGCCGGCCGCGATTACAACATGATGGGCGGTGTTTTGTCCATCCAGGTAAGTCGGATTCGCGAAGAAATCATAGCGTTGGGCAAACGTGGTTTCGGTTCCGACAAAGCTGCCGTACATGCTGACCCCTTCTTTCATAATCACAACCGGATCGGTCCCCGGAGCCGCGTAAGTCCCCTGCGCAACCCATAAATCGCAGCCGTACCATGCGGTATCGACGGCTTCCTGAATAGTGTTGAAAGCATCTGCCCACGATCTGCCGCCCGTCCCGGTAACGGTGTTATCGACATAAAAAATACAGGGATCCACATTAATGGGAACACCCACCGTTGTCGAGCCGCCGTAACCGTCGGTGACACTCACGCTTACCGTGCAGCTTTCCGCGCCGGACGCGGCGATGAAATCAACCAGGCAATCCACCGACCCCTGGCCGCCGCCGGTTACGGACACATCGAAGGAGCAGTCGTCGCCCGCGTTGGAGCATGTCAGATTACCCGGATCGTCGACAAGGGCGGTTGGTAAATCGCCGTCGGTTGCATGCACGTAAAGCGCGTTAAACGGTTCGCCGGTGTATAAGGGAATCGACGCCGGGGCCGGGCTGACGGTGGGCGCCTGGTTCGCTTCATCTATAACTATTCTGCGGCTGTCCGACAGGGTGTTTTTCACCACTTCCGCGACACACTCGCCGGGACCGGCGGTTTCGCCCTGAACCGGCGCGGCGTAAGGACCGGCGCACGCCGCGTCGATAGAACCGCCGCATGTGTCGCCCGGACCGATCGCACAGTTACTTGGTCCGACATTGACAACAACGGGACAGGAAATCGCGGCGGTTTCATCTACCCTTACGGGGCAGAAAATACCGATCTCCTCGGTGTTCACGGTGATGTCCGCCCCATCGACAGTCGACAAGGCGGGCGACCCGTCGTCCGTTACATTCACCGAAGCTCGGCATGACGCTGTAGCGGTCGCCACATTGTAGGCCGCGCAATCGGTGAGCGTTCCGCCACAGGTGTCGTCCGAGGCAATCGAGCAGGTAAGCGCGTTTGCGGGCAAGTCCGCGTCGGTCACGTTAATCGCGCAGTTTATCGAATCGTTCTCGATCGCCGATGCGGGACAGGTCAATGTTATCGACGGAGCGACGTTTATTTCATTCAGGTCTATCGTAACCGAATCCGTGGAGGTGGGTTCCTCCATGAGCAACACGGAAGCATCGCAATTGCCGGGAGCGTCGTTTTCACTCACGACAAATTCGTAAGTCCACGGACCGGCGCCGTTTAATGCACCTCCGCAGGTATCGTTCAAGATATCGACAACGGGGGTGCCGATATCCGATTGAACGACACAGTTTACCGAATCGCCTTCATTCGCCGGGTCGGGAGCGCAATTAAATATATCGATATTTTGCAGTACCGTTATGTTTATTGTTTTCGACACTTTGTTACCGGAACCGTCCTTAACCGCGACCTTTACGCCGCAAGTTCCACCGGTAACGGCGGTAAAACTCATAACGCATCCCAGCGCACCGCCGCCCTTGCCTGTAAAATCCACGTTAAACGGACACGTGTTGTTTACAACCGCGCACTTCATATATCCGGGATCGCCCGAAACGGAGCGGGGCGTATCGTTGTCCGCGGCCGTGCCGTTCAATTCGTTATAATTTTCCCCCGAACGGAGCGTAATATCGACCGGCGCTTGAGTCCAATAGGGAGAGTTGTTGGGAAACAAATCATGGTCTGGATTGTCACACTCGGGGAAAGCGAAAAGAAAACCCGAAAACACAACAATAAAGAGTATTTTTTTGAATCTATCGCACATTTTATCGTCCTTTCGAGATAAACTCTCATTTTTCCAGTCTGTTGGTATAATCATAGTTTATTGTCGGTTTAAAATCAATGCAATTCACATAATTTGCGAGAACTCGGTGTCATATGAATAATAACCATGTATTATGCAAATTGGGTAAATAGTTCATTTTGGGGCTTGTTCACCGTTATTTTTGTTTTTCAAAAGACGCATTGGCTACAATCTGGAGGTTCAATTATAATCATACCGATGAGTACGGGTCCGATCAATCATAAAGAGATCGCAATCGCGGGAACGGTCATGGCCGCCTTATGCTGCGTTTACTATTGCCCGATATGGTTCGCCGGGATGAGCGCGCTGAGCGCCGTGGTGAACGATATCGGCGGCTATTCGGGTTGTTACCCTCCGTGGGAACTTGTCCGGAAGGGTTACCTCGACGGTTTCTTTCCCATATGGGTGGACATATCCGAGTCGCCTCCAAACTATAAAGTATGGGGAGGCGCCTACCTCAACCCGACCTCACTGCTGCTGATTCCCTTTAATCCGGATAAAATCCATAATTTATATTTCATTATCCGAATCTGGCTTATGGCCCTGTTTTCGTACATTTTCGCGAGGCGCGCCATGGGAGCCGGCGTTTACGCGGCCGCCATAACGGCGATAAGTTTCGCTTTTACGGGTATAGTCCAGAAACGTATGAATACGATCGAGATGCATTTGCCATGGATGATCCCGCTCTTTTTGCTGACGATACATGATCTGATCAGAAAACCCGGCGTAATCGGGGTAATTGCGTGCGGACTTGTAAGCGCCATGGCTGTCTGGACGGGTCACCCAATCGCGGCGTTTTACATGTTTTTACTCGGGGGATTGTACCTCATTTTTGTCTGCGTATCGGACGGTTTCAAGATCGACTCGATAGTCGCCGTCTTTTGCGCGGGAATTATCGGGATATTCGTCAGCGGCCCGCAACTTATTCCCGGGTTGGAGGGGCTGGCGTGGGATTGGAACTATCATTTTTCCAACCCGCTTGAAGGCAGCTTCCCGGCCGAAGGTATTTTTTCAATGTGGGCGCCGTGGCTGGTCGGAACCAATAAG
>Ga0272441_10013930_pt1 | contig 11494 bp, 16 predicted proteins | sample SSMProp6N_FD_193582 | JGI IMG/M metagenome (GOLD analysis project Ga0272441, IMG submission 193582) | Marine sediment archaeal communities from Little Sippewissett salt marsh, Falmouth, MA, United States - SSM-Prop-6N | ecosystem: Environmental > Aquatic > Marine > Wetlands > Sediment ... | reverse complement strand
GAATTCCGCCGTAAAACGTCGTCGTTTCTGTGTCATTGTTTCGAGTTCCTTTCTGAGCTTTTCGCTCCAGTATACCCGAAAACAACTCCACCTTAAACACCTGTCCAGTTTTTGGGGACACGCTCAATGTATGCATCCTGTTTCATTGTGCGTATTTTGGTATTATCGGGCGTTAAGCGAGAAATACTTTAAGAATATTTGGAGTCAGGAAAGTAAGAATCCGCCGGAATCACCGCAAAAGGTACTTAAACAGCCAGTCCAACCGGCCGCGCTTGACAAAATAGATGCCGGCGAATTTCATCACCTCTTTCATCCGCGAGCGGTAGGGCTCGGCGTAGCAATGCACCCGGCAGTCCTTGCACTTGGGCTTGGGATCGAACGGGCATTTATCCAGTTTGGTAAAGGCATACTCTTTTAACGCGGCACATTCGGCGCACAATACGTCATCCGTACCATGCCTCTTCCTGCAGTACACCCCAATAAACTTCTCCAGCAACACCTTGTCCTTTTGCTTTGTGTCCATAGCAAATCATATAGTTGTATATGGATTAGATTACTCTTCTGATTTTTTCTGCCTCTGGAACATTTTGCATGACTTGTTTTAATTTGTTGATTCTAACCTGATATTGGCCGTTTTTGGGAATTGGTTTGTCTTTAACAAGATTCCAAATTCTGTGTCCCGAACCGTTATATATTTCTGTGAAATCACCGGTTTTTTCTATTTTTATTACCAGTAAATGTTCAGGTTCAGACCGCAATGCAACAGAATTAGCTTGTGTTGCTTTGATCTCGATACTTTTTCCATTTTTTATTGCATCTCTTCCTTTTGATGAAGGAGGGAGAAGTTCTAATCCGTAATAGTATGCAGCAAGACATTCACCAATACTTCTAACCATATGACCATCAGGCGTAAAAGGTCTTTTGGGGAACATGGCCTCTAATTCATTGACAATCATATAGATATTTTGAATCAACTGTGGAAAACGTTTTTTATCCATACCATAATTTTAAGCAGGATTGGCAGGATTTACAAGATAAAAGCCCGTAGGGCTTGAATAACAATAGCCCCGGGTGCAGGGAACAGAGTGACCGAAACCCGGGGTTAGAGTCACCTCCAAATTTCACGACCCCGTGAGGGGTCGAATAAACCCACAATTTTATTTCAGAAAGGAAAAGTTATGCCAGTTGACAATGAACAGTTATCAGTAACCAGTGAGGACGGTCCTCCGGCTTCAGACCCCGGTCCTCAGGAGGAAGAATCTCAATCCTCAAATTCCGCGTCCCTTCAGGACGCTCCGAAGCTGGAAGCTTCGGCCACACCGAAGACACGGGGCGTTCGTCCGCCGCGGGGGACGAATGCACAGGTCTTACAGGACTTGGCAAAAAAAGCCGCTCACAGCAACAGCCGCAGCGATGTCCACGAATACATGCGGCTCAGACGTAATTACGTGTAACTTTTTAAACAGGAACCACGAATACACACTAATAAACACCAATAAAAAACATTAAAAGATAATTCGTGTAAATTCGTGTCGATTCGTGGTTCAAAATTTCAACGTTTCATTTCAAGAAAGGAGTAACAGTTTATGAGTTTTACAGGAAAAGCAACATACAGCGCGGGAACAAATCTGCCGGAGTTGGCCGAGGACGTATCGGATGTCATCGGGATTGTCTCGCCGTTCGAGACGCCACTGCTCAATGCCCTCGGCGATCCGCTGCGAGCGGCCGCCAGCACGCATCACGAGTGGCTGGAGGATACGCTTCTGCCCAACAAGGACAGCATCAATGATGGCTCGATTGTCGATGGCGAGACCGAAACCGCGTTCGACGTGGCCAATGGCGACCGCTTCCGCGCGGGCGACCAGATTCAGGTGACCGGCTCGAAGGAACTGATGCTCGTGACGGATGTATCGACCGACACGCTCACGGTTATCCGTGGGTATGCAGGCACGACCGCCGAAGAAATCATCACGGGTCAGGAGCTGAACATCCTCGGCAACGCGGCCCTCGAAGGCGGCGACCGGCCCGAAGCACGCTTCACCAATCGCAGTCGCATGAGCAACTACACGCAGATCTTCACCGCCGCGGTGGAAGTGAGCGGGTCGGACCTGGCGTCGTCGCAGTTGGGACTGGCCGACGAGATGGATTACCAGAAGCAGGAGCGGCTGCGTGAACTGCTGCGGGACCTGGAAAACACCGTCCTCAACGGCGGAGCGCCAAGTGCCAACCCACAGGGCAGTGGTACGGTCCGTCGGACGATGAAAGGCATTCTCTCGCATCTTTCGACCAACGTCTTCACCGCGGACACAGGCGGAATGCCGGCCGGCACGACGCTGGACGAGGACAAGATCAACTACGTCCTGCGAAAGATCTGGGAAAACAGCAACGGCAGCGTCGATACGATTGTCGTCGGTGGGTTCCAGAAACGCAAGATCAACACGTTCCTCTCGGCGGTACGCGGCTACACCTCGGGCGATACCACCTACCGCGACGGCGTCAGCGCCTACGAGAGCGACTTCGGCCTCTGCAAGATCGTAACGACCCGCTGGATTCCGCAGGACGCGGTGCTGCTGCTGGATTCATCGCGCGTGAATGTACTGCCGCTGGCCGGAAGGAGTTTCCACTTCAAGCCGCTGGCAAGCTCCGGCGACTACGAGTGCGGCGAACTCATCGGCGAATACACGCTCGAACTCAAAAACGAAGCGGCCCACGGCCTCATCCGCGGCCTCGCGACGAGCTAAGGTAGCTCAGGCATCCTGCCTGAGTCACTGTGCTTAACGTTACACTAAAAAAACCACGAAGGTCACGAAGAACACGAAGATTTATAAAATATCTTTATTCACTTCGTGATCTTCGTGGTGATTTTTTAACGGGACTAATTTGACAGGGTCAACAGGATTTACAAAATTTTTTACTGTTGATCCTGTCTCACAATTGTGAATGTTTCTTTTTCTTGGGCCACAGGAGTATAATTTGCAATATAATTAAAATCACAGTTATTGCAATCAGAAATGAATAGAAGAATAATCCTATCAGAAGAACTATTACTGGCGGCAAGAAGTCTGATGTTGAGTTGTCGGTGTAGGCCAAGATTGCCAGACAGGAATAGATACAGCATAAAGTCAGCGTAGGCCAAAGCCGGCGAATTTTTTTTCCTTTAGCGTACAGGATTGCAAATCCAATCATGTATCCGATCAGGAAAATCAGCCCTATCAGCATTAGCGCCAGCATCGTGCAACCTCCGTTAGTGATTAACTATAAGTGTGTATATATTAGAATTCTTTCACTTGGTTTTGCTTATTCAGTTTACATGTAATTTCAGGATTTACAAGATTTATTCTTTATCCTGTTGATCTTGTCTTTGTTGACTATCCAGTTTTTCTTCGAGGGAGTCAAGTGGTTTTTGGGTAAAGGCGAGACGGCCGTCTTTGTCATAAAGCTGCCAGGCGCGGACGTAGTCAACACGGAACTGGTCGGGGAGTTTGGCTTTTGTGATATCGCCGGCCCAGTCGCCGATCTCGGAAGATATTTTCAGGTAGATTGGCACTTGTGAAACGCCGCCGGCGCTGGTTCGCCATACCTCTTTGCTGTCCACATAAAAGACGTATTCATCCGGCGTCCACAGCAGACCGAATGTGTGAAAGCCATCCATCACGCCGGGCACGGTGGAGCGATGGTCCTTGCTTTTGTGCTGCTTGCCGTATCCATCCCAGTGCAGGGCATGCTGGACTTTGTCGTCGAGCGTGTTTTTTTCATAGATGTCGATTTCCGTGCCGTCCATGCCTGCGTGCTCTGTGGATCCCATTCTGCTGGGGGGATAAGGCATGGCCCAGAAGGCGGTCCAGAAGCCCGGTTGGGTATGCATCTCTGCGCGGATCTCAAAATAGCCGAACAGCGGTGTGAATTTTGTTTTGGTTTCGATGCAGGCGGTATCATGCCAGTCGGGTTTATCAGTGCTCTTGCGTGTGATCATTCGCAGGTAACCATTACCGTCAAGCTGGGCGCAATCCCGATGCCAGAAATTATTTTTCCGCGGCGTGCGATTTTCATGACGGATGTTCCAGTTGTTCGGATCGATCACGGTCCCGTCAAATTCATCGGCGAACGTCTGCTTCCAGACGGCGCCTTCAATAGGTGCTTCCGGCAGAATTATCTTACTGGAAATGGCATGCACGGATACGATAAACAGGGCAATAATGAGATAGATAGTTTTATTGTTTTTCATTGTTTATCCTGTTACTTTTCTCGTTCAGTTTTTCTTCAAGAGCGTCAATACGTTGCTGCATGCTTTTAAAAACTTTATGGGCGGTCCACATTAATGATGTAAAAAAAATAATTATCAACAAAAGCATAGAGTCAGATTGTTTATCTGCTTCTTCAAAAAAATTGAAGATAAAAATCGTTCCCGAAAGCAGGGTGGTGGGCCATAACATTGATCTGAATTCATAGAGGGGATCGTTTTTTATACGTTGTCTTTTATGCCAGCCCAAGGAGAAAAAAAACACAAAAAGGGCAAGGATAATTGCTATGGAAACCACCTGATGCAGCCATTTCGGTAAATCCTGGTTTGTGAAAGCATGAATACCGAGATACGTGGCTATTATTATGCTAATAACAAGACATGGCAGGCCTAAGCCGAGAAGTTGAATTTTCTTCATTTTTTTTCCTTCCATAAAAGTTTAACGGCAAATTCAGTGATAATGTTACAGGGGATTTCGAAATTTACAACAAAAAAACACGCAGGGCGAAGGTGAGTTAGCCGGGTGGCGTGAGCCCCCGGTTGATGGATCGACAAAACTCTCAAGTCCCGAAGGGACGAAAGAAACTCGATTTCATCCTGTAAATCCCCCCCGCCGTGCCGTCGCCCGTCGCGGCAGGTTAATCCTGCCTGTCCCGCGAAGCTCGTAGAGCGAAGACGGATCTAAAAAAATAATTTGTGAAAATTCGTGTTAATTCGTGGCTAATTTTAGAAAGGAGTTTTTATGCTTTCATTTTCAACTGATGTAGATTTAGCGAAGTTCGAACCGAATGTGTTCGGTTCGTGGTATTTATCGTCGCAGGTGTTGTGTTCCGGCGGCAGCGGTATTGTCGCGGGCACGCAGTTTACCGCGTCCGGCGTGGATTTTTCCGCGGCACAGGTCGATGCGGGCAACGTGATTTACCTCGAAAGCACCGACGGCGCCATCAAAGGCGCGTTCGAGGTCGTCGAGGCCATCGACAGCACCCATTTAACGGTATCCGTCCTGCGGGCCAGCGCCGAGCAGGCGGCGATTGCGGTCGGTTCCGCGTCCGGCCTGACCTGGCGGATCGTCACCTATGCCCCGCAGGCATACGAAGTCCTGTTCGCACTTTCGCAAAAACTCGACCTGTCGCCCGGCTGTCCGGATAGCGAATACAGTGTCAATGACATTACCAACCCCGCCGCACTTCGCCAGGCGTCTGTGTTCGGCATTCTCGCCGCGGTGTTCGAGGCCCTCTACACCGGCGCCGATGGCCAGACCGTGCTCGTGGAAAAGAAAGAGCAATACCAGTGGCAGTTCGGCAAAGCCGTCGAGCGATTGCATGTCAATATCGATACCGATGATGACGGCGACGCGGATAAAAACGTCATCCCGTCTGTGGTACAACTGATGAGGAAGTAAACTGGGAACGCGGGCGTCTCGCCCGCAACGAAAAAAGTGCGACCGGGACGGTTGCGTTCCCATTTACCTCTGCCGTAAAAACCCGAGGAACAGGTTATCGCTGTGGTCGCCGATGGCGTCTTTGGGGTCTTGCGGAAACCAGCCGTTTTTGGTGGTGTCATACGAAAAGGCCTTCTGGCTGCTCAGCAGCGGATCGTCGAAGGTCAGCACAAAGTTGGCGCCGTGGCCGAAGTACTTGATGCGCTTGCCGCGATAGGACAACGCTGACATTTCCTCGGTCAATCCCGCCTCCGCCAGTGTGTCCGGATAGACGTTGTTGGTTTGCTTGTAGGCGTCAAGCTTTTCCACCAGTTGCAATGTTTTTTCGCGGGCCTCTGCGATGTGGATGTTGCGCTGTTTGTGCAGTTTGCCCTGTGCGAAATGAAACGCCCCCCAGTTGAACAGCAGCATCAGGAACACCGCCAGCCACAGCCAACTACTGAGGCGCACTTTTTTATTGTCGCTACGGCATGAAGCGATGGCAATAAACGCCCACGCGAACAAAAACAGCATCGCCGGCAGGATTTGAACGATGCGTCCGAGATATGGATACGCCGACAGGAGTCCGGCATCCAGTGCGCACAGGATGGCAAACGCCACCAGCCCCGTAAACGAAAAGATGATCCCCATCGACCGCGGCACAACCAGTAGCCCGCAGTAAAACGACAGCACACACGCCGCAAACCAGCCAATCGAATAGACCTTCACCGCGGCGTAATAGGTGGTGTAATCGCCGGTGGCGTGGAACAGCAGCGTAGCCGTCGCCGCGGCCACCGCGAAAATGACACAAACAGTTAATCCTTCCCAAAAACGCTTCATGCTCTCTCCCATTGCATCGGATTTACAACCTCATGAGTTCATTAGCATTATAAACGCTCGGCGAAAGGTGTCAAAACAATAATTTCAGTTATCAGTAATCAGTCAACAGTAACCAGTTATCAGTTCTGGAAGGAGTTTATTATGGAAAAAAACAACAAATGGCGCATCCAGCGGCAGGTCAGCGTGTCCGTTCTGGTGCAGTTAATCACGCTGGCAGGGTTAATCCTGGGAAGCTGGGTAAACCTGCAAAGACAACTCGACATCGTCAGCCACGACGTCAAACAACTGCTCGCCGCCCAGGAAAAACTCTGCGATAAACTCGAAACATTACAGGAACGCACCCTCGCCCACGAGTACCGCCTGCAAACCCTCGAACAAAAATGAACCGCGAATACACGCGAATCAACGCGAATTATTTTTCAGATCCGTCTTCGCTCTACGAGCTTCGCCGGACAGGCAGGATTAACGGGATAAACAGGATTTAGTGATTTTTACCGGTTTTTTTATAGCATAAAAATATGCATTGCGTTATGATGGGTCCTAACAGGAGACATAAAACATCTATACAAAGGAGGCATTTATGGAAGATATGTTGGAAACTCAAGAAACCGTACAGGAATCGTCAAATTCCAAACAACCCGTTTTGTCGTCGGAGCAGAATCTGCAGATTCAACTGATGGAACTGGAACGACAATTTAATCGTGGCATCAGTTGGTTTTACTGGATTGCGGGTTTGTCACTGGTCAATTCAGTTCTATGGTTGACGGGGGCGGAGTGGAGTTTTGTGATTGGTCTGGGTGCGACACAGATGGTCGATGGGATTGTTCTGGCGATTTCTGAAGAAATGCAGCTTGGCAATACAATCAAATATGCGGCGTTCGGGATCGACTTGCTCATTGCGGGCATCTATGTGTTGATTGGCTTTCTGGGACTCAAGCGAATTAAGTCGGCCATTATTGTAGGTATGGTTTTCTATGTGCTCGACGGATTGCTCTTCTTGTTGTGGGGTGATATTCTCAGTATTGCGTTTCATGGATTTGCGTTGTTTTGCATCTTCGGTGGTTTGAAAGCACTGAATCAATTGCCTCCAAAGCAGGCGGTTCAATATCAACCCCCCGATGACGGACCGTTCCTGCCGCAAAATTGATAGTGAGGTAAATGCATCACGAATCTCAATAAATCGGGAACACGATAAGCGACCAGGAATAGAACCACGAGCAGACACGAATGACCACGAATTGTGTAACCACGGATCACGTGGATTATCGCAGATTTTTTTAGATCCGTCTTCGCTCTATGAGCTTCGCCGGACAGGCAGGATTAACGGGAGTCAGGAGTTTATATCTTTTTGTTGTTTTAGTTCTCGTTGCAGTTCTTCGACCTGTTCTTGGACTTGTTGAAGACCGTTCATGGTTTTGCCGAGAGAATTCCAGGCATAGAAGGATAAAAAAGCGCTGATAAATGTGACCAATGCTGCTCCAAGATGGTTCATTATAAGAAAGACAAGGACAGAGAAGCCCCCGGCGATGGCCGTCAAAACCGCGATCACCTGACACAGACCGCCGGGGTATTTTTTTGAAACATAATCGGATTGTTGGGATTCTGATGACATTGGCGGGAGTGGTCTTGAGCGTTTTGGCAGAGGCGGTTCTTCCGGGATCGGGCCGGTATAGACAGCGGCAGTGAATTCTGCTGTGCAATTAAAACATTTCATTAAAGCGCCTTGTTCTCGCTCTTCGATATCCCACAACTCTTTACAATTGGGGCATTGTGTTTTCATGCGATTACTCCTTGCCTTTGACCTCTTCTCGGAGTTTTTCGATGTGGCATTCGATACGGTCGATGTGGTAAAGGATGCTGCCAATAGCAAAAGCTATCAGGAAGAACAGAACTGTAATAACACCGAGGACCAGCCCAGATCTTTCCTGAATCATAGATTTCGCTTCAGCGCCGCCGACAATTCCAAAGAAGAGCACTGCTCCGCTGAGCAAATACCAGAAAAAGCCGTAATAGCAGAGCGGGCCGGTGGATTCTCGGGGGCCTGATGGTAGAGACCGTTTCGGGGGAGGCACTTCCGGGATCGGGCCGGTATAGACAGCGGCGGTGAATTCTGTTGTGCAATTAAAACACTTCATTGATGCGCCTTGTTCATGCTCTTGAATGTTCCACAACTGTTTACAACCGGGGCATTGTGTTTTCATATCAGCTCTCCTGTTTTGTTATTATTGGCTAAGATTATAACCGCAGCATATCGACAGAGCAAGGGCAATTTGTCCAAGCCCGCAGGGCGAAAGTAAGTTAGCCGGGGACGTGAGTCCCTGGTTGATGAATCACTGAAAAACCTCAAGCCCCGCAGGGGCGAAAGAATAATCTACAATCTACAATTTACAATTCAAAGAAAGGAGCAAATCATGAAACAGTTAACAATCATTCTATTCCCGGTTCTGTGCCTGTGCGGTTGCGAAGGATTTCGCTACGCCGCGACCGAGGCGCAGAAGCAAAATGCCTGGCTGCATCGCGAAGTCTGTGCCGCGGCGGCGGAGACAGCAGTGGACGAAAACGCCTCGCCGGACTTGTGCGGCCTGACAACACTCGCGCATGAGCAGAGTACGGCGTTTGTAGTCGATTATGGATTGCCGGACACGTTCGCCACAGGGTATCCCCACGGCCAAGCATCCTTCTTCGCTCCCGGAGCTACGAAGGACAGAGAGCTTGACCGTGCCACCCTTGAAGATGCCTTGTCGCAGGCCAAAGCCGATTCACTGCGAAAACCGGATGCGTGGGCGCTGGCCGACAGTGCGATGGAGTTGGGCATTGCACTGGCCGGATTGCTCGGCGGTGCGTACGGCATCCGCATCGCGGGAGCCATCAGAACCGCCCGCGACAAATCCCGGGCCCTCAAAGAAATCGTCGCAGGCAACGAACTGTTCAAGCAGCTCTACCCCGAACAAGCCGACCGCTTCAAAGACGCCCAGCAGAAACAATCACCGGAAACAAAACAACTCGTGACCCAATTAAAGGCGGGTTGATTTTGACAACAGCGCGGCGGCGCGAGCCGCCCGATTGCGTTTCATTAAATGTAAGTGTTATAATCGGGGAGCTCCCGCCGTGCTCGCGCCCGTCGCGGCAGGTGCGCTCCCGCGCTTTTGTTTATTCCTATTCCGGCAGATCAACTTCAGCACTGAGCGTCGGCAGCGGTTCAGGTGGCAGGTCCTCGACGGTTGCCATTGGCGGCCAGGGGCGGTGCTTGAGGAACATTAGCAGGAAGAAGATTACCGCGACGCGATTGGTGATACCTCCCAAAGACATCAATATGAAGCCAACCGTGCGGATCAGGTTTTCGTCTTGAAAGGATTGCTGAAAACATATCGCATGATTGACAATGGACAAACTAAACAGGACGAGAAAACAAGCGAGTGCGAGTGCGGCCGGCGATTTGCCGGAGGAGGCAGCGGAAGATTGTGTCAAAGCAAGAATGCCCAGGCACAGATGGGCGAGAAAACCAAAAAGATACAATCCCATATAGAACATAAATCGAAGTATTGCAAAGTACCTGTATATGCCAACCGCGTGTATTAAGCTCGTCCCTATTCCGATCAATGCTCCAAGCAGAATAAGAATCGCGGCCAGAACGAAGAGAGTCCCTGTATTGGCGTCGGGATTTCTGAGTCGATTCATCATCGCCATAAGAAAAATGATAAATCCGCCGGACTCTAACAGAAGCACCAGGATTGCAACGACGGCATTAATGAGGTTGGGTATATTAAAGTGCTCTATAAACAGTGTTGCATAGAAGATGACATAGCCTCCGATTGTCAGCAGGATGCTCGTAAGTGCTATGACCAATGTGATGAAACATGCGTTTTTGAGGTTCATGTGCTTTTCTCCTTTCAGCGTCGATTTCGGACAACTTTAACGGCTCTTATATATAGATGCAAGCGTAAAGAAGGCGTTTCAGGAAATCCGGAAATTTTCTAAAATTCCGTTTACATCCTTTCCAGAGGGGGTATAATTGGAATTTAAGCCGCGGCAGGGAACTTTTTATCGGAGTTTTGAAATGGAAAGCAAAATCAGTTCCGGAGATCAAGCCATGAAACGTATATTTCTACTTCTTACTGTTACTATGGTGTTCATTCTCAGCGGATCGGCCGCATGGGCGGCTTCCAACGCGGGCAAAGGAAAGCCCGATACCCCCGGCGGTCAAAAAGCCGCCGCAAAAGATACCGCCGAAGAAAAAACCGAAACATCGAAAACGGAAAGACAAACGCGCACCGTAACAACCCGTGACCCCAGAACGGGAGAGACTGTAACGAGAGAGGTTCCCATAGAAGGGTCCCAAAACGCGAAAGACCGCCCGACCCGTTCCGTTACAACCCGCGATCCCAGGACCGGACAGACGATAACAAGGCAGATTCCTGTAACCGAAGAGCAAGCGGCTGAGTTAGAAGAAAAAACCAAGGCGGCCAAGGAAAAAGCAGGCAAGGAAGCCAAAGCGGCCAAAGAGAAAACCGAAGACGAAGCCGGCGATGATGCCGAAAAAGCCGCGGGCCAGGCCAAGGGCAAAGAAAAATCCGCCCAGGCCAAGGGCAAGCCGGAAGGCACAGGCCTTGGCAAAGATCAAAAGGCCGCGGCACTGGCCAAGCAGATGCAGCACGAGGACCAAAAACATGCCGCACGTCAGGCACGTCTGGCCGAAATGCTCAAGGTGGCTCAGAACAAGGGAGACGACAAAGCCATTGGGCGGATTCAGACATTGATGGACAAAGAAAACAGCCGCTATGATAAAAAACATGCGAAGATGACCGGGCGCGGTTCCGAGGGCAAGACCGAGAAAATTGAAGCCAAAGACGAATCGAACATTGACGGCCAGTCCGGTGAAGAAGAATAACAATTGTTTAGAAATGGAGGTTCTTATGATGTCAAGAATGTTACTGATAGCAATTGCGGCGGCGGCATTGACGCTGGGCGGCTGCAAGGACAAAAATCCAACTCCG
>Ga0272441_10013929_pt1 | contig 11494 bp, 14 predicted proteins | sample SSMProp6N_FD_193582 | JGI IMG/M metagenome (GOLD analysis project Ga0272441, IMG submission 193582) | Marine sediment archaeal communities from Little Sippewissett salt marsh, Falmouth, MA, United States - SSM-Prop-6N | ecosystem: Environmental > Aquatic > Marine > Wetlands > Sediment ... | reverse complement strand
GACTAACACGCTTGAAACCTTATCAACAAGAAAGCAAGACGGAATAATGCAAATTCATGATCTCAAAGCCCCGCCGAACGGGCGTAAAAAGAAACGGATCGTCGGTCGCGGACGGGGCAGCGGCCGCGGAAAGACCTCCGGACGGGGGCATGGACGGAAACAAAACGCCCGTTCCGGCCGCGGGATCCTCCGGCAGCTAGAAGGCGGACAGGTTCCGTTGATCCGTCGTTTGCCCAAGCTAGGTTTTCGCCGGCGCAATCCGCTTGTTTATCAGATTATTAAGATCAGCGATCTGGACCGGTTCAAGGACGGGGCCACGGTTGACGCGAAGACATTAAAGGAACAGCGGTTGATCCGTAATGTCTTTAAGCCTTACAAAATCCTGGGCACGGGAGACATCAAGAAAGCCCTGACCGTTCAGGCCTATGCCTTTTCAAAAAGCGCGGTTGAGAAAATTACCAAGGCTGGAGGCAAAGCCCAGTCGATTGATCAAAAGATTTTGAAAAAGAATCTGGAGAAAACCAAGTAGGGATATGCTTTCTGCTTTTGTCAACAGTTTTAAGATCCCCGAGTTAAAGAAACGCATTATGGTTACCTTGGGGATTATCGCTCTTTATCGGGTCGGTTGTTTTATTCCGATTCCGGGAGTGAACGGTTCGGTCCTGACCGAATTCTTTCGTAATCAGGCCGAGTCTCAGACGGGTTCGATCTTTGGCATGATGGCTATGTTTTCCGGTGGTGCGATTCAGAAAATGACTGTTTTCGCGCTGGGGATCATGCCGTATATTTCCAGCTCCATTATTATGCAATTGCTGACCGCTGTTATTCCCGCCTTGGAGAAATTGGCCAAGGAAGGGCAGGCCGGTTATCATAAGATCAATCAATATACGCGTTATGGGACGCTGGCCTTGTCTCTGGTGCAATCATTCTTTATCGCCCTGTGGCTCGAAAAAGGGATGCAAGACATGCCGAATCTGGTCAATAATCCCGGATGGGGATTCCGCTTTGTTACTGTTATTACATTGACGTCCGGGACCTTGCTTTTAATGTGGCTCGGGGAACAGATTCAGGAACGCGGTATAGGCAATGGGATCTCCCTGATTATTACAGCCGGGATTATTTCGTCAGCGCCAACCGCTATCAGCATGTTAGTTAAGCTTTTATCCGCCCAGGCCACGGGAGCGCGTCAATTGCAGCCGTTGCAGCTTTTGGTCATGCTGGCTTTTTTAGTAGGGGTTATTATTTCCGTCACCCTGATCACTCAAGCGCAGCGCAAGATCCCGGTTCAATATGCCCGACGCATTGTCGGGCGCAGGGTCTACGGGGGCCAAAGCACCTATATCCCGTTAAAAGTGGATACGGCCGGCGTGATTGCGATCATTTTTGCGCAATCGATCATTCTGTTCCCGGCGACCATCGCCAGTTTCCTGCCGTTTGAAGGGTTTGCGGGTTTCGCTCAGGCTATCAGCCGGGGGAGTCCCATTTATTATATTATTTACGGTATTTTGATCGTTTTTTTCTGCTATTTTTATACGGCAATTGTTTTCAATCCGGTGGATGTGGCTGAAAATATGAAGAAACACGGAGGCTTTATCCCGGGGGTGCGGCCGGGCACACAGACTGCGGATTATCTGGATTATGTCCTGACCCGCATTACTTTAGCCGGGGCGCTTTTTATCTGTTCGATCGCGGTTATGCCGGACGCGATCATGGCATCCTTTAACGTGCCGTATCTGGTCGCCTCGTTCTTCGGCGGAACCGGTGTTCTGATCACCGTCGGTGTTATGTTGGATACGATGAAACAAATCGAGTCACATTTGGTGATGCGTCATTACGAAGGCTTCATGAAATCCGGAAGGATACGAGGGCGACGATGAGGCTTGTGCTTTTGGGACCACCCGGGGCGGGCAAAGGAACGCTGGCGAATCAGGTTCACGAAAAATTTCAGGTCGCTCATATTTCGACCGGTGACATTTTGCGTGAGGAGATGAAGTCAGGTTCGGAATTAGGCCAGGAGGCCAAAGGGTATGTGGAAAGCGGAGGCCTGGTACCGGATCAGTTGGTCACCCGGTTGATTGAAAGCCGATTATCCAGAAAGGAGACCTCCGATACTGGTTTCTTGCTGGATGGATTCCCGAGAACAACGGCCCAAGCCGAGGATTTGGATAAGATCCTTGAAACCAATGGTATTCCACTGGAATTTGCGGTTTTGATGGAAGCCGGATTACCGGTTATCGTCCAACGGTTAACCGGTCGGCGGGTCTGCCGTCAATGCGGCGCATTGTATCACATTCAGAATATGCCGCCTCAAAAACAAGGAGTTTGTGACCGTTGCGGAGGAGAATTATATCAGCGTCCGGATGATACGGAAGAGACGATCAAGAAACGGATGGATGTTTACTACGAGAAGACGGCTCCGATTATCGATTTTTATGCTCAGCAGGATAAGTTGAAGAAGATTGATGCGGAGAAAGAGACCGCTCAACTCCTCAAGGACCTGGAAGCATTCATTAAGGATTTTGATGACGCATCAGATCAAGATCAAAACGCCGCAAGAAGTTGATATCTTACATCAAGCGGGCCAGATTTTAGCATCGATCATCAAAAAATTAGCCAGCTCTTTAAAAAGTGGTATGACAACGCGCCAGATTGACGTGATGGCGGAGGAGCTCATGGCCGCGCGTCATGTCAGACCGGCCTTTAAGGGATACCGGGGATTTCCGGGATGCATTTGCGTTTCCATCAATGATGAGGTCGTGCATGGGATCCCCGGGGACCGGGTCGTTGACGAAGGCGATATCGTCAGTATTGATGCCGGTGTGATTTATCAGGATTTTTACTCCGATATGGCTGTCACCATCGGCATTGGAAAAGTTGACCCGGCCCGTTGCCATTTGATGGAAGTTACGCGTGAGTCGTTGTTGAAAGGTATTGCCTGTGCCCAGCCGGGACGGCATCTTTCGGATATCTCGCACGCAATCCAGACTTATGTTGAGGAACGGGGATTCTCGGTGGTGCGGGATTTCGTCGGGCATGGGATCGGCCGTAATTTGCACGAAGAGCCGGAGATTCCGAATTTCGGTCCGCCGCATCAAGGACCGGTCCTTGAGCCCGGGATGGTTTTTGCCATTGAACCCATGATTAACATGGGGGATTGGCAGACCCGGATTCAGGACAATGGATGGACGGTGGAAACCATGGATGGAAAACCATCGGCCCACTTCGAGCATACGGTGGCGGTTACAAATGACGGGAGCAGGATCCTGACGGAATGATATGGCAAAAGAAGAACTCATAGAAGTCGAAGGCAAGATTGTCGAAGCGTTGCCGAACGCCCAATTCCGGGTCGAATTGGAGAACGGGCATATCGTTCTGGCACATATATCGGGAAAGATCCGGATGCATTTTATCCGCATTCTTCCCGGCGATAAGGTCAAAGTCGAATTATCTCCGTATGATTTATCCCGCGGCCGGATCACCTACCGCGAGAAAAAATAAATTTTATTGAACGAGGGCAGGAATGAAAGTCAAATCTTCGGTTAAAAGAATTTGCAGTAAATGCAAAATTGTCAAGAGGCAGAATGTGGTGCGGGTTATCTGTTCGAACCCAAAACATAAACAGCGTCAGGGATAACCCCCTATTATCCCGTTCGTTTTTATCAATTCAGCAACAGGGAAGAGGACAACAAAATGCCAAGATTACTCGGGGTAGATATCCCCAGGGAAAAGCGAATCGATGCGGCCTTACGGTATATCCACGGGATCGGCTGGACCCGGTCACGTTTGCTTTTGGAGGAAGCCAAGATCGATGCCGCCCGCCGGGCCAAGGACCTAAGCGATGAAGAAATCGCCCGCCTGGCCGGACTCATTCAGAATAAATATATTACGGAAGGCGAGCTCCGACGGACGGTGAACCAGAATATCCGCCGCCACATGGATATCGGGACCGGACGGGGGCTCAGGCATCGACGGGGATTGCCGGTTCGCGGTCAGCGAACACGCACCAACGCCCGCACCCGTAAGGGGCACAAATCCATTTTCGGAAAGATCCGTAAGAAATAAGGATGCGAGGTTGATATGGCCAAGAAGCCCAGTGTACAGAAAGAGAAGAAACTTAAAAAAAGAGCCTTAAAAGGCATAACTGCCGGTGTCGTGCATATCAAGGCGACTTTTAACAATACCTTAATCACCATAACGGATAAACAAGGCAATACCATTTCCTGGTCGAGTCCGGGGAGCGTGGGCTTTAATGGATCAAAAAAATCCACGCCCTTTGCCGCTCAGATCGCGGCTTCGCAGGCGGCCAGGGTCGCCAAGGATTTGGGATTGCAGACGGTTGAGATTCTTGTCAAGGGACCCGGATCCGGGCGGGAGTCGGCTATCCGCGCCATCCAGGCGGCCGGGCTGAATGTGACGGCGATCTGTGACGTGACCCCCATGCCCCACAACGGCTGCCGTCCCCGTAAGAAACGAAGGGTTTAACAAGGACGGCGTTTTAAGGAGGCATTGTATATTATGGCCAGAGATTTACAATCAAGCTGCCGTAAATGTCGACGGGAAGGAGAAAAACTTTTTCTCAAGGGAACCCGTTGTTATACCCATCGGTGTGCTGTTGATCGGCGCGCTTATGCACCGGGAGAACACGGTTCCCGGCGGGTGAAACTTTCGAACTACGGATTGCAGCTCAGAGAAAAACAGAAGGTTAAACGCATTTACGGTATCCTGGAGAAACAGTTCCGCCTGTATTTCGGCCAGGCTGTCCGCAAGAAGGGAGTTACCGGCGAGATCTTATTGCAGATCCTTGAAAGGCGTTTGGACAATGTCCTTTATCAGCTCGGATTTGCCGCGTCGCGCAAGCAGGGACGTCAGTTCGTCGGTCACGGATTCGTGTTGGTGAACGACCGGCGGGTTAATATCCCTTCTTACCAGGTAAAAGCTAATGATGAGATCGCCTTGAAAATGAATGGTAAGGGAGTGAAAACCTTTAAAGATAATATCAAAGCGAATGAAGACCGGGCCGTCCCCACCTGGCTGAGTGCCGATCCGGCGCACGGCAAGGGGAAAGTGGTCCGCTTACCGGAACGCGGTGACATCGGCTTCCCGGTCAATGAGCAGTTGATCGTTGAACTTTATTCTCGTTAAAGGAGGAATTTCTTATGGGAGTTAAATGGCGGGATTTTCAAATGCCCAAACGGTTGGATTGCGATGAATCCAACTATACTTCGATCTACGGCCAATTTGTGGCAGAACCGTTCGAACGGGGATACGGAGTGACGCTGGGCAATTCGTTACGACGCATATTGCTGTCCTCCCTGGAGGGGAGCGCTGTTACGTCCATAGCCGTCGAAGGGGTACAGCATGAGTTCTCAACGATCCCGGGGGTTGTAGAGCCGGTAACGGATATTGTCCTGAATATCAAAGGCCTGATTATTCGGTCTTATTCCAAAGTACCGAAAACGGTCTACATCAAGGTGGACCAAAAGGGGCCGATCACCGGAAAAGATATTATCTGCGATGAGACCATTGAGATCGTTAATCCCAATCACCTGATTGCGACCTTAACGGAGAACACCCCTTTTAATATGGAGATGGAGATATGTCGCGGCCGCGGTTATGTGCCTGCCGAAATGAACAAGAAGGAAGGCTCTCCGTTGGGCACGATCGCGATCGATGCGATCTTCACTCCGATCACCAAGGTTAATTACAAGGTTGAGAATACCCGTGTGGGGCAGCGGACAGATTACGACCGGTTGATTCTGGATATTTGGACCAATGGGTCCATCAATCCCAAAGAGGCCTTGTTATACGGTGCCAATATTTTGCAGCGGCACCTGGATGTGTTTGTCTCTTACGGTCAATTGCCGGAAGAGGAAGAGGAAGAGGAAGAGATTTCCGCCGAAGAGCAGGCCATGTACGAGAAATTGCGTCTGCCGATCTCCGAACTGGAGTTGTCCGTGCGCAGCGCCAATTGTCTGAAGGATGCTAATATCAAGACGATTGCCGAACTTGTCAAGAAGACCGAGTCGGAATTGTTGAGTTTCCGCAATTTCGGGAAGAAGTCCCTGACCGAGATTAATGATCTCTTGAAGGTGATGGGTCTTCATCTGGGCATGAAGGTGGATGCCAAAAAGTTAAAACGTGCCGAACAACAAAGTAGTTAAGTTAAAGGATAAGATATGCGACATGGGAAAGCCGGAAAACGTTTAGGTCGAAATTCCAGTTGGCGAAAGGCCACCGTTCGGGATATCGCCAAGGCCACATTGATTCGACAGCGGATTTGCACGACATTGACGAAGGCCAAGGAAGCCCGGAAATTGGTGGATCGTCTGATTACCCTGGGCAAGAAGGGGACGCTGGCTCATCGGCGGAGGGCGTTTGCTGTTCTCTGTGATCATCGCTTGGTCAGCGATCTTTTTCGTAAAACGGCCCCCCGTTTTTCCACGCGCCAGGGAGGCTATACCCGTATCATCCCGGTGTCGAACCGGCGCGGGGATAATGCGGCGTTGGCCTATTTGGAATTGACGGAGAAAGACGAAGTGATCTTGAGCAAGGCCCGGACATCGGCTACGTCAAAGGCCAAGAAATTGGATGTGGCAGCGGATGCCGGAAAAGCTAAGGCCGAAGGCAAAGAGCATCACGATGTCGCCCCGGCCGACACGAAGCACACTTCAGATCACGGAAAACACGCTCCCGAAGATAAAGGGGTGAAGCCCAAGCCGCGCGGAATCCGTAAAATCTTCCGGAGGAAAACCGGAGAATAAAACCATGACCTCTATGACCCTGGCTGTGAACAAACGAATTCAAAGTTTGGTTGCTTCATCGACGCTGACGATTACGGCAAGGGCCAAAGAACTTCGGGCCCAGGGTTATGATGTGGTTAATTTTGCCGCCGGGGAACCTGATTTTGACACTCCCGAAACGATCAAACAGGCGGCGATTAAGGCCATTCAAGAAGGTTTCACAAAATACACGCCGAGTATCGGCGCTCCCGCCCTGCGCGAAGCCATCGCAGCCAAATTCAAAAAAGACAATAACCTCGAATACAAGCCCGCTCAGATCGTTGTTTCCTGCGGGGCAAAACACTCGCTTTTTAGCATTATCCAGGTCCTGGCCGATGAAGGCGACGAAGTCCTGATCCCCGGACCGTACTGGGTCAGTTATCCGGAAATGGTGAAGTTCGCCGGAGCGACTCCGGTGTTTATGCCGACCACCGCAAAGACGGATTTCAAAATTACTCCCGCTCAATTGCGGGATGCCGTGACTCCCAGAACCCGTCTTTTGATCCTGAATTCGCCGTCGAATCCGACCGGTTCTCTTTACACCCGCGCGGAACTCGAGGCCTTGGCGGCGGTCATTATCGAGAAAAACATTTTTGTCATCAGTGATGAGATTTATGAAAAATTGATCTATGATGCGGATGAGTACACCTCGATCGCTTCCTTGGGGAAAGAGATTTATGAGCGGACGATCACGATCAACGGGGTGTCCAAGTCCTATGCCATGACCGGTTGGCGTATCGGATACTGCGCCGGGGCGGCCGAGATCATGGGGTGGGTTAAAAAACTTCAGGACCATTCCACGTCCAATCCATCTTCCATCAGCCAGATGGCGGCTCTTGCCGCTCTTCAGTCTCCTGAGGAGATCGTTCTGGACATGAAAGCCAAGTTCCGGGAACGCCGGGATTTATTGATGAAAGGCATCGACGGTATTTCGGAATTGAGTTATATACGACCTGCCGGAGCATTTTATCTTTTTTGCGATGTTTCCAGCCTTGGGAACTCTTTCACCTTTGCCCAGAACATCTTGAACGAGAAATTTGTAGCCATGATTCCCGGGGAGGGCTTCGGGGCCCCGGGTTTCGTGCGGATGAGTTTTGCGACCTCCCAGGAGAAGATCCAAGAGGGGATCAAGCGCATTGCGCAGTGGGTGCAGGAATCCTCCCGATAATTTTATTCAACGAAAATATTGCAGCTGAAGGGAAAATTGTCTATCATATAGATACTCGATTGTCCTTATTAATTCTATTTTAACGATGGAGACGATTCTATGGAATTAAGAGATTTACTTTTGTTAACGATTCAAAAGAGGGCATCCGACCTTCACCTCACGTATGACACCCCGCCTGTCTTGCGCATTGACGGTAAACTCGTATTGACGAAAGAGGATCCTCTGTCTCGCGAGCAACTTAAAAAGATGATCTACGGGATTCTGACGGATCACCAGAAAGAAAAGTTTGAGAGGGATTATGAGTTGGACTTTTCATTGGCTCTGTCGGGGATGGACCGTTTTCGTGTCAATGTCCATGTGCAGCGCGGTGCGGTCGAGGCGGCCTTCCGGCGCATTCCGTTATTTATTCCCCACATGAGCGAGCTTGGGATCCCGTCGGTCGTAGCCGATTTCGCCCGCAAACCGAATGGCTTGATTCTTTTGACAGGACCTACCGGAACCGGAAAGACGACCACCCTGGCGGCTATGATCAACCTGATTAATGATGAACGCGAGGCTTTGATTATCTGTATCGAGGACCCTATTGAGTATGTTCACTTTAACAAGAAATCCATCATCAAACAGCGCGAAGTCTACAGTGACACGAATTCTTTCGCTGAGGCCCTGAAACGCTGCTTGCGTCAGGATCCCGACATTATTGTCGTCGGAGAAATGCGGGATTTGGAAACTATTTCCACAGCTCTGACCGCGGCTGAAACGGGTCATTTGGTCTTGGCCACCTTGCACACCCCGGACGCCCCGCAGACGATCGAAAGAATTATTGATGTTTTCCCGCCCCATCAGCAGCAACAAGTTAAGTTGCAGTTGTCATCTTCGTTGCAGGGGGTTGTGGCCCAGCGGTTGCTTCCCAAGGCCAACGGGGAAGGGCGGGTTTTGGCCACCGAGATCATGGTCGCCACCTCCGGCATTCGCAACTTAATCCGGGAACATGCGATTGAGCAGATCCCTACCGCGATACAAACCGGAAGCGCTTATGGCATGCAAACCATGGATAAATGCCTGCAGCGTTTTTATCAGGACGGAGCCATCAGTTATGAAACGGCCTTGATGAACGTCAATGATATCGAGGAATTCAAACAGTTGTTAAAGAAGGAAAGATAAAACCGTTAATGGTCACGGCCGAAAGGCCATATCGCTGAGTTTGATTATTAAAAAGGGAACCCCGGATGAAGTAATTAAGATCGGGGTTCTTTTTTTAAAGGGAGATGCAAGGACGGAATGCGGACCTGTGATCTTGGACTGATTGATTTTATAGAGGCGTATCGCCTGCAAAAAGATTGCGTTCGAAAAGTTGGGGAGGGCGGTACGGAAACCGTCTTCTTATGTGAACATCCGGTCGTCGTTACCCAAGGGCGTAGCACCCAACCCGGGCATTTATTGGCATCGGATGCCGAACTGAGGAAAAGAAAAATTCCGGTGATCACCATTGATCGGGGAGGGGATGTGACCTTACACGCTCCTGGGCAGCTCGTTGTCTATCCCATCATCGATCTGCGTTCTCGCGGACGAGATTTGAAGGTATATATCAACCTATTGGAGCAGACGGCGATTAATTTTTTGAACGACCTGGGCATTGCTGCCCAGCGGAATCCCGGGTACACGGGGGTATGGGTTGAGGATCGCAAGATAGCCTCCCTGGGGATCGGCGTCTCCAAGTGGATCGCTTATCACGGGATCGCGATCAATATTAACATCAATCTGGAGCGCTTTTCGCTGATCCGCCCTTGTGGCCTGGATGTTCAAATGACGTCAGTTTACGATAGGCGGGGGCCTGAGATAGGTATGGATGAGGCAAAATCATTATTCCTGACGCATCTTCTACGGATATTCAAATAATTTTTACTAATTTATATATATATGTTAATATACATACTTTAAGGAGCATATTTCATGTATGAATTGGTGCTTCCACAACTTGGCGAAGGCATTGATAAAGCCACCGTGGCTGTCTGGCATGTTCAGTGCGGCGATACCATTACCGATCAAGACGATATCGTAGAAGTGGTCAGCGATAAGGCGACTTTCAATATCCCTGCCGGGGCCTCGGGCCAAGTCCGCGAAATTTGTGCTTCCCAGGGGGATGAGGTCGCGGTCGGCCAGGTCTTGGCCCGCATTGCCCAGGCCGAAAATTCGTGAGTCTTTTCTTCTCGATACGATGACGATTGATAAAAGAAGAGTTCTTTTAATGTACATTACCAAGGTCTCCGGACACCGTCAGGCGACGTTGGCAATCCAGAATTCATTACGGCAACTTGATCGCTCGATTGAAGCTCCCCGCATCAATGGCTTCGGTTATACCTTTCCGCGGCTTGAGAAGGTCGTCAACCGCGCTTATCTCAGCGTGATCAAACGTACTCCCAAAATTTGGGATTATATGTACGACAATCCCAAGATCGTCAAGAAATCCGCCTCCATCAAGAAATATCTCCACCGGACCAGCTATCCGAAATTAGAGACACTTTTCGAGCGCTATAATCCCGATACCGTTGTCTGCACGCAGGCCTTCCCGTGCGGGATGGTCGCTGATTATAAGATGACGCGTGGATTGGATATCAAATTGATCGGTGTTTTAACGGATTTTGCCCCGCACTCGTTTTGGTTGAATGAAGGCGTGGATTATTATGTTGTGCCGAGTACGGAATCACGCGACCGTTTCATCGCCAAGGGCATCCCGGAAGATAAAATTAAGGTCTACGGAATTCCGATCCGTTTGCGATTTGCCACGCAATTAGACAAAGAGCCGATTATCCAGCAGATGGGGTTGGATCCTCATATCCCGATCATTCTGATCATGGGCGGGGGCCAGGGCCTGGGGCCAATTCGGCAGGCCGTTAAATCATTGTTGCGTATTGATATGGAGTTGCAGATGCTCGTTATTACCGGCATCAACAAGAAATTGACGCGCGGCCTGCAAAAAATGAAACTTCCTCCGGGCAAGACGATTCGGTATTACGAGTATGTGCATAATGTCGATGAGCTCATGGAGATTGCCTCGCTGATCATCACCAAACCCGGCGGAATGACAACCAGTGAATCGCTGGCCAAAGGATTGCCCATGGTCATCATTAATCCGATCCCGGGGCAAGAGATGCGGAATACCGATTTCCTGCTAAAGAACGGGATTGCCATCCGGGTAGGGAAAACGCATGATATCGGGGAGGAGATCGAGCTTTTATTGAAATCCTCCGAACGTCTGCGGGCCATGCGGGAGGCGGCTTATGCGCATGCCAAACCGCATGCGGCCATGGATATAGCAAAACTCATACTCAACGGCTCTGGTTGAATCAGCCCCGGCGGTTGTTTGGAGATCGTGAGGCATGTTTAAATACTGGATTTATATCTTCGGGCAATTCTGTGTTAATTATTTGCCGCTGTCCGTTTCATACCGGTTAGCGACCTGGCTTTCGGATATTCATTATTTTTTATCTTTTCGGGATCGTCGCGCTGTTCGCGAAAACCTGCGGTTGGTAGTGGGGGAATCAAAGAA